>Ga0307512_10001190_pt1 | contig 37634 bp, 32 predicted proteins | sample 14_EM_MG_FD_200267 | JGI IMG/M metagenome (GOLD analysis project Ga0307512, IMG submission 200267) | Populus trichocarpa ectomycorrhiza microbial communities from riparian zone in the Pacific Northwest, United States - 14_EM | ecosystem: Host-associated > Plants > Roots > Unclassified | place...
ACGAGGAGTCGAGTGATGGGGGGGTGTAAAAGTTGATGTTGTTTTTTGGCGGTTTCTTTTGTTAAGTGGGGAAGAGGACTCGCGACTTTGCTTTTGTTTCTTTATGTTACGGAAGAAGCGGGGAGGATATGTGTACGGGATATGCCATGGCCGCCAGCGGCCGAATGCAATATGATTACAAACAAACAAACAAACTAGTTTCTGCACACCTACATTCTATCGTAGGATATGAACGGACTTTTCAAGATTGTCTTGTTGTGAAGGCACTTTTGAGATAAGCTTGGCAATTAGCGGAGCATCTTCCAACGCGGGTAGATACCTCCAAGTTGATGTGCGAATTAGAAGGAGGAGTCAGTCGACAAACCCTCCGCCTAAACATAGCCCGCAGGGCCGTGGGCCTTCTCCACATTCCAGGATCCAAATCGGGCGTACGCGTTAAGGAGTGAAAAGTAACATAGCATTTGTCTGAACTCAGACCGTATGCTTTTGCAACCACAAATTCATGGGTGATTAATAAACAAGTTCCGAACATCGCTATAGCCTCCGGACGTGTCAACATTCAACACCGGAAACAGAATTCATCCAATGTAGTATTAGAACTTTTACTGACGATACACGATTATGAAAGTTAACGTCGCAGTTTGAGTGCCCGACAACTATACAGACGTAGAAAATGTGTTCCAGACTGGCTTAGAACGTCTCTACGTCCATCGATGCAACTTGGGAGACTGGAGCATTCCCTTATCGTCATCAGTCGCGCAGATTGCGCCGTAAAATAAGGTTGGAGAGTTAAGATTTTCAGGACGATAACCAACCAAATACAGTACTGACGAGTAGTATCCAGTTGCACTTGTGCCACCGAATTGGGTCCCCCAGATACCTCGAAGCCTACTGATCAGATCGCATCACCTCATAGGGTAGCAGCAGCCGGTGACGGAGTTTGACAGATAAACAGCACAAGCTACTGCCATAGTCTTTAGTTAGTGTCAGTGTAGGATAGTACTTCAAAGTGGACGCGCTGTTATTCACAAAACCTGTCCAACTTTCCAACAGAGTTTCACTATCGGGATTTGACCAGATGTGACTATCGCCGCGCTGTTTGTCTATTCATACCCAATAGTTGTTCCTTGCTTCATGTTGAGTCAGTGGAGTCCCGGGAGTCAGACGTTAAAAGGAAATTGGAATGCGAGATCTGCGCGTGCCAAATGCTCCATATTAATCAGCTGCAGGTTCTATACAGCCACTAAAGACTTACTGTATCTCCGTTCGAAGAATGGTTTAACGGGTGGCTGCAATTTTAGTTGATGGCAAATCCATTGCGGGTGCTTGATTCATTTCATAGTGACATCGTGTATTATATTTTGTGTACTCTATGTGTGGAAAGACAAAGGTGCATAAAGCTCCTGTACCTACAATGTTTTCTTAAATGGTTGGCTGTCAAAATATCCGGTTTCCCATCCGCCGTCATATGCGGTAGTAAAAATCAAGAAAAACTACAGTACCAAGGATTCCCCCGCATGGTCACCCACTGCAGTACTAACTTGGTGATATCATGCTTGAATATGGCTGAGCGGACGGGAAGCCTTACTTTATGATTCTATGGCCGTAACTTCTTGTCGTCGCGTTATTAAGGAGTAAGAATTGGTACACTGTAACTCGAAGGGAAAGAAATAGGCGACTGTAATGTACCGACAGATGAAGATAGGACGCCGTTTGTCATTTGAGGCTGCTAGCACGAGCTAGAAGTCTTCTTTTGGAGAAGTTAAGCTACCACGGTCGCGCTCAGTCCTGGTGCGGGAATTCAAGCCACATCATTTATCTTTTTTCGATTTCGGACCTTCTCCGCTATGGCCTGTGCCTCTCCTCTTCCGCTCTTGTTTCTCTCTGTTTGAAAGTAGGGATTAATTGCTTCTAATCATTCTGGGTTCTATCCTATATCACAGGTTCACGGTTAGCCAGGCTAGACGAGAGGCCTTGAATTTTTAAGACTGTGATCACCCCCAATCCTAGGCCTAAGAACCCATCCTGAAGTTTCCACTCCGATCGAAAAGCATATACTACCTCCATTTCTATCACTCGACGAGGCCAAGAACACCTTCCAGCGCTCTCTTCAACTACATGTTCCTGCTGCGTTCTCAATAGCCAGGGAGAGGTACCGGTAATATCCTTGACGAGTATAGTTGTATACTTGACCTAAGAACCGAAAGTGAATTTGCTGCAGGTTTCGAGCCCACAACCTTTGGTGTTTACAGCACCACTCCCTGCCAATCTAGAAGCTCTTGTTTACTCAATATCCTGGATCGCCGAACTCCCAATCCATACATATGGAGTTGCATCGGCCGGCAATTTGGGCCTACGCAGACGGTTTTAAACCTATAACTCTGTGACTCTGTGAAGCTCCAGGTCTACAGCACCACCAGCACTCCCTACCAGCCGAGTTAGAAAGTTTACTCAATATTTTAGACCAATCAATGGGAGCTGCAACCCAGCCATACGCAGGCGGCTTTAAACCTACAACTCGATGGAAAACAACGGTGTCAAGCAAAAGCGTGACCACCACAGATTTCAAGCCTGTAGCCTTGATGTTTGTATTTGTAGCATCATGCTACCTGTTGAGCTAGGGCGTTTGGTATTGTTTACCTGATGGTGTTATAAGACCCTGGATCACTAATTATAATCTTCCCGGTCCCGGAATTGCGTTATAGTGGGGGACGCCTCTAACCTGGGCTGTGGGCATTCAAAATCGGACGTTACACACATACAAAATAGCCCCTGCCATGCATGTGATCCTTTATTTTGACCATATAGCAGACATTCCTTCTGAACCTTGATTTTTATAGCACCTCAACCACAACAGATATTTTAATTTTGCAAATTAAGATCGATAGAGCTCCTTAAACTGAGTTGATCTTAGTTCTCCAATTAAAAAATCTTTTGTTTTGGTGGCATTGGAAACTTTCTACGAAGCGGGTTCAAAACACCCTGGTTAAAGGAGTCCCACCATAGGAAACATCGGCTAACCCTGAAACCTAGGTGTCGCCAAATCAGAGAATTCAGATTGTATCATAGTACGGTACAAGCGATGGAAACCGGAACGCTGCAAGATATCATAAGGAGAACAAAAGATAGGCGATGGCGGAATTGCGTTAGTGGTGATAGATTGTGTTTCAGATCGTAAGTCACATGGGCTCCCCTACGCATCCATTTTCATTTTGAAACAAGATACCAACACGATGCAACACAAAAGGAAGAGACCCATAGCCATCCCGCTCCGGCGACAAAAGAAAACCTCCGCAGAAGCAAGCATACACAGGAATAAAGGATATAAAAGGGTAACAGAAAAAACAACAGCGAGACCGAGCAGCACCTCCACCTCTCAAGCCGCCCGTATCATACACACCACCTCCATCATCTATATCCCCTCCCTGAAAACACTCCTCCTCTCGCTATCCGTACTCATCCTCCCACCCTGGATCCTAACTGCATCAAACCCATCCTTCTTCGTCTGCCCGTGTACATCCTGATCAAATGGATTCTGTCCTTGCGGATGATACACTTCCGCAGTTCTCCTTCCATACGACTCTCCAGGTGGCGGCGTGTAATCATCGATGGGATAGCTGGGCTCACGGCTCCTACTCCTTCCACGCTCTTGCTCCATGCCCGCACCCAGATCTTGCTCGCGCCCCCGCGGCAATACTCCAGAAACAGCATCCTTCACCCCCTGCGGCGCACCGCGGTACTCCAACTCGTCATCGCCCTCCATCCGTGCATCCCACGCCTGGTCGTCGAACGCACCGCGTGTGCGTTCCGTACGTGTTTGCGCCCCAGTGTACCCGCCATGCGCGGGTTTAAGGAAGCCGAAGAGTCCGCCGGTGCGTGGGCGCGTCGGCTCGTACGAGCCTTTGCCTTTGTTGACGAAGGGGACGAAGGTGCGCCAGGTTGGGGGTGGGAGGCCGAGTTTGCGTGCGCGGAGAAGAGTACGGATCTGTAAGCGTGAGCGGGGAGATGGTAGATGGGGGGGAGAAAGAAGGCGACATACAATCCAGGCTGCGAGACCGACGACGATAACCACCACGATTACGATTGCGGCGATTGCGCCCGCGGGGAGACCGGTGGATTTGTTGCGTTTGCCGAAGAAGGGATGATTTCCTTCCCAGGGAGGATCGGTGCGTGGGAGAATCATGGTGATTGAAGTGGGGGGTGTTGGTGCAGAGTGGGAATGTGAAGGTGGAAGTTGTGAGACCGTACGATCGCTGATGGTTGCATTGGCGCGGCTCTAAACGTGGTAAGCTAGTGAGGCTGACGCGCTGACTGTGTTTCAAATGCTGCAGTACAAGAAAATGAATAAGTGCGGAACTAAAAAAAAAATGCATACGAGAAACTGCAAACCATTTATGTTTGACAGAATCAATGCGTGATCTATGTATCAATTATCATAGGTTCGATACGATGGCACAATCGAGTGAGATACGATGACGCAATCGGCGATTCATCCCCCCCATATGCAAGCAAGCAAGCACTTATGCACTCATTATAAAACATGTCCAATGGCTGTAGAATCATCTTTGCTTTGGTGTGTGAGATCGTGTCATGCAAGCTTCACCAGCGACCGTAATTATCTCTAGGATCTATCAGCTGCTGTTTGAGCCAAGAGAATGAGCACGGCTATCAATACCTACTCAGCCAAGTGTGGGACAACAATGGCCCGAAAACCCGCTTCGGGCACCCAAGTCCAGGGAAAAAACCATACTGGATCATCGCTGCCTTTCGCGACCTTCCGATAAACTCTCCGAGATCGTTGGCAAAGTCTTGCCTATGTGTACCCCAGCGTCTTCTACTCGCTCGGTAGAAGGGCTAGAAATGCAACCTTTTCCGCCCAAACGGGCTCGATCCTCTGCCTCCTGCGACTCGAGTTCCCAACTATAGCACCGATTTCCACATAGTGCCGTCGTTCGCCTGTCACAATGGACTGAAGTCCTACGCGTTCTCTACCCGACCCTCTCGCACACAATCCCCGTAACACACTCTGTTTAGATCGCTTCAGGGCCTCTTGCGCTCGAAGATTTTGAGCGCTTGTTTGATGTCGTTTAGGGCTGTGGGATCGGTGAACGACGGAGCATGACTGGAGTGGAAGAACTGCGATTCGACGCCCAATCTGTCTTTCGGCGATATCGTATGTTATTGTGCTCAACTTCGTTCTATGCTCGCTCGCGTCGGTTTGGTTTTGTTGCCATCGTTTTGGGCGGTGAGTTCGGGGTTATCGTAGGTTTGGAGATTCGTTGGAACGCTGGAATCGTGGCTTTAGGTGGAAGGTGTGATGTTGTGATTGGCATGGCCGTCGGAGTTCACAGCGAATAATAAAGAAGGGGCTGAGGCTGGTAGTACAGACTTGGTTGGCAAATTGGAGGTGCAGTAATCGGGTTCGTATTAGTGTTCGTATGCAAGGCTGATACGAGAACCATTAAGGAAAGCGATTGATAGCCTTTACTCCAAGTTTCAGCACCTTGTACTCGGAGGGGGGGATAAGTCGGGCGCGCCCCATGAAATGCGGAAATCTTATAATCCACCACAACAATAGAGAGAAATTCTAATAAAGAATGGGGATAGAGTAGGCCATCAGCAACCCAGCTATGAAGTTTTCTTAGGAAAATATCCACTGTGTCGTGAAAGACAAAGATCTTGGCATTTTACGTTGTAGGGCCGCAAAAGTCGGGCGCACTTCTGCCCTGAGAAATGAGGCTGAAATTCCGACAGTGCCCGACATACCCCTGTACCCAAGTACATATCTTCCAGGAGTATGAAGACCGCATTTGAGATGTGGTCCCTTCCCAGCTCAGTTGTGCGTCCTATAGTAATGAGATGACTAGCTAAGGAATACTGTGCGTGCGCCTTTTAATTTTGATATTCGGCGATGGGTTTTAGTGTTCCTTAGAAGAAGCTCAAGACGAACTTAGCTCGCGCCGCAATTGTAGCCCTGCCATCAACCAACCGAATCCAACTCATCAACTGGCTCGGGGAATTTTTTCGGTCGAAAACCTAGCTAGTGCATCTGGAGAGGGTAGACGAGAGGCTTTTAGCCGCGTCGCGATGCCTGATCGGGATCTCCAGTCCCCGTGTTTTTAGTTAATGGTCGCCGACTTCATGTCATGGCCCGGGAACAACCCCAGAAATGCAGGAGACCGAGAGAGAATGCACAAATTACCTAAGAAATACACAATTTGAAACTTAGGCCGTTGGTGTGGAATGTTTCAGGCTCCGATGCTGGAAATATCTGCCGTTTTGATACGTCTGCACTTGGCTTTTGTGCCTACCAAGGCTTCACTTGGCGGTTTGGTGCTGGTGGTCGATGATGGTCCTAGGCAGCGAGAAGAGCTTTTGGGCAAGGTATTGGATATAATCTCGACACGAGCTGTGCAGCAGTGAGACGTAATTCTCACCGGGAGCACGACCGATTGATTCAGGGACACCCGGGAGACCCCACAAATCCCAGAGACCTGGTGCTTGGCTGCATGCTCCTTTGGACGTCCGGGGACGTTAGGGATGCCCGGTACAGCTCGGGACTCGGAATTCCTCGGTTTGCCATTCGTGGGGACCAGTCTGGGGACCAAAAAATGCTCGTCTCGATGCGTAAGGCAGGTAGTATTGTCGTTCCAATCGGAGCAAAAATACCCGCTCGGCAGCCGATATCAATATCATCTCCCCTATTGCATCTCTACCTCCCCCCAGTCTGTATTTGCGAGTCTGGTTCGACTGACACGGGCATGAACCTGTTGGAAGCTTCTCATCGAGTGCGTCAAATAAGATTCACTTGGGTAGTTTCAGGTGTACGTATGTAATGAGGACGAATAGAATTCGAGGATATAAATCCATTCCTTCTGAAAGATCCCTAATCCCGATTAAATGCGTGTAACAGAACCCTAGATCTACTCAGTCAGACGCTTTTAATAGTCCCGCCCCCGTGTGAATTGAAACAAAACTCGCAAAGATAGATGGGGTGTGGAAATGTAATGGAGTAGAGAGGCTACCAAAAAATGTGCTTTCTTCCATCGCAATAAAAGTACTACCTTACGCATTAAGGTGAGCATTTTTGGGGCCGGGTTCGGTGTTCATAATACGAAACTCGGGGACCTAATTTTGTTTATGTACTGTATTGTCTCGAGGTGTCCCATGCGTTCTGGGTGCAATATGGGAGGCTCTGGAAGCATCAGTCTCCCAGTCGCTCTGAGGTGCTGGGATGTTTCGAATGTTTCGAGAACAGTACCCTCCTCGCAGACGTGCCGGGAGTCCCCGGGGTCTGGGGCCAAAATATTATTTGCTAATTTGGATGGCCATATGGTGGGATCGAACTGCTTCTATATTATAATTAGCTAAAGCCTCTAACTTGTCAACGTCAAATCAAGTTAAGTTATCAAGTTGCTCACCTTCGTATCTCTGAAGTTCATATCATTCCGTCGTGGCTTTATATCCAACATGAATACTACCATTGCTTATAGCATCCAACCAATAAGTCCAGCCCAAAAAGTGACAACATCTCCAACATCGCGTCCAGCAACAGCCACTTCAAAAACGTCCGGATCCGGATCCACACCCCCTTCCCCGCAACGGTCAACCGACGAAAATTCAATTGGCCATGGAATTGGACGCGTCGTAAGCGTTCCCTACTGGCCCATCCAATCCCCCTTTCACGTTCAAAGCTCTTACGTTGTAATTGCACATGCCTCTCTGCCTTGTCGCCGTTTACCAACGTTACCCCAGACGTCCCCCCGAGATAGGTATCTGTCAGACGTGGCTAACTGTCCAATGCGAAACAGATGAGTCACGGTATTACCCTCTTCTTTCCTCTATGCTCCTACCTCATTCGCTCTCAATCTCGGGCACTTGCGACGCCATTTCCTGCATCGTAGATCCCGACGCATCCATTCACAAAGGGGTTGCCGGCTACTGATTTTATTGCCCCACCGCAGGTCGTGGGGGAGCTGGGAATATTGGCCCTGATCCAGACGGTTATAAAGAGAAGGAGGAGGATCTTATAATTCCTACAATCAAGAGCCCAGTGTATACAACTGGACGCGGCGGATCCGGAAACATGGTGTACAACGACCCCAACAACCCACAGGCCGCACGAATTGCACAGGATATCGAGGGACGACCCTCAAAATTGAGTCCTGGTGAATTCCACGCTGGAAGAGGTGTACGTTTCTTTCCAGCTGTTTTTGCTGGTGGAATTTTCTGATGTTGAGAACTAGGGTGCCGGAAACGTTGGCTACGAGGGTGACCCCGACGCAGAAAGTGCGGAAACAGAGGCCAAATTACAGCGGGCCATCGTGGGGGAGCGGGCGATATCCCATGAGCATGGGGAAGAGAAACAGGACTACCGGTATGCACAATCATCGACGGTGCTAGTTATGTTGTGTGGAGACTGACGGACGGGGTGCTTGCAGTGGATGGGCAGATCGTGGGAAGGCCTTCTTGGAGCGCAAGCTGCGCGGAAAGAAAAGCGCGTCGTCATGACTACCTTTGACATCGGAGCCGGAATCACGAATACCTGTGAAAGCTGTCCCCCAAAATACAGCGCGATGTCAATTACAACTACCGGCCGAGCGGGGGAAGTTGGTTGATGGAAGCGGAGTTCTCTATCGGGAGAGTCGTTCTTCATAATTGGAGGGTGTTTTCCTTTTATTGCATGAACGGCGGCCCAGCGGAGATGACCAAGGGGCGGGGACGGGTCATAAAAGGGGGTTTCGGGGAGGGTTTTGGGTTTTGGGGAGCGTTTTTGGGTTTTTAGCGTGGAAACCGTATACCTGCATTTTTGCTTCTTTGTTTTTAAATTTTTGTGCAATACTTTTATACCCAATATTTTGTCAATGAATATTTGCGCCACGGTCTGGATAAAATTTCCGTCTTTAGATGATGCATATTTGGTAAATGCGTTGGCACAGATGGGATTGTAGATGGGTGTTATGCAACTGTGGAAGGCTTGCATCGATCCAATCTTGTGGGCTTAAGTAGATGCTAGTTCGGACCAATACGAGGTTGTGGAGGTTGTAGGGCTGCATATCCAATACGGGCTTTAGAGATACATTGCAGACGCCACCGATCATGTATCTTGTGGTGTTAATACTGGTAGAGAGGTACTTCAAGATATATTCCGTATTGTTTCTCTCTAAACGCTAGTACGTGCGTGGTGTATTGTAATCGGACGAGTAAGCACGGCAATAGGAATGAACCATACAACGTTACTCGCAGGAAATACTTTATGGGGGATTTGATTAAATAGGTAAGCATGACATGAACCTCACATGGGGCTATCATCTTTGACAACCCAGTTTAACATGTTTTCCTCACTTCTAGGCTGTTAGGTATTTTCGGCTATCACAGTTGTTGACCTTGCAGTCCATTGCAAGCCTTACAGGTGTATTTGAGTGACAGCCTAATGACCTTCATGTCAGCCTGTCAGGTTTGTCAGATTGTCAAGAGACGGCCGCTGCGATAGCCATCGCCGTAGCAGCCATCGCCGTAGCAGCCCTCGCCGCAGCAGACTCTGCATTGACAACCACCACTCTCACCACCATCACCATCACCATCACCATCACCATCACCATCACCATCATAATAATCACCACCATATACAGCAGATGCATGCCTCACACCCATGTATACACATAAAAATTATGGAAGCAGTGGGAATGTAATCTGGAGAGGAAAGTAGATCCTAAAAGTGATAAACCCATCATCCCAATTCCAACACTTGCTGCTATATGCTGCAGCAAAGATGGGAAGCTGGTGAAATCTGCAGCTCTACACTATAACCAAAAAATTCTCATCACAGCAACACCCTCTACTACTGACAGGTTGATGTCAGGCTGCTAAACCTATTAACCTAACCACTGTGCTAGCATTACACACTACTGTAAGCCTATCAACTCTACCAACCTTCCCAGACTTGTGCTGCTGTCAAATCAGACAGGCTTACATTTTGGTGTTGCTAACAAATTGGTTTTCCATATGTCAGCCTGCAAATTGAAACAGCACCACATCAACCTAATAAAACATGATAGCTTCACTTCAAACCCATGTGAGGCTTATGTACTTATTCGAGCCCCCCATAGTGTACATAACTAAACCATGAAACTACGTACTCTTAAGTGCAAGCACTTAAGAGCCACTATATTCTTCCTCCTGCCACATAGAGAGTTCCGGTGCCAAACTGGTGGCTTTATCTACCTACATTCTATATATCAAATAACACCTATATATACTTCTTCCACACTTCAGGTTCCTTTTCTTCTTAGCTGTAGATACATAGGTCCTACCGGCCTAACCATATATCAGTATACCAGAGACATTCCCCATCTAATTACCTTCATTGCTCCTTTATTCTTAGGTTGTTTTGGCTGCTCAGTGGTGGCCGGTGTCGCGCTTTGGGGTATTGAAAAATATGGTTGAAAACTTCCTCTGAAGCTGGGCACCTTCTAGCTGAATGCACTTCTTACACTTCTGTCTATCGATGTCCCTTACCTGAAGCCATTGACATTTTTCAGCCAGTACTCCCATCCATGCTAGGGCTAGGTTTCCATTCTCTTTCTCACTTTCCCTTCAAAAGGACTTCGGTTAGCCGTGGCATTGAGAAAGAGTAGCTGTTGTGTGCTGTACGAAAAGCTCAATATCTGAGGCTAACAAAACAGCGGCCGGACTGACCGCTTAGGAACACTGCGCGGAGGGTTCCAGAAACCTACGCCAATTGTACTGGCCGAGGTGATCAGGGCATCTTGATGAGCCAAAGCCCACTTTACGAAACTACTCATGACTACGGTCCGGAGGATACGGCTCGGGGAGCAAATCAAGCAGCTCCTCCCGAAAAGCATGGATATCTGGGATCTCCCCCACAGCTTTCTCGGCCGATGATGCTGTATAATCGCGGCAATTTAGGTCTTTAGGTGCATATCCAGGCAATTCTCTCGTCTAGGAAGTAGCTAGAAGCTAATACGGTATTGCTACAGCTCAATCCCCACTTGTTTTATATCTTGACTTGCCCCTTGAAATTACAGATAATTAACAACGAGAAAACGATGTGAAGCGGAAGGTTTACCTATACCAATCGTCTAGACTCTCGCCAGGTTAGACTTGTCTAATCACAGGCGCTTTCTTTATTAGATTGTGAGGACCCCAATTACTGCCGATAGCGTGAGTTTCTGTAGGGATGGACCAGCATTCGCCCTAGTAGCTGACGTCGTGCGGGCCCGGCAAGACTAAGCTTGAGCGGAGGCAGGGCACAGAAGGCTCTGATTGCCGATTGCAAACTGAACGGAGGATCTCGATGTCAGTATCCTTTCGTACGGTACATGGTGACTTTGGGTGCGAGGATCATATACACGAGGATGTTGAGGCGGGTGGTACGGGGATGATAGCAAGGAAAGGCCGCCGATAGCGTTTCTGGCTCTAACCTGATACAGACTAGATCATAAATATACCTCCTTCAATACGCCCCTCAGAAGTGACTCTGCTACTGCTTTTATAGGTGATTTATATGGTCACTTTTTAATAGCAGGGATTAGAGCGTCTCGTCATATGCTCATTTTAATGGGTACATATATGAAATCAATGATAATCAATTCCCCTAGTTTTGGTCCACCAAGCCAGCTCGAGTTTCTCTTGCGAGTGATTGAGCGGGCAGTGAGGAGTGCCACTATACGTGGATAGATAAACAAAACTTATTTATTATAGGAAGAGCACATACCTAGGAGGTTTTTACTTATTGTATACCCCAACTACTTGCTCCCATTTCCTCTGGCCGAATGAATATCTCGCCGCTCTCAGGTGCGTTCGGTCATCTTAGTCTAAGTGCCATCCTCTATTTTCCATGGATATATGGGTGTAGGAAGTCTTAATCCTAGAAACCGGAGATCAACTATCTACTTTTAGTTAGAGAAACTGCCAAATAATTACTTCCGCGGATAGCGGAAATATCAATGTGAACATCAATTAACTCTGGGTCAGAGCTTCGGCGGTCATCACTCCCATATGCTCCAATTCCTTGACTGGCTGCATTTCTCGCAGGATCGATATCATGACCCTATTCCAGCACCGCCGCAATCTCTTCCGCCTTTCTCCCTCGGCTTCTGCTCTTCATCCCTCTTTCCCTTCTTCTAACCCCTCTCTTTCGCTATCTCAATATCTCGTCCCTCCGCATTACTCTCCTCCCCAATATTGATCCGCTATTCCCTATTCATCCACTAGTCCTTCTCATTACCAACGGTGTCAGTTTTAGCTTTGTGGGGGGGGGGTGCGCCTTCCACTAGTTTAGCCATAAACTCAGATGCCGACTACTCGCCAACATAAACCTTTCCTTCTTAATGAAACAGTGCTTCTCACCCTTGAAAAGTGATCTCATAGAATCTCAGCTTCATGCACTGTACCGTATTTTAACTCGGTGCGTTCTTTCGAGGTCAAGAGTGCACCAAATCCGTTTGGGTTCGACAGCTCATGTGTCATATCCTTTAATTGGCAGGTATAGCATGTATCATCAAGTCTGCCAAAACCATTGCCCCCGCAACTTCCTTCTTATTGTGGGAATACAGATGTCTTCACGGTCTCTGGTTAGAGGGTAGGTATACGTGGTACCATATTTGTCGGCAGACCCTTGACTTTGACGGAGTGGGAGAGATTAAAGGGAAACTGGGTGCTGGGCTGTGTACCCCGAAAATCCTCCGTACGTACAACGCAACTCGAGGAGACAGAAACTCCAGCAAATGAAACGCGGAATGCTCACTCGAAGAAGTGTTAACGTTAGTTAGTTCTCGTTCGAACCCTAATCCCACTTCCAATAACAGCGAGGCTTAATGTTCCGAACCACCAATCTATATACCTCATTGGCTAACTTAGGTGGAATTGATTGGACTAGAGAAACTAGGTTTCTTCTGATGTGTCCAAGTGTTGGGACCACATCTACCATACAAAGTCCGATTAGCTACCGACATCGATAGGCTTTGCTGGATCTCACAACCATGAAATCCCGGCTAGCGGAGAACGCGTTTGGAACATTAACCAGTCGTAGGGATCAACCAGTTCCGGTCTAGCCCCTGCACAGAGCGGCTGGATGAAAGACTGGAGCTGAAACCCCGGGTATCAACAACTGTATGTGGAAGCCAACAATGCAAATATGGGGAAATATTAATATGGCGCGGGTTGATCATTGATGAGTTGTCTCTAGTTCTCCGGTGCACCAATTTATTTCTAGTTTATCACTCGTAGAGAACGTTTGCGCCGCTCCAACGATCTCCCATTAAAACCCAATTCAACTTATGCATACTGCAGCTTCTGTCACAACTAAGTCCACCTCGCGGCCCCCAAAACTGGTGACCGTTTCCATCATCAAGCGATTGGTTCTAGTGTTCTTCGTTCCCCTAGCATGAACGGACAGATGTGAAACATCGTCATCGTCGTCGTCGGTATACTTCAAAAGCTGTACTTTGCTATGAATACATTCCCCGGCCGAGAAATATATAATGTACCTCTCCAGTCAGCAGCTGCAGGACTTACTGTGCTCGTATTTATGGATTTCGTAAGTTCGCCGTCAAAGCATTAATTCGCCACCTTAGATGGTTCCAAATCTCCAAGACTCTAGATCTACGAGTTTTTGTGGCGTCATAGGTCTGCTTCCGGTAGATTTTATATCGAGATTGCGGACCGAATAGAAACTCTCACCGAGAGGTCGGGTATGCGAGCTGCACGGACGACAAGAAATTTCCAGGATTTCAACCAGAACCGGTGGATTGGGTAGTTCTACACCTTCTATAGGTGTGGGTGTTGACTTATAGGTCTCGGCGCTCATAGCTGGCGTTGCAACATACGGCGTTATCGCCGATAGATAGAGCTGAAGATGAAGAACTTCAAAATAGCTTTCAATGATTTCGGGGAAGGGAAGGTGCAGCCCATGGAAGACGATAATGGGTGACCTGACTAAACAGGTTGGGAGTTTTATTTTTTTCGTGATGGTGGCGAGAGTTGATTTCCTGGTTCTTGGGACTGGGAGGGGTGGGTTCTTCATGCAGGACTGAGGTTGCAGCAGCAGTGATATCATGCACGAGCGTGAGGAGAAGAAGACGGGAAGGTAAACCAGAACCATGGGTTGTTGGTTCGGTCTGTGACGCCTAAAACAGAAAAACATATCAACCCATACCCACAGTCACCCACTCCCACACCAACGTTAACCCCACCGCTCAGATGCAGGTCAGTTCCGTTTGGTAAGTTCAGCTGGAAGAATGGTCTGCCGGCCTGGTTTGCCGGTGGTGGAGACAACCGGCGAGAGTACATGGTTGTTTCTGCCCCGCTTTTTCTCTGGTTTCCAAATGCCGATTGTGACTCTCGAGCGAATATAGAAATATACATACGCTACCCCTTTGGTTTCCGTATTACGTCTGCTGTCAAATTCATGCCACCCAGCCCTGTTCCAGATCTACGGGTCTCTTCCCATCCGCAATGAACCGTTGCAGTGGGGTAGGATAAACCATAATTGGACACCAGACTACGGACTGATAATATCACACCCAACCACCAACTACCAACCACCAACCACAGTATGTGTCACTATTCGTTGCACACCCATCCACAGCATGTATCGCTATTCGTTGGCAGGTTGTGTTCCATCGGTCAGCATCAAAATGTTGTCGGGCAAGCCTGTCTGTGCAGCATAATCATGGGTAGGTCAGTTCTTCCTCAGCGGGCACTGGAGGCATAAGCAACGTGGTGAATGTAACATCCCATCATCATCAATAAGTAAGCTGTGCAAGTTTCAAGATATCAACCAAAGCTCGCCAGATCGAGCATGTAGAGTTTTCTCCGCCAACATGCATCTAACAAATCTCTCTGCCTGCACTACCACCATTAGCAAATTATGGATCCAGTTCCGCGGATGACGTGCTAGAGCACATATACGTGTCCCTTCCTCTGGTAAACTCATAAAGCCTTGTGCGCCGGCCCAAAATTAGTGCATATTCATGCAAAGATGCGGTTATTGTGGTAACCTAATAATCGAAAGACTCTACCATATTATCTGGGTGTGTTCAGTTTTTTGTAGCGCCGCAGGATGTCAGATCCATTGCTCTTATTGGTTCACTCTCTCAGCTGTAGTTTCTTCTAAGCAACTCAGCAGCTTCAGGGCGAATAAAGACCGCTATTGGGGGTTGCAATTGCCACCTGCGGCACTACAAATAAACCGGATACACCCAGATAATACGGTAGTCAGAAATCTGGTTATGTACTATTCCTACGTACCGGGTTTTCCTCTGATCTCAGTTACAGCTGCATCACCTATTGATAACCCCGTCGAGCAGTTTCCGTGGCTGCCTTAATATCCTTGATAATGTGTCCAGTGAGACCTGCTGAGGGATTACCTACTAGTTTCGAAGCCATTCGTGATGGTGTCGTGACTCGTGCAAACCTGATATCCCAAAGTCCGGTAGTTGGCGGTCACGAGAACTTGCAGAACGGTGGGGTCCACAACCTACCATTTATGTCCGTGCAGGCACAGGTCTCTGTGCCAAACGCATGCATACCATTATCCCAAAGATGGTGTGAGCGTTATATGTGAAAAAGGCACTGGTTCGCGCTTCGCTATCTCGACCCTATCGCCAGATCACTCAATAGTAGGAAGGTGTTTTTGCTTCTGTGGATATGGATGGAAGGGTGGGGAAAAACAAATTGTCGCGTGGATAAACTAGTGCTCTGTAGCGAAAGCCAAGACCCGATAAGCGCAAATCCAAGAACCCAGCCGAAAGGTCAGATCTCCTGTTTGACCATGGCTTTGGGATTTGTTGGAAGATGTTAGGGCTTTCGGATCTCAGAGTTCCTGAATCATTAGTTACCCGCAATTGGCGAGTTAATTCCTCGCACACTGGGAACAATCACATTTTTTCAGAACCACGATTGGATAGCCGTTAATGAAAGTTCTTTCTCCGATCAACCCTATATTGGAAGGTACAGCTTTGAGTCACGCCTTGAGTCTCTAAGAGGAGTTTGCTGCCCTCTACCTAGGCGCCCTGAGTATCAGCACCTCGGTATCCCCGCTCCAGGGATGGCGGCAATAGAGAGATCCCCAACAATCGTATGATGGCTGTCTCTGTACCCGCCATTTTCGTTGTTTGCCATATCTCCATCTATAATTAAGGGTAAAACTACCGACCTCAGCATAAAAAGGACTCGTAAGCAGTTGCAAGTAGTTGCTTAGGCTATTAACCTTGGAATGTGGAATTGGTAGTTAGGGAAGCATCCATGAAGTATCAGTTCTTGACCAGAATATGATAGAGAAAGTCTATCCGGCTTGACGCTATAGGTCACCAAAATACGGAGCTGCGTATTTCGGGGGACCCGCAGTCACGACTTATCAAGACGAATTTGCGCTAAGTAGCTGCAAAAGGCTGTAAAATGACGGCATAACAGGACTATGCCAGATATATGGTTATATCTGCGTGTCTCCTCTAGCTTTTGTCTGTTAGTGTGATAGTACGATGGGAGGTTGCAATATGCAGGTGGGGTCCTTTACCGGAGCTTTTCGATCACTCCAGTTTAGCCAAACTTTGCAATATAGTCATTGACACAGTGTAATACAATCTTAAACCGTTTCCATTCGATGTTCCTGTCCATCCATGTGCATATACCGTCTCCCAAAACTACGGATCCCACATCTGGACCCAAGTGTTGGGTAAGCGATCAAGGACAAATTCATGCCCTGACACAAACGCGACCTTCCGATGTTTGTTCTTCCGAAAGCAGAGCACGACTGTTGTATGCGGTTCAGTTACCGGCAATCGTGGAGACAAGCTGTAGTCTGCCGAGTAGAGTAGATTGGTGTGACGGCTTTGAATCCGCATTGTTGGGGGGGTTTGTGTCCGCGGTGTATTCGACCATCAGACCATAGAGAGTAGATTTTGATCGGATCTGTGGCAGCTTCGAAGGCAGACTGCTGCCTTCTGAAAGGCCGTCTGGCGAACTTCGTTCTGTGCATTTATATGCATGCATAACTGTTTCATCCAGAAAAAGCAAGCACGGTCAGAACGATAGATAGCCTTGTTCTTGTCCTTGCGGCGGCTCTCGGAGCCAAAGCCGAGACTTGCTTCCCAGACTGCATCCCACTACAAAAGTTCGCTGGACTTGTCGTGACTCTGCAGCACCGATGTATCTGCGACTAGCCGTCCCGAGTATTTGATCTGCCCACCTCCAATCCGTCCCCCAAAAGGCCAGCGCAGTGTCACGGTCAGCAGATCAGCAATACCTACCCCAGAACCCGGGTTTTTGTGCAAGGGCGTAGGAAGCCTTGGGGTTGTGGGTCGTTACCCACCTTAATTACTTTTTTTGGACCGAGACCCGCCAGCTTGACAGGGGACACGAGGAAACTTTATAAAAGACACTCGATCGCCTGTTACCGGAAGGCGGTGGTAGAGAGCAGCACAGTCGTCAGTAGCAACAGCGAGAAGGACGGAACTTGGTTGTCTTTCTATCGTTCAATCAGACAAAGTCACGGAATCAATCGAATCGAGTCGAATCGAGCACCCATTTCTTCTGAGTGTGGTCAATCAGTTCACATCTTATCCTGATTCTTGTCAAACTTCGAGAAATTCAAAGGAACAATTGGCGACATCTCTAGGAAGATTCAAATAAATACAGGCATATAAGTACCCAAAAACAATATAAGACCCAGGAATTCGGATTCGTTCTTAGATGTCATTGAACATGTACAGCATGACACATCCCAACCATGGCGTGCCGCCGCTACCAATGACTCGGGGCTCCTCTTCGTCTTCCTCTTCACAACAACCCCCTCCTCCGCCAGTCGCAAGCAACGGAATGGTCCAAAACTACCCCCCACCACCCCAGAACGTTTCGTGTCGCGGTGATGGACGAATTTACACTTTGGAAGTAAAGCAGCAGCCCATCCGGGCGCGGATGTGTGGTTTCGGCGATAAGGTGCGTTCTTCTGCTTGGAAAGTCCGGATGCGCGTTCCTCCGTCGTGGAGTCCAACGACAACAAGAAACGCAACAGAAAATAGCACACGCGTACTGACAGCTTACTGCAGGATCGACGGCCAATTACGCCGCCTCCTTGCGTCAGATTGGTTGTGAAGGACGAAACAACAGGAAAGGAAGTTGATATTAAGTGAGTCCTATCAATCAGTTAATCTTCCTGCCCGTCAATTCCATTCCCGATCCTTTCGGCGAGGAAGGGCCACCCAATCATCCAGGTTTCCGCAAATGCTGTCGTTTTTCTACCGTTACGAACTACGTAGCTAATTAACGCCCGTGTTTCCAGCGAGGTTGACACCTCACACTATGTCCTCACGGTCGATCTCTGGTCGGCCGATGGCACCAGAGAAGTAAATCTTGTCCGGCATTCTGCCACCTCTCCCTCTATCTCCGCTGCGACCTCCTCCTCATACCCTCCACCCCCTCCAACCCCTCCGCCCCATCCTCATCCACAAGCTCATCATGCGCACCACGCACAGCAGCAACACCCTGGCTATTCTCAGCATGCACCACCGATGCCACCCCAGATCTCTTACCAAGGGTATTCGTCGGCACCTTCCCATCCTCCCCAACAGCAGCCACCACAGCAACAACAGGGCTACTATCAACAACAACCGCAGCATCCGAATGGTCCCGGGGGCTACTATCCGAGCATGCACTCGCAGGCACCCGTGCCACCACAGCAACAGCAACAGCTACAGCAACAGCAACAGCTACAGCAACAGCCCCAGGCACAGCAAACACCATCGGGCATGTTTACGCGTAACCTTATTGGCAGCCTCAGTGCCAGCGCTTTCAAATTGACAGACCCCGACAACAAGATTGGCGTATGGTTTATCCTGCAAGACTTATCTGTACGGACAGAAGGCTCATTCAGGTGCTATATTTCCCCCCATAATCCCATCTCTCAGCTGTCTAGGGGAGCTAACAAGCGTTCGTGAAATCAGGCTGAAGATGAACTTTGTCAACGTCGGGCGAGGCGATGGAAAGCTCAACACTGGCGTCACTCCAGTTCTTGCGACCGCATACTCCGATGTGTTCCAGGTCTACAGTGCAAAGAAATTCCCCGGCGTGATTGAGAGTACGGGATTGAGCAAATGCTTTGCTACACAGGGTATGACTACTCCGTTCACCCTTCCAGCAGCAGGCTGACGTTTGTCCCAGGTATCAAAATCCCTATACGTAGAGATAAAGGAGATGGACCAGAACTCTAATCAGTTCGCACGCATGGCACGGACGGAGTGCAGGAGTAAGAGGGTTGAGGATCTTTGCTATCGGGTTTTTGGTTTTTTTTTGCTTCATCTTATCGGGCTTTGGGCATGTATTTTTTGGGAGTACGTATATGCTAAGAGGGATATATTCGGGCTTTGTTTTCTCTGTTTTTGGTTTCATACCATCTATGTTTCTGTTTATTGCCTGTTTGATGCCAAAATCTATCTATCAGATATGGCAGTGAGACAAAATTATAAGAGGTCGTCTAGCTAGTGGACGTTGAACAATCCACCACCTCATGAGTTAATTGATCTGTCTTACCGTCCAATTGAACTGGGGTCGGGTATATCCGTGGGATTGCTTTTTCGGTGTATACGGCAGCTCTCAAATATCCTTGCTGCCCTCGATTTATGGCTCGCGATCGATCGTTCCGTCACCGCGACGACAGCTAACGGATAATATAAATTACTTTACTCTGAAGCTCATTTGGAAACAACAAGAGCATGAGTGTATGCGGGTTACATACCGTTACTATTACGCCTATAACTACTACACGTCAAATCAATGCCAGTACGCAACCAGTGATGGAGATATGTAGGGTCAGCGGCTAAGGGAAATGTTCTTGCTTGCCGCGCGCATCCTACTCTACGGTCGTGGTTATGGCCATTGATAGCTGTTTTCGGCACCTTACCGCTTTCCCGGGACTTAATATGGCAGTTCGAAGGATTTGGTCGTCTATGCATCATCATTCATTCCAGTTCCGGAAAGAGAAGGCATACTCGAAGAGAGTTTGTTGTTCTTCAGTGATCCGGCTTTCGGTCCTGGTAAGGAGTAACATCCCTCTGTAGGCCAGGGGTTGCAGGTAGGAGGCTGCCATATGTATGCAACGGGTTTTCCGGTGCTCGCGGTCCAGATATGCTGGCGTATATGGAAGGGATATGTATGCTCGGGTTTGGTTAGGCTGGGGTGGATTTTGACGGATTCGTCTAGCTGGCGGTCTACAAATATCTGGCAAAGAGTTGACTCAAACCATTGTAGGTTGTTTGGCACAGAGGGACAAGGTCGGTGATAATAGTGTGGGCTTTGGTAGGTCAGCACACATCCAGCAGGGAGCGGGCTATCCGGACTTGTGGTAATGGTGGTTCGTCTAGTGGCAGTCACAAGGCCAGTAATCTATCAGCAGTCACCGTATGACAAGGCCCATAAGCAGAAGCTTGCGGCCCATTGATGGGCCTCCCAACGATCCGATTCTCGGGCATGAACCTATCCCACCTACACAAAGAGTAAGAAAGCACTTAACATGATGTGGTGTTGTTGGGGGCATTTGTGTTGAACATTGTTCTGAAGCTTCATTCTATCCCACAGTCCAGCATTGCACCGTATTACTACGGGCCCAATAAATATACCCCATTGCTGCCAACTCGAAGAACCGGAAACGGCAGACAGACCCCAGATATGCATCAAACCGTAAGCACTGCCAACTAAACCAAAGGCTTAACCTTCTTAATTCCGAGTGCAGCACCCAGTTCCCTCTTCCTCTTCACCGTCTTCTTGAAGCTTGGTATCTCCACCTTGGTCACATCTAGTGCCGAACTCGAGCTCTCTCCGTTCTTCTTTACGAGTCCCGCCTCCTCTTCTTCCCCTTCCACAACCCTCCTCACAAAAGTGTCCTCTTCCGTCCGAAACGCCTTCCTCGCTGCCTCTTCATCCTCCTTTTCCATCCTCTCCCTCTCCAACGTAGCAGCGTCCTTAACCTCTACCAACTTTCCCATCACATCGCCTTCATCTACCCTCTCATTTCTCGCATTTCTAGTCCTAATCTCGTCCAGCGCATCCGCAATCTGCATCTCCCTCTTGGAATCGAGTGTTTTCGTCTCGAGCTTCTCCATAGCACTCTCATTCTCTTCCTCCTCGAGCCTATTAAGCCTCTCCTCCTCAGTTTCTTCGACATCCTTCGTGTTCCGCCAGGGCTCAAAGTTGCGGATGGCGCCCTTCTCGCACGTGTAGTCCATGTTCTTGGGATCGGTCTTGAAGGTGATTTCAGATGAACAGCGCGTGCAGCGGATGTAGAACCGGAATATACTGATGTTGTAGTACTTCTCTTGGCTGTTCTCTTTGCGTGCGTTGAATTTGCGCCCCTTGTAGATGAACTCGCCACAGTTGAGACATTTCATCGAGAACGGCGCCATCAGTCGCACTGTCTGTTGCTTCGGACCCGCGGGCTTGGGCCCTTTGCTGCGCGTGATCTTCGAGGGGTCGAAGTCGGGTGGGAACTAGGTGCCGTGTTAGCAGTTGAGCATGTCGGGAGGAGCACAAAAGTGTGGATAACTTACGTATTTCTGGAGGACTTTACGTTCAGACATGGCGGCGGCAAGAGATAAATGGGATGGTTATGTGATGCAAGTGGTGGGCGTAGGAGCTGTGAGTTTGTCGTCGGGGAGCTGAGCTGCTGTCGCGGTAGTAGAGCTGCTCTGGTGGTTGTCAAAAGTTAGGCGATCGAGGTTGTGTGGCAGTCATACTCTAGAACAACGCTAAGTAGTGTTACACAAATATCTTGAAGCTCTCTGAGCTCGATCACAATCAATCATTACAGTGGTACTTCATTCATTCTTTTTACCCCTTACTTACAACGTAAAATGGCCTCTCCAACGTCTTCATATCTTTCAAACACAATGTCTACATCTCGCTCACACCCGACTACCGCTCGTACAAGCACTGCTCGTCCAAGAACCGGGCGTCCGAAAACCGCAGCATCAACAATAGGCGGTCATCAACAAATAATATGCGCAGTAACGGAATCTCGTGGGATATCCGCAACTGTGGGACTATGCTTTGTCAATTTGACCACTGGTATAAAGGGTTCCATCGAAACGGCTTAAACGGTTGCTAACTAAATTCTGACGAACACAGGCGAGTGCCATTTGAGCGAGATACAAGATTCCCAGACCTACGTCCGCACTATGCATAAATTGACTGTGTTCAATCCAAGCGAAGTACTGAGGCTCATTCACACACATGCACTGCGTGAAATTCTAAACATGGTGGCAGATCCTTGTCCCAGTTACGTCTGTTATTCCGAACAAATCTACGCTATTGTTGATAATGGATCACTACATGCCGGATGCGACCATGACCCAGGTCCCTAGGAAATACTATAGCGAGCAAGCCGGACATGAGTACATCCAGCAGCTAGCTTGTGCAGATGATTTGGCAGGTATTATGGTGGCAATATCTTCGAAGTTTTATGCCGTGTCCGCTGCAGCGGCTGCATTAAAGCACATAACATTGAACTACACGAGATTTGCAATGCATACATTGAGGATCAAGTATCAAGGTAGCGAAGGTAATAATACCTCTATGGTGGTAGCTGAGCTATGTGCGCTGATGTCTTCGAGGTTCTATGTTGATTGATCCTACAACTGTGCACGTCCTAGAGTTGATACAGAATCTCAACGACGCCAAATCGACAGATAGTCTGTTTGGTCTTTTGAATAATACCCACAGTGCTATGGGGGCCCGCCTCCTCAGGACAAACGTACTCCAACCCTTGACCGACATCCCGACACTGAACTCGAGGCTAGATGCAGTAGAGGAGTTCACGCTACATGAGCAGATGTTCTTTCAAGTGAAGGATGCCTTGAAGGGGTTCCCAGATATGGATAGGCTTTGTACAGCTGTACGTGCATTGATGTTTTGTTGGCAAGGCAATTTTAAACTGACGACCTTTTAGCTCGTCGCCGTACCTGTGAGGGCATCTTTAAAGCACTCTGAACAATCCACGAATAATATCATTCTGCTAAAGCAAGCGGCTATGTGCGTACAGCCTATATATGAAGCTTTAGCGCCAGTAAGAAGCGAGTTGTTGCTAGCCATCAGAAATGTGAGTAAATTCTGCAGGTTCTGCAGAGAATGATATTGTTCGGCTGAAGTGCACACACAGCTTTGTAGTCCCGATAAGATAGATCCCGTCTTGACATTAATAAATGACGTGATCAACGAAGACGTGAACTACTCAAAGAGTCCATTAGACCTGCGGAATCAACGATGCTATGCAGTTAAGGTATATGATCCGCCCCACTGTATTCTGGACTAAAAATTATGGTCTGAGAAACGTCTGATCAGCCAACTACAGAGCGGGGTCAATGGTCTACTGGATGTCGCTAGGCAGACTTACAAGGAAGCCACAGAAGATGTGCACACACTCGTCGAAGAAATATCCAAGGAGTACGACCTCCAATTGGAACTCAGATTTGAATCTGGGCGTGGGTACTATCTCCGCCTTCCATCTTCAGACCTAGAAGATAGATCTCTTCCGGCTGTTTTCGTAAATGTTGTGAAACGCAAACGGTTCGTTGAGTTGACGACCTTGGACCTTATGAAACGTAATCTCAAAGTATGTCTTAACATCCCAAGGAAAGCTCGGTCTATCGTCGGGAAACTTATGTGCTTATGCTAAACCATGATCCTGGAATGTTTGCAATTAATCCCCCAGGCTGATAGTGCAACCAGATCAATGATTCACTCACGGAGGTATTACTCATGAGTGAGCATCCCGGTTCCCCACTATGTCTGCTTTCTTGACTTCATGCAGGCGACAAGACTGTAAACCAGCTCGTCGAAGATGTTGGCCAAGAAATCTCCGGATTGTTCAAAGTTGGTGAGGGAATTGGCATGTTGGATATGGTTGGTCAACGCCTGCCTACTTGCAGTTGCGCCTCTGGTCACCCTTGAATGACTGACTGCGCCCGATTATCCGAACAGCTGTGCAGTTTTGCCCATCTCTGTACTCTGCAAGATTATGGTACGCACCACACCACCTTGTTACGTACTTCAGCCAGAATGTCTAATGTGTGGTCCCGATATCCCGCTTGTGACTCTTCTTAGTTCGTCCAGAATTCACCAATACTGTGGCAATCAAGGCTGGACGTCACCCCATCCGAGAGAAGATCCACAAAGACCGTTATGTCCCCAATGACGTGTATGCAAGTCAGCAATCTAGGTGAGATGCCCCGCCAGATATGAGTATGGTAGATGTGCAATATAAGAGCTCACTAGGTTGTGGTGCAGGTTCCAGATAGTTACAGGTATGTTCCCGTAGGATGTCGGCGAAACAACCAAAATTTTAACCATTCTTGATACGTTTTTCCAGGATGTAATATGTCAGGCAAGGTAAATGGATCGTTGTTTCCTATGAATGGATGCCTGCGGGAGAGCTAATGCATAGTCTTCCCAGTCAACATACCTCCGTTTCATCACACTGGTGACCGTCATGGCTCAAATTGGATCATTGTATGTATCGTGGCTCTATAACTTCAGGCAATAAGCTCACCCAAGGAAATACAGCGTTCCCGCACAATATGCGTCATTTCCGATCACACTACAACTCTTTGCGCGAGTGTCGATGGATGATTCGATCGAAGCCAACGTCTCTACGTTTGCATCGGAGATGAGAGAGACGGCATTTATTCTTCGCAACGTCTCAAGGGGAAGCCTGGTTATTGTGGACGAGCTTGGTCGTGGAACCAGTCCTAGAGACGGAATGGCGATTGCACTAGCCGTGTGCGAAGCGTTGGTTGAAAGCAGGGCGCTGGTATGGTTTGCCACTCACTTTAGAGAACTGACCGAGATTCTGGCGGAAAGGGCTGGTGTCGTGAACCTGCATATGCAAGTCGCGGTTAGTTTGGTCTCCGACCATTCAACTGCTTAAATCTGGGGCTAATATTCCGGCAGATGGAATCTCAAGATTCCATGACGATGCTTTACAAAGTTGCCGACGGTAGTGTGAAAGATCAACATTACGGTTCCAGCCACTCACCCTTTCCCCATCAAAACACTAACATCTCTCCACAGGTCTGGTGCTCGCCCGCCTTGTCCACCTCCCGCAACAGCTTCTTGACAGGGCAAAATTGGTCTCGGAAACACTTGCTAGAAAGCAGGAGTTGGCGAAGAAGAAGTCTAGAGCCTATCATCTCGCAAAACGCAGGAACCTCGTGCTGAGGTTGATGGAAACTTTGGTGCAGACTAGAGACGGACTGATGGATGAACATACGTTGAAGAGCTGGCTTGTCAGGGTTCAAGAGGACTTTGTGGAAAAGATGGCGGCGCTGCAGGAGGCTGCTAATGGTGAAGAGGAGGACAGCAATGGTGAAGGTGGTGGTGATGGGGATCCAGAGATGGGAGAGGGGGGCGGTGATGATGATGCTATGATGGATGATGATGACGATGACAGCAGCGAGTAAACGCTTCACCTAGAATGCAGTGAAACGTAAGAAGGATCTTGGGGGAAAGTATAATATAAAGAGCCTGTGCTGTCGTTATCATCTACGTGGAGTTTGTTTTTGCTTGCGTGTCATTCTGTTTCATACAATATTCCGATTCTCCACAGTTCACGAACTGGAGCAACCAGCTGGTGAAATTGTTTTCGTCTTGTGGTGTACTTTTTTGCTCACAAGTTTGGCAATGGGGATTTTCGAGTTTGTGGGTAATTGTTCGTGTCAGAATGCTCCTGGAAGCATTTTCTAATAGCGAAACACTAGAGAATGTTACTGGAGGTTTGAAATATGACTGTAAGCATTAGGCGGCGAACTTTGAAGTTCGGTCGAAGGAAAAAGTCATCTCAATATATCGAGTGAGTTCTACTCTATGATGCGATCCAGAAGTGAGTGTCACTCTCTATAAAACGGCGGTACTTGGGTTTTGTCTGTTGCTATTCACTCTAGAGTAGACTCAGATAGTTAACATTGCACTAAAGCGTCGGATATCAATGTGGTCGGGAGTGGAGGAGATAATTCTCTCAATTGGCCATGGGCCGAAATGGTTGGACTCTTCACGATTGGTACCTAACTTCCCAAAGGTACATTTGACCTCACCCAAATGACACAGGCACTTAGGGTCGGTCGAACGAGTCCGTTTCTCCAGTAACTGTGGGGGAGAAACTATTTCCACTCGTGTCTGTATGCTAAACAAAGACCCAGAGAAGAAATACCTACTAATGTACCTGTGGATCTATGGATAGAGGTGCAACGGTGAGTAGAGCAGAAAGTTTCCTAGTCACAGACCGACATTCGGTAATGCTGGTGGGCTAGGGTAGGGATAAGCTTTAGCATTGACTTCTAGGTAGGGATTAACTATATATGGTATGTTTATTGCTAATAAGTATCCTAGACTAAGGTGCTATCATGGAACTGGAACTACAGGGTTGTCTTACTCTTGCTATGCAAACAATCCGGATCTTATGTTTTGGTCAGCCAACTGTCTGTTGGGCAGTATCTCGACATCGACCGATCGAATGAATCTACCCGCCCAATATGTAAGGCAGTATGGGGCGACAGAAGATGCGTCACCTATATAGATATCATTCCCCTTGGGCCCAAATATAGCAGATAGTGATGGGCGAGAGGCTAGGGGGGTTCGGGTACGAAATTCGTGCATACTCAGCTCACGGTGGGAGAGGCACACGAAAGCTCAAGCTCAGCTTTACATATCAACCTGCTATTATCAAACTTCGAAGAAGGGTGCATATCCCCCGCCCGTACCATCTATCCTTATAGAAGGAAGCCTTTCAACAGAGCCTATCGCCGGTACCCTAATTCCAATTGATTGACGGACGATAAATATTCTATGATAACCGGATTGTTATAATGCAAAACCCGCGTTTCACCCAGAATGTATATCTACTGGTGCGTGGGCCTCAAGATTCCATGTGGGGTGCAGAACCCGGAGAGTCCGAAATGACACCGCAAATCCCTCGCAAATCTCTCCACCAGCTTCCACGAAGCTCGAGCTTTTGATCCTGTAAACCCGAGCTGATTCACACTTTCTCGCTTCTCTGTTGGCCTACTCGAGATCTGAGACTCAAGCTTGAGACTCAAAATAGCCCATCGCTAGTAGTAGAGTTATTGCAAGTGTCTGCTTTCATGGCTATGGGGAGATATACTACGCTGCGGGTATAACTTATCTGAAGGGTGGTAAGTTTGCACTGTTTCCCATCTTACCACTAAGCAATACCTCTATGATACGTTCAGACATGTATCTATAGAAGAGTTCATCTGCGGGTAGGTGCAGCGGACGGGTCCCACTGTCTATCGCACTTTTAGACCCTAGAGCGTGAGTATTGCAACAGAATTTATAAAACCGAGTGTGCAGGGAGAAGGGATACGATAACTGGAGAGCAGAGAAATGTCTTATATCGATCAAATTGAGTAATATTAGTACCTTGAGGCCACGACCAAAGACACCATTGTCACCACAAAAGTTGACACTGATCGATACATTTCCTTTTCTAGTAGACTTTGATCCCTTTATCCATTATCTCAGAACTCTGTAGTTCCATCAAGCGCCACCGCTAGAGAAAGAACATTAGTTCCTTTAGTGGACTATATTTCAGGGGTATCCGCGAAGCACGAAGCGAATTCGCGGGTATTTGTTAACTAGTGCGTGATTCAAGCCCAGAACTCCACTGGTTTGTGAAAAAGTAACAATAAACTTTTCAGGCGCTTCCATACCACGGAGTAAATGTGCAATCACCCACTATGGGCTCGATTGACCTACAGCCGCCCCAGCGACAGTAATCCCCGGAATTGTAGTGGTAGCGGTTGCGTGGTGCGAGCTTTCGAGCATAGTTAGGTCTGTCCCTCGTACTTTTCGATCTACTCCACCTATATGGCTTTGCAGGTCTAGCCTCGGAAGTAAGTGTACCAAGCGAGTGAGTAAACCCCTCAGCGGAGCTTCACCCGCAGCGTTCTGAAAGCGCCAGTCTCTAGTCCAAAAACATAACTAGTCGTTGAGTATCGTGACTATCGGTCCGGTCAAAGTACTTACTATAGCCTATTCATGTTGATATTACTCTACAATGAGTCAATCCGGGGCCCAGTCGTTTTTGGCCGAAATTTTTGTTTGACGGCCGACAAAAAGTGAGTGAAAACAGTATGTGAATGTCTGCCGGTACCATGCCGTTGTTTCTCAGTCCGGATCCCTAGACATCGCAATAGCCGGGCAACCTTTGAACCATAGCTTCGGTGTTATTACAAAATCCTTATCTTGTAAAGGTCCACGCACGGATTAAGAGCGAGATCGGATATTGCTTCTGTTATGTTCCCCCGGTGCTGGAAGAAGAATTCGCCCCCTGCGCTTTCTGCCCGACTTTCGAGAAGAGATAGATAGCCTGAATACTTGCCGCAATCTCGGTTGCGCCGTAGTTGGTAGGAAAAAAAGTCATCGCCGAGTCCCACATCGTAGTTTTGAGCCTTGATGGCACGCAATTAGTGGAAGTCTGCCAGTAGCAGCCAAACTTCGGTGGAACCGGAGAGTTTGACACGTTTTTGAGCCGAAACCGACAACGTGGAGCTTATGCTTATCGGGCAAGCAAGTGACAAAGAATGACACTAGCAACACCGAAATGGCCCGAAAAGCTCCTACTAAGCGAAAGCGAAGACAGTATAAAACTAGACAGAGGTTGAAACTGTCTGAGTTGCCGGTAAGCATGGTGTGGTAGAACTGCTGTAGAACTTTGCACAAGCATACGATGGGCTCATTTTTGTGGGTATCAATATGTGGATGTACGGGCGAGAGTTAACACTCTATGTCGGACGACGGTTGATCGACTGATCTGAACTACCCAAAATGGTGGCCAGAATTAATAATAGCTAGAAGCCAATTCTACTACCCTTTGGCAGACAGCGTATCATTGGTAGATAAGCGTTGCTGGTTCGGCCAAGGCTCTTCGAGAGCACCTGGGCTAGTAATGGTTTGTGTCCAAGACGTCAAAATGGGTTAGGGCCACTGTTTGTTTGGCAGCTGGTACTACTAGACCACAACGGCTGCCAATGGCGGCAACCCCTCCTTTACAGCCAGTGACAGTTAGAAGTACTAAGGCTTAGTTTAGATTTCACGCACCTCAGGGCAGATGTGACATTCCGCCCACTTTTTCTGGTGTAAAATGTTGCAAAATGCTGATTTTGGGCTTGAAATATGTGAATCAAAACAGAGCTCAAGTAGGGTACGCAATAGAGGAACGTCGGAGAGTCAGTGAGAGGAAGGGTCCATATGTACCTGCAGTTGATCGTCGAAGCACAGATGTCAGTTACTAGATGAGACAACGCCATGCCTCTAGTTATCTTCCAAGATACCCACCAATCAATCAAATCACCTAAGTTCCCCAGCCGGATGTTGTACTCAAGCCACTTAAAAAGTATGTCCTTAAGACAGAGCCTAACACTAGTGTATTCCCAAGTAAAGACCCACATGATGATTTAAGACGTTACTGAGAGATTCAGCTTCGATGAATGCATCAAAAACATCCCAAAGTACTCAACACTACCTACCAATATGCGGGAATCGGCAGCATTCTGAGATCATGTCTGCCAACACTCGCTCGGGATGCAGCCATTGCCGCCGCCCCACCCTTCAAACATACCGTTATCTACTACATGCTTCTCTAGTGATACTTGGTACCTGATAGCAGCCACAAAAAGCGGTAACCGCAGGTTTGAAACCTCGGGCCCTGGTGTTTATTGCACTTGTTGAGTTTTGCAGGTTTCGAACCTGCATCTGGTGTTTCTAACACCGTGATCAGCCAGCTGTGCAAAGATCGCTCTTCTTGTTGAATTGGTCGTTTAGCTGTGATCATGCGGGTTTCATAGGTAGCCACGACAGGGTGGCGAATAATGGTGGGTAGAAGTTAGGTAGAATTTCCCTCCGCTGGCTACTTTGTGGCCACTTCTATAGAAAGCCAAATCATCACACTTGCGCTGATACACATGAATGCATATGCGTGCGTATACCATCATATACATAGGCCTATTCATTCATGACCCGATTGCGACACCTTTCAGCACTCGGGTGCTCCTTCTATCGTGTGAGCATTACCCCGTGTTTACGACCCCAGCGAAAGCCCATAGATTCGTGCAATTCAAGTCATACAACATAACCACGTTTCTATGTGATCTTTGTTCTGGTGATGGAATAAATAATCAATGAACCCTCAATCAGCTGTCCATACATCTGCATCCATGGCCAACACATAAGCTCCAGATGAGCATCCGCAGCAGAGCACGAGACTCATATGCATCCGCAATATGCAGAAGCCCGGTGGCGTAGAATCAAAACGACGAGGATACGTGTATTCATGGCTTCCGAGAAGTTTCCATTTTCTATCAATTCAAACGAGGTAGCCTCTCTTCCAACCCAACGGTCTAAATAATTAAAAAATAAGGACCCATAAACATTCTTCATCTATCTTCATCTTTACCCTTTACCAAAAGTCCAAGCGTACAGAGGAATATATCGCGCCCCAAAAATGACAAAACAACCAGATATAAATGTCAAACCATGTTCAAGAGGAAAGTTTACAAGGTGCATGCAGGCTGGGTGATATACAGTGTCGGAGAAAGCTCATGAGATGTATAAAGATCCGTTGCCGTTGATCATGAAGAAAAGTAGAGAATTAGTGCAATTTCGAAAAAAACTCAGATGTTGTCGGCTGCGTGCAAGAGAAAGATTACTGCTTCTGGCGGTACCAGTTGCTCGAATGGTCGTCCCTGAAATTACACCACATCAGCAAGCTACCGGAAAGCTTAAAGTCTACAAAACTTACAAACACCATCCGACAGTAGTAGTCCTGAATCCCTTCTTCTTGAGCGTATCGATCATGCTCTGCACCAGTCCAGATACGGTGGTTTCATAGACGTCGTGGGCGAGGGGGATGAATCCCCTGGTAGCGGGGCTGGCAGCATTAATAGCGTTCGCAAAAATGTCCCTGCTATTGTGGATCTGCTCTGACGACGCATACAACCAGTCCTGAGTATCAAGATCGGAGTGGATGACGTGGTACCCAAGTTTCCCCATGGTACTCAGACAGAGATCGCCGCACGAGAAATACGGCGGCCGCATGTACGTCGGGAACTTGCCGATGCTCTCGATGAAGGCGCTTTCGAGCTGCGTCATCTCCGAGATCAACTGGGATTCGCTGAGGGTGTTCATGTCGGGATGGCTCCAACTTACCGGGGGTTAGCTGGGTTGTTCATTGAAGGATGGGAGGCATACGTGTGGGATGCGATTTGGTGCCCTTCTTTCAGCATCCGCTGGACGAGTGCGACCTTGGATGCGCTCGTGATTGGATCGCCCCAGTTGTGCCCGTTCAGGAAGAAAGTTGCAACTACGCCGTTTTTTTTCAGGATGTCGAGGAGCCCGGGGGTGAAGATGTGCGGCCCGTCGTCGAATGTGAGGGCTACAAATCCAGGGCGTACACAGGTCGATACCCACGATCCGTAGGGGATTTTGCCGGGCTTTGTTCGGGGGAGTGTAATCGTGCCTGTTGATGTTGCCGCCGGAATTGTAGCAGCCTTTGTTGATGTCAGTGTCTGGGATGAAGAAGCCCCCAATGATAATACCGGCGTCTGAGACGAAGAAGTCGTTGTTGGTGTCGTTGTAGGGTTTGAAGATCCACCACTGCAAGTCTGTTTGGCGCACTGCATCAGTCTATGAACAGTTCATGTTGGAAACTACTACATACACCGAACTCCAATTGGCATCCAGTCCCTTCAACTGTTAGCAATGTTGCCCGCAAATAATTGAAACGTCCATGCAAGTGTAAATAAACCCACCGCAATAGTCTACCGAGTCACCACACCAGCCTGTCATTCAAACTACAATCAGACCGTGTATCATGATATCAATACTAATGCTAGAATTCCACACACCGAACTGAGAGCAACATTTGTACGCAGAAGTCTTGCAAGTGTATCCATTCGTACCGCCACACGTTCCGTCCGGCGTCACGACCACCGCCCTTCCAAATAACCCCCTTACCTCCGATTGAGATCTTCCAGCTAGAACCGCCGCTGCAAAAGTAGTGGTCGCAAAAGCGGCCGTAAACAACAAACAAGCCTTCATATTACAAGATAAAAACGAGAGTGGAAGCAAATAGCTGTGTTCAAACGAATGTGAGGATCTCCAGCTTGGGTCCAAGAGGAGGTCGAGGAACGGGGTTAGGCAGGTGGCGTTCGATTGTCCCTGCAGACGTGCGGGTAGTCCTTATATTGTGTTTTTTTTCAAGTCTAGAAGATCGCATCCTTCAATAGCGATATACTTAGCGTTCCTACTAAGAGTATACGGACTCTTTTTACCTAGGATCGGCATGTGTCGGATAGTTGCTCTCACTTTGATATCATTTCTGCCGCTCCGGTCCCCACATATTACACCCCAGCGCCTTAAATATACGATACAGCTCCCGAACACGCTTCCGGGTTGACATTTAGTGAGGTATTTGGTGGCACCATCGAGATGAGACCAGAGAAGGTATGGAGCCTTATTTCCGCCAAAATAACTCATTGGCACGACCCGTACCCCGTGTCCGTCTGAATTTTACTATTTGCCCAGTTACCACTATTAAAGTGAGACTTTATCCACGGGGTTGTGGGAGAGTGCACGAGGTCGTGGGACGGAGTCATTTTGTACGTAGTTTACATCACGGAGTCGTGACAGGGGTCATTGTGGACAAGTTCTGATTCCCAACTGTGTCCACGACCTTTTACTCTATTCCACGGAGTATTTTGGCGGAAATAAGCTGCCATACTATGAGACACTGCGGGTACCTAGCCAAGACAGGCACCCGACCCCGACGATGGGCGGTAGTGGTTCCCAAAGGAGATGCACGTGATGGAATAAGTTGGTGTAACCCCTCCACCAGAAACAGCACCAGAGATCCTTTCCGCACGGATCAAGATGAGAATAGTACCGGTAGCAAGGAAAGTACATACTTGGTCTGGGGCGGCATTGGAGGGCTGGGTTCAGTGGGGTTGAAATAAGCTTTGAGGGACATAGGTATGCATATGAAGGGAGAATGCTGATTCGATGTGCGAGTGTGCTGCAGGCAGGGGTATGCTGTTGCACGTTGGAGTCAATGTCAATCCCTGTGTTCCAAATTGAAATGCTATTTCTGCGTATGCTGAGCATGCCTCTTTCACTCTGCTCCATATCAACTGGAGAACAGGGCCTTCTAGAATACCCTGTCCCAAACAGAACGAAGCCGAAGCTCTTAGCGTAGCCTGACACTGTCTGGTGAGCCCCCATCTTCCAAGACTGCGGCAGCTATTAATAGTCTTGTGGCTTGCAGAATATCGAGGATCAGTTTAGCTCCTACTGATTGAGCAGTGACGTCTGCAGGTTTCCCTTGGTCCGGGCCGAGACTTGGCTCCAGCACAAACCACCAAGCTACTCTGCGGCGGGACCAGCACATACATACTAAGTGAGCATACCCAAGCACTCCCACCGTCACTATGACGGGGTACACCAGATCCATCCGAGAACCAACGCACCCGAACCGACCAACTGTCTCCCGCACCTCCCTTCGGACCGAGGCCCGCCTCCACGCTCCTTACAGCTTGAAGCAGCAGTCATGCGAATGACCAGAACCCCTCACCAACACCTGCAAGCAACCCCACATGGAGGTTGCCAAAGCTATCGTTGATACCACCAGCGGCCGCAGGCACGCGCGTCGTCGTCGAGCGCAGCCAATCACCGTGCACAAACCCCCCCGTGCCGTTGTACCCGGCAGGAATTGAGAAAACAAAAAAACCACACAATCGAGGAATGGTGCGGTGTGGGCCACTGATTTTCTCGCTCCAAAATCCCCCATCACGCCGATATTTTATCTCAGATTGCAATGGAGTATGGCCGAAGATCACGGAGCACTCTAGCTGTTCCGGTCATAGGACAAGTTGGTTTTCTCAGCCGCGCGAAATCGGGATCCGCGAAATCCCTGCTCTCTCAGAAAATTAGAATCTGTATGGCGCCGAGGCAAGATGATGGAATCTGGATAAGGGATGGGTTCATAATCGCCCGACGAGTACGTTGGCCGCGCGACCAGGGACGTGGACCGGTGCCTGCAGCCATATTAAGTGGGATATGTTGAAATGATCAGGCAAGGCCCCATTAAGTACGATGTCTCGGCCCCTGAGTAGATCAGTAAGTATAAGAAGCATCTGCATCCTGCGCGGGATCACAACAGGATGCTACGATATCCTACCTAGTCTTCCCGATGTTGTGTATTCTGTGGCTGCTGTTTTGCTTCACGGTCTATGGACAGCAAATTGCTGGTGGATCGCAGGTGGTGGATTATGTCAAGCCTTTGTTTGTTTACCCCCTCCCACAACGCAGACCGAAAACTAAGTTATGTAGTATGGGCTCGGAAGACGGTGGAAACATGTTTCCCGGTGTCACGTACCCCTTTGGCGTGGTGAAGCTAGGAATTGTACGTATCCCCCAAAGAGCTGCAACACGGTATTGACTAGGAGCACAGGACGTCCAACCTCCAGCCGGCACGGGGGATGCATACTCCGGCTACCACCCCTCAGGAAACGTCACCGGCTTCTCTCTACTGCACGAATCCGGCACAGGTGGAGCGCCCAAGTACGGCGTAGTATCGCAACTTCCGGTTACAGGGAACATCACGAACCCGCTCTCAAACCTTGCCGTACCGCGGGCAGCCGTGGATGAAGCAGGAGTCGGTTGGTACAAGTCTCACCTATCGAACGGTGTGATGGTGGAACTGGCGGCCAGCACACACGCTGGGATTATACGGCACTCGTTCCCGCGAAATGCGGAGATGAAGCACGTCCTTGTCGATGTCTCCCATTTCCTGCCGTCGACGAGGGGACTTGGGATTGAGCAGCACTATGTGGAGGGGAGCATTAAGGTTCACGGGGATGGGCATTACACTGGATATGGGGTTTACAACGGGGGATGGAATTATGGTATGTATCGCCGCCATGATGGTGGGTTGGTACTGATGGGGAATCAAAAGCGGCGGATTGGAAGATCTTCTTTTGCGGGAAGTTCTCGTCACCGGCGAAAGCTGCTACGTTCGAGGGCGTTGGCGAAACGCTTGAGTCATTCGGGAAAAAGCAAGAAGTATCGGGCAAGAAACGAGTGGGGGCTCTCTTTTCGTTCTCCACGTCATCTTCGAATAATCAGCTGCGCAGACGGAGCTCATGGTCGTTATTTCCTCGACAACGAGACTCCAAGTTTGTCGTCGAGTCAAGGGTTGGCGTTTCTTGGATTTCTACGGACAAAGCCTGCAAGTTTATCGATGATGAGATATCTAGTAAAAGCAATGCCTATGAAACACTAGTACAGGGCGTAAAGGATGCGTGGAACAAAGAGGTCTTGTCAAAGATTTCTACCACGGAAACGAACGTGCAGAAGTTGCAGCTTTTGTACACCTCGCTCTACGGGATGTTTTTACTCCCATCCGACCGCACTGGAGAGAATCCAGGATGGGTGTCAGCAGAGCCATACGTATGTCCCCATCTCCACCAGACACCCCGTACTCATGAGTAGTAGTATGACGACATATTCACACTATGGGACCTCTTCCGCTCTCACACCCCCCTCTTCCACATCCTGCAGCCAAAACGCTACTCCGACTTCATCCGCTCTCTCGTGGACACATGGCGCTTCGACGGCTGGCTGCCAGACGGACGCTCCTCAAACTACAACGGGCGAGTGCAGGGCGGCACAAACGCCGACAACGTCCTCGCCGACGCCCGGGTGAAAGGCGTCACCGGCGTAAACTGGGACGATGCCTACAAAGCCATGGTACACAACGCCGAAGACGTCCCACCGAACCCTCACCCGGACCCGCAAGCGCCAGACAGCTCAACCCAGCAAGGCCGCGGTGCGCTTCCAGACTGGAAGGCACACGGACACATCACCTCCCGGTTCTCGCGCGCCGTGTCACGGGCGTCAGAGTACTCACTCAACGACTTCAGCCTCTCGCAGGTCGCAAAGTCACTGGGGAAGTTCCACGACCACGCGAGATACGCGAGGCGGTCGAAAGGCTGGCGGAACCACTGGGACCGACGGATGCGTATCTACGGGTTTTCGGGGTTCCTGTCGCCGGTGACCCCGGCGGGGAGGTTCCCGGGTACGCCGCATAACCCGCTGTCGTGCGACGGCTGCTACTGGGGGGACCCGTACTACCAGGCCACCCCGTTCGAGTACTCCTTCGGCGCCCACCACGACATGAAGACGCTGATCCGGTACATGGGCGGCGACTCGGCGTTCGTCGCCCGCCTCGAGAAGCTCTTCGAGCCCGGCGCCAGACCTAACGGCAACAACCGCTTCGGGAGAACCATCTTCGACCCCGGCAACGAGCCCTCCTTCGCCAGCCCGTATCTCTTCAACTTTGTGCCCGGGAACCAGTGGCGGTCTGTCGAGCACTCGCGGCATATCTCAAGGACGTACTATAACGCTGGAAACCGGGGGTTGCCGGGGAACTCGGACGCCGGGGCTATGCAGAGCTGGGTTCTATGGAGTATCATTGGGTTGTATCCGATCACGGGGACGACGACGTTCCTGATCGGCTCGCCGCAGATGAGGGATTTGAAGATCGACCTGGGCGGAGGGAAGAAGCTGGAGATGAAGGCGACGGGGGGAGATGAGGATGCTGGGAACTGGTTTGTGCAGAAGCTGAAGGTTAATGGGAAGGATTGGAATAGGAGTTGGGTAGAGTGGGATGACGTGTTTAAGAACGGCGGCACGATGGAGTTTGAGTTGGGGAGTAAGAAGACGAGGTGGGACACGGGTAAGAGACCGTTGTGGGGGGTGATATAGACCCTGAGGGAGAAGTGTTGTACATGTATATTTTGGGGAGGGAGGTCTTTTCCTGGAGTTTAGGAGCTATGAGGGGTTGATCTCTGCCGTTTTTATGGTGTAGAGTTAGATAATAGCGTGCACTAGAATTCTATTCACTTTTAGCATCCCCCAGGCGTGACGATTCTGATTCTGCCACGAGATTCGAGTGTCGTTGAATCCAATAACGGGTGCTCTCACGTTCTCAAAAATGCCCCCGGAGACATAAGAAAACCCCCTGCTCACGCCTTCAAGATCTCCCAGAAAAGGAACCGGAGCAGCAATCAAAACCACCGGTGACATCTTCCCTCCAACCTAGATACCGCTAAGGAATCCCAAGGCGGCGTTTATTCTGTAGCCCAGACTCCACCATTAGAAGGATGTGAGGGACTATTATCTCCAGCCAGGGTCTCCTGAATAGCCCACAGGCTAGATACCCAAACTACTCAACCATACGATGCCACATAGAGCCCTACTACCACAGCGCACCCATGGGTGGAGAGCAGGCCGATGCCGACACGTGCAAGTCTCTGAGCTGCTCTCCATGGAGAAGTGCGATAAAGCGGTGATGGACTTCCTGGCGGCTACTGATGTCGGGAAGTTCCCGCCCAAAACGGACGGAGGGGTAAGAGCCGGCGGGCAACGGGCGGAGGGATAAGAGCCGGCGGGCTCTCCTTGATTTCATCCCTTTTCCTTTGTATTCTATTTTGACCGTCTTTCAGACGTTTGCTTTCTTTGTTTCTTGTATCAGAAGGGGACGACGGGTAGCAGGA
>Ga0307512_10001191_pt1 | contig 37631 bp, 45 predicted proteins | sample 14_EM_MG_FD_200267 | JGI IMG/M metagenome (GOLD analysis project Ga0307512, IMG submission 200267) | Populus trichocarpa ectomycorrhiza microbial communities from riparian zone in the Pacific Northwest, United States - 14_EM | ecosystem: Host-associated > Plants > Roots > Unclassified | place...
GAGATGAATTCCCTGATCCGGCCTGTGTGGCAGGATGTGTGGCAGGAGAACTTCCCGAGACAAAAGATATGGATGCCTTTCGACTCCTCTTCCACAGCGACTTGATGCTTTTGACGGGATTCAGAGAGGTATTTGTCGGGTTATTCGCACCTCAGGCTTCATTAATTAAGTTAAGTGAGAAACGGCTGGATGGCGGTCTCGATGCAGCGTCTAAGCAGGTAAGACTTCCTTTACGACCGAGTGAGGCTCGAGGAGAGTGTTCCTCGGATGATAGTTCGGATGTGAAGAACTTGGCCCTGTGTTGTGGAAGTGGTACATCTATGGATGTCGAGGGCTGAGATGTTGACGGCGGGGAAGGTGAGGGAAAGCGTCCGAATGGACTGGGAGACGGTGGGATGGTAGGAGAGTTGAATAAAGCCACTCCCGTAACGGAGAGTCGATTTCGGGGAAGGTAAATTGATGATCGCGCAGCTCTCGCCTCCCCGTATTGGATTCATCGAATTCTGTCTCTGTCCTGTGATACCGGAAACGATTTCTTGAGCAGAGAAACAGATGCAGATTTAGAAACGCTGCCAACAGAAAGCTTGAGCAGTGCGAGAAATTTATGCACACCATCCTTCATTGAATGTTGGCTTAAGTCAAGCTTGAAATCTCGGACTCGACGCGAACAGCAGGACACGATCGCGTGACCTAAATCACAGATCACGTGACCCGTACTCGCGTCGCGTATTTTACAGGGCTGGAATCAACGATAAAAACAAGCAAGCTACGTCGCCCCTGGGGCTCTTAACTTTGACTTAGTCTACATAGTCTACATTCCGAGAAGTGGTGTTGTCCTTGCACCTTCGCCACTAGTAAGCCTGCAATGTACTTGTTAACTTCTTTGCGCTTTTCAGGTCTACGCGGGAGAAGTCAGAAAGTCAAAAAGGTACGTACGTACTGAGTTGTCATTCAGGCTGTAGATGCAACATATATTATAGTTGCCGCTTTTAGATTTATTTCTTACGCACGCGAGTAACACGAAGTCAGACAGCGTTTTGATAGCACTTTTATTCGTCGGTCGATACAACGATGTGATCGAAACAACAACGCAAAGTGGACATAATGAATGGTAACACATATAAAAGTGTTCAAGGCGACGCCTTCCTGGGCCAAAGCGTGTTCTACATGATTACGATTCGAAGGTGGTAAAAAAAAATCAAAGCAGTGTCCGGATGCAATAAGCAAAGCAAGCAAAGAAGTGGCATGATGCATTTTACAATCCGCAAGGAGTGCCAGAAAGTTTGGTAGCGACGACATCAATCACGCCTACACTTGTATCACCGTTGGTCAAATTCCCAAACGCCACCTGTGCGAGGTTAAAACCAACACCGGAAGTGTCGATGGCGGTCATTTGAATCGACAGACCCGTCGCCGGGTTAGTAATGTTCCAGCAAGAGCCGCAATTAGGAGAGTTCCACACGATGTCGAAAGCGCCGCCAATGAATGGGAAGGAAGGAACATCGCCGAACGTCGGGAATTCCGTGGCGAGACCGTTGTCCCCATTGGAGCATGCGACGGTGTCCATTGAGCCACCAGAGTTGTCGTACGTGGGGTCGAACGTGGCGCGCAAGGGGGAGGGCGTGGGAAGGTTGGGCTGTGGCGCGTTGGATGGAGCAGGAGGGGTCGTGGGGGTGGACTCCGTAGGGCTGGCGGGGGGAGGTTTCGAGGCAAACGGGAAGGTTCCCGTAAATGTGAATGATGGGATTGAAGGTGAAAAATTCGAAGGGGTGACCGAAGGTTCAGGGGGAGTAGAGGCCTCTGCTACCGAAGACGTCATGGGCGTCGGAGACGCATCGGACGGGGATGCCTGAGGCTGAGGCAGGGCGTGGGCAACCTGCGTGAGTAAAAGTGCGAGAGCAAAGGTGGCGGAGAATATTTTGTTGACCATTGTGTGAAATAAAGCGACTGGAGGGCTGTAGCTGGTGGGTTACCAACAGCAACAGCGAAACAGGAGGGCTTATATATACGAAAAATACAGGAGTTACGGGGCGAACAAGTACAACCGCACACGGCTTGGATGACCGGCTTTGAGAACCTTTAGGCACGGAATGAACATAAGAAGGTTTAGTCATGCTACAATCAATAGCGGCCGTGTGGAGTACTTTTGCGATGTACCCATGTGCAGTGATGTAAAAATGGGAATCTTGGTCAGAGTTCTTTCAAGTTTCAAGAGAGCCAAGGGCTTGCACAGCATACCGCATTCTGCAGTATTTAGATCAAGATCAAAGGTTTTATAGTAGAATGATGACAGACTGAGGTCGGACCAGACACGCTTACTATCACGTGAGCAGAATTGAGGACTGCGGTCCTTGGCTTGGCACTCCACATTCCTAAGCTTTCGGGACTTGGTCGACAGGTAAAACGAATAACATTCTGCTAGAATGAGTGTTCGGTAGAATCATTCCCCCGCGAAGAGGTGCTCGATGACCCAGATGCGAGCGTGGACAAAATTCTATCAATATAATCCGCTCCACTCCTGCGAAACAAAAAAAATGAGGGGATATAATTAGAAGAATGATGCGAAAGATGGAAGCGCACCATTTTTGGTGGGTAAGGACGTCGCAGCCAATTTCTTTCTCTTTGCGTTGGACCGTCTCTACGTAAGCGAGCACGCCGTCCGACTGGAACCGTTGGGCAAGCTCGGCTTTAAAGTTAAAGTAGTCGTCGTCAATTGAGTTGAGAACAGGGACGAAATAGGGCATAAACAAACCAAAACCGACGGCATTGCTGTGCAGGCCGGCTAGCGAGACCAGCTGCAGGACAAAGCCCTCCTTTGCGAGGTCCCAAATGAAGCGCTTCAAGTCAGCATCTGTACGTCAAAGTTCAATTCAACCATGAGAACAGTGGTCAATGTCGGGTGGAGATCGGCACCAGCCTGAGTATCCATGGGCGCTCCAGTTGAAGCTCGGGCTGAGGTTATAGACCAGCCACTTTCCAGGGAACTTGTTCCGGATTCTGCGGGCGAACGATTGAGCCTCCCTCAAATCTGGGGTCTTGGTTTCGAGCCAAATCATATCAGCGTAAGGAGCAAATGCCAAGGCTCTGGACACCGCCGCATCAATCCCACCGATAGTATGGTAGTATCCTTCGCGGGTTCGTGGCACTGTGTCCCGCAGTCAACGTGAAAAAAGGGCCGAAAAAAAAGTCAGCGATGGATGACGCACGATCCCAGTCCCAGTCGACTTGGGAACCAACAATGTCTGCGGCGATGTCCCGTGCCTCAGTGTTTGACTTTCCAGCGACCGCCTCGCGATAGCGCTCGAGAGCAGACGTCTTTTGGGAGGATGGAACGTTGCTCGACCCCTGAATCGCTCGCTCGGCCGCTGGTCACGGTACACCGAAATGTACGTCAGCACGAGGAGGACAGCCCTTCAGCCCCAAAACCAAAACGAATGACGTTACCTTCATCAAACGTGGTCAATTTAACTTCGGACAGCCATTTGGCCTCAAGGCCATCGATCTCTGCACCGCTCCGACCTTCTGCTTCCGCCCGATCGAGCACCTCTGCCAACGCGAGCCGGCGTGATCCGTCGGGTAAACGCGTTGGGACGCCCCGGATGTAAGGGTGATCGCGCGCATCGACGGTAGATGAAAGGAGGCGCGCGGATTCGGCATCCGTTCGCGCAATGAGGAGCATTGTGTGCTGTAGGAGATCCAGCTGGAATCGAGACGCCACGAGGCGTGAGATGTGTGCGCCGGTGGGCACGACCACTTTTCCTGACAAATGGCCACACTGCGCTCGGCCATGAGCATGTGTAGGGAGGTGAGGCCGACAAACAGAGCGGAGTTTTTACCTTCTTCCCCCCATGGAGTTGGTCTTCTAGATGGATGGCCGACGCTCCCTAACATATGACCAGCCGGTGAACACGGGTCCCCTGAACCCACGGAGAAAACAGCCCCACCGACTCTGCAAAGAGTTTAACAAGTTTCATTACTGCGGATGTACCACCATGTCTAGTGCAGGCAGGGCGCAGGGCAAGGTCAGACCGGCGCTGCACTGGATGGGTCATGCGCACCCTGTATCCCCATCCGCAATAATGGGTCTTAAATAGTCGATGTAGGGCATCTTGGCGCGTTCCTGTGGAGATGCCTCCACTCGTGCATCATAATGTTTCCTATCATGCAGCTGCTGCGCCCGGAAGAGGCGGTGGACCTGATTCGGAACCGTGGTATACGGGTAATCCCTAATAAATCAACGAAAGGGAAAAAGGGGAAATGTCAAAAAAGCGCCCCGCATGTACAATCAAACAAACGCGTAAGGAAATGGAAATCCAACTAGTTGAAGGCTGACCCACCCAAGATCCGGTCCCACTTCATTGTTTGCTGTCGTGAGCAGGCTGCTCGCCGCCCACCCAGAAACATACGTGACCTCGAGCCATCGCGCCATCTGAGTCATCTGCACCGGGTCCACAGCGCCGAGTGTATGCACCGGTTTGCCTTCCTTGGCAGCCCTGTCGAAAATCGCATAGAGCTTGTCGGCGAGTAGTGTGGAAGGAAGAGGTAAGGGTGGAAGGGATCCCTGCTTCGAGGCAACAGCCGCGGCACTGTATGGACGAGACAATCCCGCGAAACGTGGCTGGGAAAAGAAAGTCTCTACGGCAACCACGCGCGAGGCAAAAGCTTCGGACTCTTCTGAGGGTGTGGGCGCGTCCAGAGCCAATGCGGTCGGCCGCGCATAGGCAGAAGACGAGAACAATGACCTAGATACATGTCTCAACGACTTTGACGATGCGGAGCGGATGTAATACATGTGGAGGGCTCAACCTGACAGGGGTGGGGTGGGGCACTCCGCGCTTCAACGTTCAACCACTGAATGGAGCCAGCGATTTTGCCGAGCTCCCGAACTCCCGAACTCAAGCGATATACCCGCATAATAACAGAACCGGAAAAAATATTTCGATACAATTGCGGGACACTGAAATGTCGGCGACTAAGTATGCAACATGAGAGCTACATAATGTAACAGCGTAAGGGATGATATGTGCAGAGTACGATCGAAGATGCAGCAGGCGTAATCAGATATTGCAGAATTTAACGTAGTGATACGGTATAAGTTAATCGTGGGGCCCGAGCCCAGTTGGTGTTTCTGAGTGGGGATGGCGCGGCGCCTTGTCTGGGTCGCAGATGCCAGGCACTATCATCTAGATCAACCACGAACTGATAACGCGAGTGGGGTTCCAGAAGGCTCGGCGAACGCAGAAAAGATAAGGGGTGCAAAAATGCCGGAACGAGGCACTATAGAAAACGAGTGTTTGATCAGTTATGGTATCAGAAAGAGGGAGAGGGTAAGGCTCACTAGATTAGTGTACGATATGGTGGTGAAAACCGAGCAGTAGAAGGGCGTCTTCGACCTTAACACCAGATAATCGACCTGGGATTTTCTCCAAACGGTCGTAATCAATTGGGCTGATATTAATCCCACCACGGACATCTATTTGATGCGGACGAGAGGTGGGTAAAAGAGTGGTAGAGGGATGGGGTAAAGGTGATGGTTCTGGTGATGGAGTGACAGCCTCTTGGTACTCTTCGTCATCGGTCCCGGCGTCTGAAGGCGCCACGCGAATGTGTTTACGTGCAGAGTTGTTCGTAGTAATTACACCCGCGTCTTCAGTATCGGTGTCAATACCGTGTTCTCGATCTGGTACATGATCGGCTTCGTGCACACCGACAGAATATGAGGATGCCACAGATGGGGTGACCGCGCGGGATATGAAACCCGATCCCAACTGTATACTTTCTGTATCCCCCTCCTCTGCGGGCTTCTGGGCACGCTTGCGTGTTGACTGGCGGAGGTTCCTGAACCAATTCGTTACTTTAGCAAGGTCCCTGCAGAAAAGTGTGAGTACGTGGGTAGAAATGATAAGAAAAAAAAAACGCACATGCCAACCTCGAGCGCCAGAGCATTGCGTTCCTCAATAGAGGGGTTGGAAGTGCGACTGTACAACTTTTGAAGTGCCTCTAATTGATGAGGCTCCGGCCTTGTGCGTCTTGGACGATGGGGTGGGATGATACAATGATATGGAGAGCTCCTCGACGACGTGGAGGCATTGGAACGTTCGACGCTGGGCGACCGCTTGTTGTGTATTAGACCCGAGACAGACGGATGCGAAGACCGTGGGGGGAGAGCTGGTGTTTCGAGGGCCAGTAAATCTCGGGAATCTCGGAGGTCAGAGTGAATGTCTGTGGACAGATCTGCGGTCGTGAGGCCATTGCTATAGGGATGCGATGTCTTATCAAGAGCGAGGTCATCATCCAATCGCTTTTTTGCAAGGCTTCGCTGATTCTGAAACCAATTCGTGACACTCTGGTAGCGCCTGAGGGATAGAGTGGCATGAGATCGAGTCAGCTGACGGACGAGGTACGGTAATCCAACTCACATTCCAATCCTCTTACCGAGTTCCTCACGTTGCTCCTTAGTGGGGTGAGGATCAATTAGATAAGCCTTTCGTAATTCCTCTGTTTGAGGCAGAGATGGTCTGATTCGCATCCTGGGACGTGGAGGTAGCACCGGCACAGCACTCTCATACGTGTGATCGTGTTCTGGGTTGCCAGCATAAAAGGCGGACTGTTGCAGGGAAGTATCGGAGGAGGCTTGAGGGTGATTGATGGGTGTGTGGGGCTCTTGTATGCGAGCGAGAGAAGGAGAAGGAAATTCAGAAATTGGGTCCTCGACGAGTGGAGGGGTGGAGGAATCGACGGGGCTGAGTAGCGAAGAGATGGGAGGAAGGTCGTATGACGGGGGTTGTCCAGGACGGGAGCGCTTCTTGGTTGCAGCACGTTTATTTTGGAACCAAGCATTCACTGTCTTTGTTTCCCTTAATCGGTCGGAGAATGAGTCATATGATAGCGAAAGACGAGTGGATGACAAAACGTACATTCTGAGCTTTTCTGCTAGGGATGTCCTCTCGTCGAGGGAAGGGTGTTCGTTGCGTTCGTAAAGCTCATTCAAAGCGGCGAGCTGAGCAGCCGAGTGACGGTGGCGGGGTTTCTTGGGTCTTTCTGAGAGGGGATCGGTTGGAGAGTGGTGGTGGTCGCTCGACCCTGTTGGCCATTTCGAGAAGGCAGGCTCCATGATGGGGAGGGGAGAGAGAAGGGAAGGAAAAGGGAGGTCAGGGAGAGAGGCAAGGAAGGAGACTACAACAAGGGAAAGAGGACGACATAAGAAGAAAATTATAGAGCAGATGCTTATACACAACCGTTCACCTGCCAGATCGCTAATATCCTCATCTTCCCACGCTATCTTCCCCCTCCTTTTTACACTTCCTCGTCCTCTCCCGTGTTACTTACTGCACCCCGTACAGCCCTACCGTGACTCATGTTTATTTTCCCCCTTCTCTGTGATCGCATTGTCGTCACCCATGCCCACAACAAAATGAATGGCGGTTCGCGGATTACCTCACCGGGAACCCAATTGGAATGAATACAGTTCCGTGGAGATTGCTGCTAAATAGAAATTGACACACAAATAAATGGGCTAAAGCCAAGCGACGATTGGCCGGGTTGGTGGTGACAGTCTCTCGTACACACTCGACCGTATAGAAATAAAAAATAATCGAATGCAACCATGGCTTTCATTTATTTATAAGCTCATCTCAATAGGCCCCACTTTGATGAAATAAAAATAAGCGCCTTCGGCTTGCGCATGATAACTGTATCCGTGCCCGTTCCTCAATTGTCCTCATCCTGTACAGCCCATCGCCCTGTCACAATGCGGGACAGAGTTACGACCCACAGCCCTTCCCTCAGCTGTTAGACGCGCGTTTTCTTCAACAAAAGAACCCGGGGCATGCTGTTGGCGCACATACGGTCTGCTTGATTCCGAATCACGGTATCCCAATGACTCCGTCATCAATTCGTCATCTCGGACTTGTTCCCACAAACTCTGACTTGGCAGCGTCTATATGGAAATGTTCTGGTGGTTGATAATAGATATGAGCCCACGTGGCCTGGAACAATGCTACTTTTGTCCAAACCCGGCGCGGCGCCCTTTCAAACAACCAACTCGGAAAGTCCGCTGCCATGCACTACTAGCACATAGACGAAACCAACTACATTATATTATAGCATGCTCTAAAACATTAATAGCAATACGGTGATGAATGGAAAGACCAAGTCCTTGAGGATCCGAATATATTCTCGATGAGTATGTCATGCTTTTCCTGTGTTTTCTTGTCATGTATCCCCTGTCTCTGATTCACGGTCTCCATCAATGTTCTTGATCCATGCGCCAATCGCACCACTGTGAGGAGGCAGCCGGTGAGCACAGGTTTTAAACACAGCAAGGGCATGGCGCGTACAGGAATCCCTCGTGCCGAAGAAATAGCGCACGCTTTGTGCCTTTGCTCCAGAACCGAATGGCGTATGACAACGTGGCGATGGTTGCTGGGTGGCCCCGAATGAAGCAACCACCAAAGTATATCCTATTGAGGCCATACTTCTCCGCATTCATGTACCTGTCAGCTATCAGCATGCGATGACGTCTTGTACCTCGGATGGTACGAACGCTATTTGCCCAATATTATTTGATATGGCGTAGAGTAAACTCTTGCTGATATCCTCCGGGGAAAACTTCCTTTTTTCCTTGCCCTTCTTAAACACCTTGCCGAACGAGCTGGCGATCATCGTAGATTTAAGCCCAAGTTTACTATAATCTTGTCCATAGATGTCCTTGACAAGCATATCTACGGCTGCGTTGTCACCTGCTTCGGAGAGGGCCAACATCTCTGCCAGAAACCGAAGCGTGAGATGAATTGTGATAAGTTTATAACGCAGGTGTCACTAACCGTCGAAAGTGGTAGCGGGTGTCAGCAACGACAACAAGCCCCACAAAGTTCCGCCACCAAGACTCGTCCCACTCACACGCTCGAATGTGCCGTCTTCGTCGACTTTGATGATGGAAACGCCAGACCCAATGTTGACAAGGAGGCATGGTAATTGAGGCGTCGGATTCCCTTCAAACGTGACAGCATACTTCGGTGGGTTGGGACCTGGCCGTTCGAGCGTGACTGGAGATGACGACGGGTGCGCAACAGATTGAATAAGCTGGTCCGAGAAGGAATACACTTCGTCGGGAATGAGAGTGATGAACTTCAGACCCTCAATCAAGCATTCCATCTCGTCTTCTCGGAGAACTTCGACGTCGAGCGTTTCACGGAAGAGGTCGTAAAACCGATGGGCACCGCCACCTGTTGCCATGATTTTCACGCCCTGCTTCATTTCCTCGATCGAAACATCGTTGATGGCCGCCGAGCGCTCTATGAGCTCTTGGATGAACTTGACGCAGTCGTCGATGGCATCCGTCTCGAAGCGCTCAAAGTTGAGAGAACCACCCGGAAAGTGTTGTAAGGATACGCGGCGCAAAATGGTGTCATGGAGCAAACTTTCGTTCAGGTCCGACAGTCCGTTTCCGATGTGATTCGGGGGGTTATCCAACACCATGGGCGTCAGGGCACCACTTTTCCTGGGATGCGAAGAACTCGGAGGACATAACTGTGACAAGGGTGCGGCGGAGGTTGGTGATGGGGGCGTCGTCGGGATGGAACTGTTGGAACTATTCCCACCGGTGGCAAGGAAAGGAGGAGAGGACGGGGGTTCTGGTGAACGGGTGAAGTAAACGACCTTTGCAAGTGAGCCTCCGACCTGTTCCGGAGAGGAGGTGAACAACACAATTGCGAAAATGGTTGGGAAAGGGACGCACGTCGACCGCTATGTGCGACACCGGTTCTATGTAGTTTGGCAAGTAGATCCCTCGACTGTCTCTAGTCTTGTCGTTTCGTCAATGGGGTGCGCAGTTGGAAATAGACAGACGTCGCTCGTACTTCGGGAGAGGCCTCATCCAAAATCACGGCCCCGCGTGTTTCAACATGAATTACCTTGGCAGCGGGAAGCGGCGAGGACATGGTGGACGGTAAATAGGTGGTGGGACAGATGGAAGGGATGGACGGTATAAAACGGAGGGCATTCGGTTGCTGTTGTGAGTTGGAGGTATAAAGAATGGCAAGGGACAGCCCAACCCCAATCCGTACGCGTCATTCTCCGAATTACCGGGTGCCCCAGTCAAACATCATCATCATCACACCGTATCTCCGTATAACCTGAAACTGATACATTACACGACACCCAATCCCGTCGGCGTCGGTAAATGTGGCCACTAAGGGTGTATGGTGATCATTCTATGGACTGACGAGGTGCTACAGTCACGCAGTTAAACTAGCCCCCAATAGCAGCGATCACAAGCCGACATGCTTCCTCTTTCTCTCCACGAAGCCCTAGCTCCAAAGTTACACCTTGCCCCCTTGAGAAGGTCATCCGGCATCGTGCGACAATTTTTCCGCCTCCTCCTGTCAACAGACCGGAAAGTTGTAGCGTATGGACTGTTGTTCCTGGCGCCGGATTTTGAGAACCGCCCAGGGGTTCCATGTTGAGTATCTCGATAATAGAATCGGATGCCGCTGTCGGTGCGTATAAGTGCAAGAGAGAAAAGTCGAAGAGGGCCATAACACACCTTTGATACTCTCCATGGATGAAAGTGTGAACGTTTCCGTAACCGAAGCACCTGTCCGAAGACGGTCCCATTCCGACGAGAAATTCGAATAGCTCGGAATGATGTAGTCTCCGCCTGCAGCCAGCTCGACTTCTTCGAGCTGGTACTCGTCTTCGTAGCCTTCCGCTTCCGGCTCTCCAGTTGCAGGATCCACCTCTTTACTGATAAACTTCAATACGCATGGGAAAGATGCAGTCGCGTATTCCTCTGGTGCCTCTCTTGTGAATGAAACGTATACAACGCCAGGGGAGGTCGTCGTGGAGAGGGCAGGAGCGGGTATGATAAAGTCCTCTGTCAATCCAGAATCTGCTGGGGGCTGCATAATAACGGAGACTTGCTCCAAAATAGTATCCGGCATTGTATTCGACACATTAAACTAAAAAGGCGCTCCAGATATTACGCGTGATGGAAGAATGTGAGATAGACTAACCTGAAAAACAATATGTTCGCGGAAAACGTGCTTGACACACGAAACTTGGTACTCGGTCTCGTTCTCTGTAAGCTGGACAGGCTTGGAGCTGTTGATGACAGCGCCGTACGATGCCAATTCTGGCACTTGGGCCAATTGTTGAGCGAATGATGATTGAGTCTCCTCTGCGGTCTGGGGTACTGGGGCTGGTGTCGTCGTTCTTGTGGCAGGGGCGCCAATGGTATCCAGCGAGCTCGGCCCTGAGCAACGATGAGAGGATGAATCGATAGCAAAGCCTGGTGACGTACGAGCAACCTCTTGAGCCGCCTGCTCCCGACTCACTTTCGGAACTGAAGAGATATCAAAGGGTTGAGAGGCAGCATCGCCATCCCTCATGTAATCAACCAGCCTAGACTCCAGCGCCGACAAAGAAAATACAGAGTCTATTGCTCATTAAAATCCAGGGTAACGTGGAAGGTTAATAGGACGCACCATCCTTGACATAAGTTTCGGCCAAGCGAGATTCTTTAATCACCTTGAGATACAACGCCGCTCGATCGCGAACCTCGTCGTCGACGTCGTCTAGACAGCTTCACCAGTATCGTTAGCAAAAACAAAGGGCCCCAAGAAAGAATGACTAACCGATTTAGCAATACGCCGATGCTCTTTTTCAGTTTCGTGTCGTCGATAATGCCGAATTTGGCTAAGCTCGCCACGGCCGCCGCCCGTACAGTAGCGTTCTCCAGCACGACGCGATTATATATGAACCGGATGTATTTCGAAGGTTGAGCGGATTTGGGGCCCTCAATGCCTAGAAGGTGAAGAATGCGAACGGAGAGCTTCGTAAACTCGCAATCTTCAATGAACTCGCAGAGGTGGGAGAGCGCTTGTTCTTTGGATTCTCCAATGAACTTGATCATGTCGAATATAGCTTCAACGACCGCCCGTTTGAAATCATAGCCACCTTCGTCACGCAAGACACCGGACAAAAACCCAAGCATGGAGGCATGTTTTGTGGGAAATTTGAGGCAGAGCGAGCGGATCGCATCGACAATGATGACTTTAAATTCGTCAGAGATCTCGCTCATGAAACTGGTGATCTGCTTCATCAAGCGGTCCACAGATGCTTCATTGCCGGTCTATGAAAACAAGATCAATTACTCCCAGAAAAACATGGGTCAAGCGTACTTACCTTCAACAGCGTAGTGATTGCGTAAGTGGCAACGCTACGATTTGGATCTGAGATGAGACTCTCAAGATCCACATTACAGGTTGCGACGCTCGCGGGGTGGATTAAAGCAAGACTAGCAAGGGTGCGAGTAGCGGCGAACTTGAGCGTTGGCTTTGGGGATGAAAGGAATAATTGCAGAACTGGTGAATAATCAGCCGCATGCCCTTTCGAAATTGATAGAGGGACTAGCCAGCAATCGATTTGGTCAGTTGAGTGTTCGTGATATTCTTCATCTGACAGATAGCACGCGCAGCCTCAAAGTTGACCATATCGCTCTTGTGACGAAGCCAAATTTCAAGAAGGTCGAGCATCGGCTTCTGGATGCTGATAGCGTGGCATTTAGTCTCTAGCCGTCTCCGTTCAAGGTTTGACTCACTTTGGATCCTCTTCGACGACCTTTGCCGCGTAACGAATAAGCATCGAAAGGGCCATGGGGTTCTTGAGTGCGGTTCCAGAGCCAGACTTTCCTCCCCCAAGCTGTTGAATCATTTTCGTCACCGCCATCCTATCTTGTCTCCGAATAAGGTAGAGCAAGCCAAGGGCATGGTACTGTGCGATGTAGCTCGTCGATGGCATAGGCTGGTAACCGCTATTTGATGAACTCGAGGACCCAAATCCGAGATACGATCCCCCCGGGCTTGAACCAAAGAAACTAGCAGAGGACTTAGCATTGACGGCCTCTTGCGCCTCGTTCACCCAGCGTTTCACGACGTCTTTCGCGAAAGGGAACAAATGATAGGATGAGACGAGGGCGGCGGAGGAGATGGAGGGCGTGCGATCAACAATAGCGGCTTTAAAAAAGCGTTCCACGCCTTGTACCATCGAAGGCTGCGTTAATAAGCAAGGCGGGCATAGGTGAGCCGAGAAAAAGTTGTACACACATCGATGATGCGACATAGCGCGCGAATGGCATTGGGACGATAGATGACCTCAGAATTCGGTTGCATATCCTTCATGATACTGCTCGTGACCATGATGACATCCTCTGCGGAAACCGCCAACTCTTTAATGGTCAAGTAAACCATCTGACGCAGGGCGCTCTGAGAAGGGTATTGTTAGCACGGGGTTGGCATATTTAGAATCATTGCAAGCCGTTACGCACGTCCTTGTGCTGGAATAGCTTGGTGGTTCCAAAGAACAGTGTCGTGGCTTCTTGGGTCCCGAAATTCTCGCCAATGTACAATAAGTATACGATGCGGGTTAGCAACGCCCTGCATTTCCTTGGACTGATTGGAGACTCGTTGAAAACACGGGCTTCCTGTATGACAGTAGTTTTGTTATTGTAGTACGAGCTGAGACCTTCCTCCTCCTTTTTGGAGAATGCTGCCATGGCAGGTAAGATCGGAAAGGCCTTGACAAGAATGCAAAGAAGTAAAGGGAATCTTGGTCTTCGTGCTGTGCTCGGCGCGCGCTCTTCCACACGTTACTCGGCTGTTGCCGACCTCTGCGACACATCATCAACGCCAACGCACACATTTCGAATACAGTATGGTACAGTACGTATACATTACAGTGATCGTGCTTGTACGAATGGCGTTGGGGATATTTTTTGTTTCTTTCGCATTTCCAACTTGCCCCTCCCAGATCGCCTCCCTACGTATTTGCGCACAGGGCATGTGCTCAGTTGCTCACGCGAGGAGTCGCCAACAACGCTCAATAATATAACTTGGAGTGCAACTTCGTCGGGTGGTTTGCATGCCGTTTCCAGCATCAAGGCTACTGTCGCGTTTGTGCTCGACATGACGTGTTCCGCGCAGATTTGCGCGCTTAACTGTGTTCCCAATCTGTCGCAATTCTCTTTACACTATACAATACAGTGAGTGTCCTTTCGCGACGACAAACCAAATCGAACAGCCATTGTGAGTAGTGTCGCCAAGCGTGTGACGTCTCCACATTCATGATTACTATCTAGCCAAAGTCGTCACCTTTAGCATCTTCGTTGACCCATACGAGGGATTGTGTTGGTACCGTTCATCTTGGACACATGCGTAGGCAATCTCAAGGAACCGAACAAGGATTCATATTGAAAAGAAATTAATACCACGAACGTGTATTATTTGATCAGTCCGACATACAAAGTCTCGATTGAGTTTAAAAGTGCTATCTCCAACGCCATACATCAACAACCACGCGGCGCCCTCTCCCACCTCGCTCGCCTTCATCAGACACCAGTCAGGGGCTGTAAGAAGTGGAGGGTAGGAGGACAACAAGAACGCGGGTGGACAAGGATAATGACCCAACAAGGACGTAAGAAGCTTTGCGTAAAGTATAAATAACATGTTTTTATAACAACAGCAGTGTGGCTGTGAGAAGCACGGGCGCAAGGAAGGGGATATGTGGTTCTAGTACGTAAAAGTAATAACGCGGCTGACCTGGACCCTTGGGTTAACACACCGAGGAAGGTACAGCTGTGAAGGGGGGGATGGCGTCCGTAGATGTGAAAAAGAAGGCAACTGGTGACTGTAAGGGGAGTGGGAGTGGCACAGGTACGACAGCTAACATAGGAATAGGGCCAAACCTCGGACCAAGCGGCAACCGATAAAGGGGTCTTAAAGGGTCTTGAAAGTAGATGGGAGATGGGGGGCATGCGAAAACCAAGTCAGGCCTTTGTGTCGACGGGAAGGGCCCGAGCCATCTTGTTCTCCGACTTGGGAATCCTTATCGATTTATGCCACCGACCCAGCTTCAAGACTATGGCAAATTTAGCGTAGTCAGGCATCATCTGCAACCCTCCCCAACGCCAACCTGACTCCACGTGCTCAGAGGAGCAGGGCCACATGGAGTAATAAGATTACCAAAGGTTGGTGTTATCGTCACGCCTACCGCCAGTAGCAGTAGCACGTTGCTGACCTACGGCGCCGGGTGTGGCTTGCATCTGACGAGTATGGGAGCGAAGTCTACAAGATGATCGTTGGTGCCGTAAATAATAGTAAAACAGATTAGATTCTTACTGTCGGTCGCTGGTTCGTGGTTCGCCCTCATCCTCCTGGACAACTTTACGTCTGCCACCTGCTGCTTTGGAACTGGCACTCGCTACCTCCTCCTGGGCGCCGCGCTGGACGCTCCAGTCGAACACGTAGTCATACTGGTACCCCTCACGAGTGAAAAGATCACGGAAGAGTTTGCGTAGATAGGAGTAATCCGGCTTGTCATCGAACCGCAGGGCACGGGTATAGTTCAGGAAGATACCGAACTCGTTGGGGAAACCGCGGCAGAGAAGATCGGTAGGAGTCGTCATCTTCTTCTCCATGATACGATCATACTTCTGCTTCTTCGTGGCCGCCTTGAGTCCTTGCCACGGCAGGGCGCCACGAAGGAAGTACATGAGGACATAGGCCAGTGACTCCAAATCATCACGCCGAGCCTGCTCCACTCCCAAATGGGTATTGATGGACGTATAGCGGGCTGTTCCAGTCAGGTTCTTGTTCTCGCGATAAGGGATATGGAGATGAGTTTTGGGATCCCTGTACTTCTTTGCAAGACCAAAGTCAATGACATTGACTTGATTCCCGCGCTTGCCGATGCCCATGAGAAAATTGTCAGGCTTGATGTCACGGTGGATGAAATTGCGTGAGTGGATGTACTCGATGCGGGAGATCTGATCGGTAGGTTAAAAGAATTAAAAAAATCAATGGACACGACAGTCACGTACCAATTGGTCAGCTAGAAGAAGAACTGTCTTGAGGGAGAACTTCCGGTTACAGAAGTTGAATAGGTCCTCGAGGGAGGGGCCCAAGAGATCGATGACCATTGCATTGTAGTCGCATTCGGTGCCGAACCAGCGCACAAAGGGGACACCAACACCACCGGCAAGTGTTTTGTAAACTTTTGATTCGTACTCAAGCTGAGGATGCTTGGCCTTCACAGACTCTAATTTGATGGCCACTTCCTCGCCCGATATAATGTTGATACCAAGATAAATGTCACCTGTGAAGAAGGTCACGGACATGCATGGGGAAAGATCTTCACAACGTACCAAAAGAGCCAGATCCGATCTTTTTCCCGAGTCGATATTTGCCTCCAACTCGAAGGTCGAGCCTATGCGACGATGAATCGGCCATGAGCAATATGAGTGATAACTAGACGTGACAAAGTTGATGAGCATTTCATACAGGACGTAAAGAGAGGAAACAATCAGGGGAAGGGAGGACTGCGTGCTGTCGTGGCGATGCACGTAAGCGCGCAACAAGCTCTCTGAAGAGAGCCATCGCAGACTTAGAGACGACGGTTCAATAGACTAAAAGACATGGACAGGGAAACCCGGAAAAAATACTCTGAAAGTTGGACAAAGGGTTGTCCTGGCCATCAAGAGAATGAAGGCGCTCCGAAGAGGGGGACTGATTGAGCGACGCTCTTTTGTGATGAGGGGAATTTCGAGGGAGAAAAGGGTATTAAGCTGAAAGATCAATACTCACAGCTACAAAAAAACGCTTAGAAAGGGGGTAAGGGGGCTGGGAGAAACACTGGTAGGACGGTTGGAGAGAGAAGAAAGAGGTATGAGGGTGAAGGGGCGTGGGAAAATAGGGGGAGGACACAGGTTCCCTTTTATAATTCTTGCAACGTGTGGCAGGTCAACAGGCGCCCGTCAGGGTCAACTCAGCCACATCACGCATGCCTTCCCCAACCACAATCTATGCGCTCAAGCCTCAGACCTCAGACCGAAGGCTTCACGTGTTTGGAATTCAGAACTTTTTTTTCACTGAGTGAGATATGCATGGACACTTGAGCTTATTCTGGTCGGGGCCGGGGCCGCACAAATTGCGGTTCGGTCCGGGCGGACGTGGCCAACGCGCCATTTTTGTGCAGAATTCAGTCGTGAATAACCTCACCAATGTTGGTGTACCAAGGTTACCTGGGTTTTGTTTTGAAAGTGGATGGCAATGTGTGTGATAATTTTCTTGACCGGTTCGCTAAGACGCAATGTGTCAAGAGACATGCTTGTCAAAGTGGACGGGCTGAATATCCCGTGTCCTAGGTACATTATACTACTACTACTGTACTAGCAAGTGATCTTTAATATTGCTGGGTCCTGTCGCCATTGTATTCTTGTATCCGTAACATTAGCGTTATTCTTTTATTTTTCTGGGTGCTGATCCGCTGATAGCGACTCTCAGGCTGCATACACGTAAGGGAAATACGTCATCACACGCCTTTTCGTCGCATCCGCCTCATATATCAGTCCGTCCCCAGTCTCAATGGAAGACACACTCGTTGCACATCTCCAAAACATGGAGCACGTAGACAGGCATCCCATAGTTTCTTTCATTTCTGCCCTGTTCTGGGTTGTCTGTGAGTCCTCGTTGATATTCCCAGATCAGAGCACTGACGGGTCAGGCAGTGTATTTGCTTTCGTGGGTCAAGGCCCTGGCGGCATTGGTCACCATCAGTGTCCCTCATCTCATCTATTCTTTGCTATCCTATTCAATGACACTCACAGTTCGTCCAATTTAAGCTCTGTACAGCACCGGATTGGCACTCATAACTCACTCAACCGCAGCTAAACTTCTGGTCATTTGCCATGCTCTTTTTCCTCTGGGCTGTTGCACTCAATTATTGGATTCGATTCCGATACCTCAATACCTATGCTCAGCTGAAAGAACCACCGTTACTGAAAGCCGACGCTCAGGGGCTGCACCCAGATGTCAACACTACCGAGACGCCGCCTGCATTCCACACCTACCTCGATGAGTTTCTGGAGGCTGTACGCATCTTCGGTTTCTTGGAGAAGCCCGTACGTGATGTAATCCAATCACATTGAGATTCACGCCCACGAACTTTCTCCAGGTTTTTCATGAACTAGCCAGGCACCTGCAGACGAGAAGATTGATCGCAGGAGACACCTTGTCCCTAGATGAAGACAGGAGCTTCTACTGCGTTATTGATGGAATGGTGCAGGTGTATGCTCCCTCAGGTAAACCGACTGAATTTCGAAGCGGTTCTTGGGATAACGAAGACATGAACGGCTATGAACTCATGAATGAGGTCGGCAGTGGTGGGACGCTCTCAAGCCTGTTTACTATTCTCAGTCTATTCACAGAAGATGTAAAAATCGGCTGGCGAAACAGCAGTCTTACTCATGGCGACGGGGACGATGCGGCCCTCAATACGTTATCGGTGCCCCATCCTGGTAGAGGCAAACGCGCCAATTCGGACGTCTCACAGTTGGACCTAGATATGCATACACATGGCATTGGGGCAGAGAGAAAGAGGTCGCATTCCGTTTCCTCGAGTAGTTCCACCATTCACCCTAGAGAACTAAAATCACCGGCCTCGTTTACTTCTCGTCATGCAGAACGTTCCACCACCACGCCACTCAACCCCAGAAGCCAGCGCAGGGTGTCTAGTCACCTTACACAGATCCACCATGGCACAGTAGCTCGTGCAACCGAGGATACGACCCTTGCGGTCATCCCTGCTGAAGCTTTTCGCCGTTTGACAAAGAAATTCCCTAATGCCAGTGCACATATTGTACAAGGTATGCTATATTTTCTCTGTACTAAGAGATCGCGTCTTTACATGTCAATTCCCAGTTATTATGACCCGGTTCTCAAGAGTCACATTCAATGCTGCTCACAAGTACTTGGGCTTAACAACAGAAGTTCTTCGGACTGAGAAGGCTATCAATGACATTGCCTGTCACCCGCTTCCCCCCATCTTCTATGAAGGGGGTGGAATGCAACAGCTACGACAACGATTCGACGGGGTCGGGCGCCAAGACTTCTCGCCACCGCTGTCTGAACAGGATGGTGACTACTACAGCCTATCACCAACTGCGATCTCGCCCAAACCTTCTACAAAGTCGCGTTTGCCTTCAAAGGAAGCGTCTGTGATTAGCCCCGTCAAGTTGTCCAGTGGCGTACAATTACCTCCTCAGAGATCAGGTTCAATGCGACATCTTGTACAGGCTGGCGACCTACATAGCTCAACCCCGTTTGGAGAGGCGCAGAAGCCTCTAGGAAGAACCCTTAACATCCTGAATGCCCCCCATTCCCCTCGTCGCGAGTTGTATGAAAGGCCGGAATTCCTCCATCTCGATGGGGTCGACTTCGACCTCCGGCAAGAGGTGATGAATTGTATAGCGGTCTCCATTGGCTTATCGCAGCCTCCGTTGAGCGACAACAATTCTGTTGAAGCCTCGCCTTCCTTTTCTACTATGGATGGTGGACGAACGTCGCGGCCAGGTGGTGGGTTTTTGGAGTCACCCTTCGGCTCCTTGTCATTGCTCGATATAGGAGACGATTCCTCCAGTGCAACTGGTGGATCCTCTTCTGTCACGATGAGCGGATATATGAGTGGACTGGACAACGAGGTCGAAATTCTGTTTTATTCCTCAGGATCGTACTTGGCGAAAGCTGGAGAGCGGGATATAGGTGTGTAATCGAGTCTTACTTTGTGTGGGTCACCAATATCGTTTTAGGGCTCTTTTTTGTTATCGAAGGATTCTTAGATATTGTCCTCCCCGCCGAAAGGCGATCCCCTCCAGAAAAGGAACCAACGGTAAAGCCACCCACGTCAAGTGTAGACTCCTTATACGACGTCGATACGACGTCCAGCAACGGGGATAGCAACATCTCCAGCGTTGGTAGCCCCAAAGAATCACCCAAACCATCTGCGCCGAGCGCATCCCGGCCAGATTCATCAATGAAAGGTCAACGACCGCTGTTCACGGTAAAACCCGGAGGCATCGCTGGATATTTAGGTAACATCACTCCACTGGAACGATACGGTGTTGGTTTACAGTTCATTGCGTTAGCATCCTTGTCCAATACTGCGTCATATGTCGATATTGTGGCCAAGACCGATGCATACGTTGGTTTCTTACCACATCATGCCCTTGAGAGGTTGCTCGAAAAGCGACCCATCGTCTTGCTCACTTTGGCTAAACGTCTCATCTCACTTTTATCACCTCTCGGTCAGTGTTTTGCTACTTTCTCAGAACCATTTCCCTAGACTTAGTCCGCCCGACAATCAGTCATACAAATCGATGCATCGCTGGACTGGATGCACGTTAATGCCGGTCAAGTTCTATGGCGTACTGGCGATGTCAGTGATAGTTTTTACATCGTCATCAACGGTCGATTACGTGCCATCACGGAGGACCACCAGGGAGTGGTCCAAATCGTTGCAGAGTATGGCCAAGGCGATACCGCTGGCGAAATCGATGTCATCACAAGCACTCCTCGTCGCAATACGGTGCATGCTATTCGAGATACAGAGCTCATACGGATGCCACAGACACTCTTTAATGCCATATCTTCACGGTAAGTTTTACTCATTTCAACTCGAGCTATTTTTCATCATGTACCTAGAAACCCACAGACTACGGCCTTGTGAGTAATGCGTCTCTGCCTAACCGATCTTTCCACGTAATCAACTTCTAGGTTGCTGCGAATGATCGCTTCGAGAGTCCGAAGCGAAATCGATTCTTCTCCGAGGGCGCGATCGCGGAACATGGGAACAGAGTTTCGGCGTAATAACGATAATCTGAAAACCGTTGCCCTGCTTCCTGTTTCCCGTAACGTTCCTATCGAGAGCTTCGCTCGAAAACTTCACGTCGCATTGGAGGGAATCGGTGCACCAACATCTTACCTAAATCAAGTGTCTGTCTCCAATGTCCTCGGGAGACATGCATTTACTAGAATGGGAAAGCTGAAAACGGCGGCTTGGTTAGCGAATCAGGAACAACGATACAAAATGGTCCTTTATGTTGCCGACTCCTCAGTTGGAAGCTCTTGGACACAGACTTGCATTCGCCAGGCGGATTATGTACTCGTCATCGGTTTGGGCGACGACCCTTCCACGGGAGAATACGAACGTCTCCTCCTCTCCATGAAGACAACGGCTCGTAAAGAGCTTGTACTCTTACATCCGGAACGATCCGTCCTTCCTGGCTCAACGAGGGAATGGTTGAAGGTGGGAGGAACTTCTTGCGCGCCCTCTACTGCTTACAAATATATGAGTACAGAGTCGACCATGGGTCCATCAACATATCCACGTAGAACTGCCAGTCTGTCTGCCTTCCGAATTGGTGATGCACACGACTCACAGAAATTTTCAGGAGCTGAAGCCTTCCGTGTCAAAACCGCCTGTTGTAGCCTCGCACAATCCCGCTGCGGTCACGGCTTTGAAACATCTTAAAGAAAGGGTGCAAAGCGAAATAAAAAAGTACCGTGGGAGCAGGCCAGATGTTCGTGCACAACGATTGCCCCGCATGGACGACTTTTCGCGACTTGCACGGAGGATCTGTGGCATTTCCATTGGGCTAGTACTAGGGGGTGGCGGTGCTCGGGGTATATCACACCTTGTAAGTCGCCTTTATCTACCTCACGCAAAGCGTCCTCTCAATCGATTCAGGGCCTTCTGCGCGCGCTAGAAGACAACGGAATACCTATAGATCATATCGGAGGTAGGCATATCTGTCCCAAGTCCATCCTTTGCAACTTCAACTCTTCCAAAGGCACCAGCATTGGGGCCCTCATCGGTGGCCTATACGCGAAGGAGGTCGACATCATATCCAGTTCTACTCGGGCAAGTCAGTTCAGTGGGAGGTTGGGTAATATATGGCGAATGTTATCAGACGTCACATACCCCCTCGTGGCTTACACAACTGTATGCTGACTCTTTAATGCTTTGAGGGTGTCACCAACCTACACTTTTGTTCAGGGGCATGAGTTCAACCGCTCTCTTTACAAAGCGTTCTACGACCTGCATATCGAAGATATGTGGCTTCCCTTCTTCTGCAATACAGCGAACATCACGACATCTCGAATGGAGATACATGAGACTGGTTATGCTTGGAGGTTCATTCGTAAGTCGCTTGTGTTTGAATTGTTGATAGTGGCCAACAGTCCCTCGCAGGCGCTTCGATGTCACTTGTGGGCCTTGTTCCTCCACTCTGCGATAATGGAAACATGCTCGTGGATGGGGGTTATCGTAAGTAATAGATTCCGTTACCGAGTTCTTGAACGGACGTCTCACACCTCCTTTCCACAGTGGATAATCTACCTGTGAGTCACTGTTATCGCTGTCACACCTGGTCTGACCCCAAGTGGCACAGGTATCCGCAATGTTCGACATGGGTGCGAGTGCAGTTATAGCGTGTGACGTGGGCTCGGTAGGGCAGTATCAATTTGTCCACAAATACTCCTCATGCTCTTACCAAGCTCGACGACAATTCGCCCCGATACTTCGGAGACACGGTTTCTGGTTGGTGGTTGATGATCATGCGCTGGAACCCATTTTCAAGTGCAAGAACGATTCCCGCCATAACAGAAATACAGAGTCGCCTTGCATAGTAGGTCTCTCTTAATCCACTCGTCAATGTATCCAATATGGTCCGTGCAGCGTTTCGAGCGTGCAAACATTGGAAGAGGCCAAAGTTACCCGTGGCTGTCTGTACATGGCCATGCCAGTGCACGAGGTGAGTGATATCATTCATCAGAGGTACCTGTCGCGAACTGCGGAAACTGATAGTATGGAACACTGCAATGGGGTAAATTCGAGGAAATACAAGAAAGAGGATACCTGGCTGCTACAAGGATACTAGAAGAGTGGGAAGAGGAAGGAAAGCTACCATCAGGATTCATAGAAGGAAAATATGCGAACGCAAAGAGGAAGAGAGGACAGAGTGCGAGGAGAAACACGATATAATGAGAACGTGTACGGTACATAACATGTGTGACATACAAAACAGCTTGTCATTGAGCAACGTGCTGCGGGCCGGACAGCGGACCTGGACATGACCACTTCCACTTCGTCTAATTCTGATCAACGCCAGCCTACTAAAGAAACTGTTGATATCTCCGTACTCCGTGAAATAGCGAGGAATTCCCTTGTACATGCACTCAACTCTGTGAGCCCCTTCCCGTCCCGTTTTTTGACGTGTGGTCGTTTACAATTTCCAAGGTCAACGGTGCAAAGACTCTCGTGCTGGACCCATCTCTGGCTGGACCACTTAGCTTGGTCACAGAGGTCTCTCTGCTTCAAGTATACACCAGCCACCAATTTTTTTTTCCGATGATGCTTATGACGGGACATAGCAACATGGCGTCGATAAGATGTTCTGGCTCGAGTCTGGTCCCCTCTCCGCAGTAACGACAAATATCGTGTACCTGTGTCGCCCACGGATAAAGTGGGTGAAGATAATCGCAGGTACGTCGATTTTCCGGCTACTACTTGACCTCTTTAATTTTGGGAGGTAGACCAGATCAAACGACACGGTGCCGAATCACAGAAACACGCCTACACCCTACTCCTCGTTCCTAGAACTTCCACCCTCATCACACGGGTGCTGGAGGAAGAGGGCGTTTTGGGAGACGTCACCATTTCCTCCTACAACCTCCAATTTATCCCAATCGCGGACGACGTCATTTCGCTCGAGAATGGCGAGGCCTTCAAGGAAATATGGGTGGTGGGCTAGACCTTCCTGCTGCGACATTGCTCATGCGATCCTCGGGATTCAGGATGGCGACGAGACGTCTATCTATGATGCTTCGCAGGCTTTACACACCATTCAGAAGCTATTTGGGCTATTTCCTCGGATCATTGGGAAGGGGGACCATGCCGGGGTGAGTTGATAGCCGTTACGAATGGAGCATGATGTCTGATATTTCTCAGCGCTTAGCCGATCTGCTCACCCGCCAAAGTACCCAACGTGCGAGCGTTGACCGAGAAAACTTGCTCGATGTTTCTGACACTTTCGACGCACTCATCGTCATTGATCGTCGTGTCGATATGATCACACCTCTGCTAACTCAGCTGACGTACGAGGGTCTAATTGACGAGGTTGTTCATATCACAAATTGTAAGGCCCTGTCTGTTACCCTCAACTTAAGTTTCACCTATCCTTTCAGCGCATGTCGAGGTTCCAGCATCGCTCCTTAACGTGCCGTCAAACCCCAACCAAACCGGTTCTGGTTCTGGCTCCACCTCTACTGCGCCGGGCCCGGCTCTTGTCCAGGAAAAGAAACGGAAGCATCACCTCTCGGCGTCGACGGACCCAATTTTTGCGGAACTACGGGACCTTAATTTTGCAGCTGTCGCAAAGCGTTTGAACAAGGTTGCACGTCGTCTGGACGAAGACTACAAGGTTCGTGGGTGCATAATCTGAGACATGCCACGGAATGCTCAATCGTAGCTCAGGCACGCCATCAAGCATCTGTATCCCAACTGCGTGACTTTGTAGGAAAATTGGGCGGTCTTCAAGCTGAGCACCGAGCGTTGCAACTTCGTAAGCGTAGAGTCCATAATGACACGCCCTTGGAGCTGATGGTGGAATATTACCCTCGAAGACATCGGATTGTCGGAGCTCATCATGACTACAAGGGGATTGGAAGTTTTCAACAAGTCGCTAGAAATACAACAAAGTCAGCACAAAACAAATTATCTCAATGCATTTTACTCACTTAATCATGTAGACTTGCTTGCTTCTTATGACGTGCCTGGACAAATAACGGCTGTGGAAGATCTCATTGCGCAGGGGGCAGAGATGCAAGTGGTGATTCGACTGCTTTGTCTTGCCAGCATTGCTGCTGGGGGCATCAAAGCCAAGACACTTGAGAACCTGAAAAAAGAGATCCTGCAGGTTCGTTGCTTCCTACCTTGTCATCACGATACCCTAATGGTAGCTTAGGCTTATGGGTATACCTATCTTCCCCTACTGCTTTCCTTGGCTGCACCTCCGTTAGCCGTCTTACTCCCGAATCCCCTGCCGTCATCGGCTCCTGCGGCTGTCTCCGGCGCAAAGTACCCGTATACGTCCTTGCGGAAGTCGTTACGTCTACTAATCGACGGCGATGAGGCACTCGATGAATTGGAGAACGATATCAGCTATGTATATTCTGGATATGCGCCCATCAGCATTCGTCTTGTCCAGTGTGTGGCCCAAAAGGGCGGCGTTCTCAGCAATCCGGCCAAAAGTAAAGAGGGAGTAACAGAAGAGGATAGCAAAAAGGGCAAGCCTGCACTTTTAGGACCGACGCGGGCACACCCTATCGTTGGTTTCAAGGGGTTTGAAGACGTTGTTCAGAGTATTCCTGGCAGGGCCTTTGATATTAAGCAAAAGGGAGCGGAGGTGTCGAACGGCATTGGTACTACTTTGCGTAAGTGGTTAAACCGATCATGGGATGTTTTTTGTGTCGTCTAAAAGCCTTATTTTGTGTTAGTCTCAGCCTCGGGGGAACGAACAACAACCACTGTGGTGTTTTTCCTCGGCGGTTGCACGTATACAGAGATCGCTGCTCTTCGGTGGGCAGACTGTCAAACCCAAGGCGAGTTGGTGATTTGTTGAACGTTGTGGGCACGGTGTTAACCCAACTTGCTGTCAGGCCGAAAGTTTCTGATCGCGACGACCGGCATGGTGAGCGGTGGCAGCATGATTGAGAGTATTGCCGGGGTTGGACGTGCGGCGGCCAATTCGAAGGAGGCTAACCTTTGACGCCACTACGTATTACAAGGATTCGGTCCTAGGGGCCGTGGGATCGAATTTGGCGCATTTACACTGTTTGGGCAAGATTGAGCTGTTGCCAGGTTGGTTTAGGCCTGAGGTAAAAATGCAGGGATAATACCATATTTTATTTGGTCTGAATTCAGAAACGAGTAGGACCCCAAAGTGCTATCAGTAACCCCTTGCCAACAGGTTAAGGGGCACGCGGCTCGAGCGCTGCTGGTCATGGAACGCTTAGCTGATGTGGCGAATACCGCACAGGTTACTCGAAATCGTGCAAAAAGGGGGTGACAGAGGGCCTCTTCCAACGCGCGGAGATCTCGATCGAAGTTTGAGATTTCGAACTGTCAACTTTGAGCGAGCGACAACTGTTGTATAAAGAAGTTGCGAATTATGCGTCCCCCCTTTCCTCTGCCTCCCTCTCCCCCACTCCCCCTTAATCCCTCCCCTCTGCCTCCCATCTCTCCATACTACCGCCCGTCTTATCTCCCCTCTTCCAGGTGATTTGTCTTCGTCTCACCTCTTAATTATTCTCCATTCCAACAGTCGGTCTTTATTTGCACACCGTCACGCGTCAACCGCGTGTTTTCAGATCCGCGCCGTTTGATTGACCAGCCGTAAGCGGCCCACTCCCTGTCGATGCCCAAAGAAAAAAAAGCAGCAAGCGAAAAGCCGGAGAGGAAAGGTGTGATGCCGTCGTTCCTGATGAAAGTATGTCGATGGTTGCTCACTTACTCAACAGCGAGGTCCTCGGGTGGCGGAGGGCGCAAGAAGCTTACCGCATACAACAAGTTCATGCAAACGGAAATGGCACGTCTGAAGGAAGACGAGCCAGACATGACCCACCAGGCCAGGTGAGCCGAATACCCTCCTTGAATTTTAGAAAGAGACGCCTGAGTGATGTGTCAGGTTCAAGTTGGCAACGTCCAATTGGAAGGCCTCCAGGGAGAACCCAAAGGCCGTAGCGTCTTGACTGATTCACCTATTTCATATTTCTTGCAACTATACGGCGCGCGCTATCCCCCGTGTGGTTGGTTGGGACGTCGTATCCATCACCCGCCCGAGTTGTAATTTTCTTCAGATTTGAGGGCATCTTGCCTAGGAGAACACCGTTATACGAAGACCGGATTCTAATCTGCACCTTGTCTGCTTACCTGCTTACATGATTACTTGTTCCAGGCGTTGTGTAATACATTTTTTGTTTACGTTTGTTTAACGTTGCCTATCAGAGACGATAAAGGCGATAGTGATGGCGGCAAAGCAAGGGAGTGAGGCTGCAGCGAAAACGCGTTTTCCATGCTGATGGGTGAGGGTGCGTATGTGGTGCGGGTCATGTGGGAGATTGATGAGGAGAGTGAGCGAGGTCGCCGGAAAAAGCAAGGTTGGGTCGGTATGATGATATGGGGAAAGGATCTCACCGTGACAGCCCCTCCTTACATGCTATGTGATGATCTGACTCCCTCTTTGCTCTCTTCTGTATCACTCTCCTCTCCCAGCTTGCTTCCCCACCTCTGTATCCTATCTATTAACTCCTCTCCCATGTCCTAGGCCACGACCACCCATTGCGACATCGACAACGACACAACCCCATACGTCTCTCCTACACCAATCTCCTCAATTTATACTCTCTGACCTCAATCTCCTCTCTCTCGCAATGAATCCCACCCAGTGGGAATCTGACGATCTATTTCCTCGCTATATCTTGTCATCCTCAAGCCTTAATCTCACAATGTCCCCCGATGCGCTTAGTACCCCCACAGACCAGTCATCCCAGCCTGAGCGAAAGGGAAAGGGACGGTCTAATCCCGTAGAGATCCCTTCCAGTGGGGCTGAAGGCGCACCATACGACCTTTTCTCGTTCTCGCCGGACACTCATAACGTTCCTGGGTCATCACATCCAGGGCCATCTTCCCCGCCTGCTAACCGAAACGACCTTACAACTACCATCCAGAAACTAAATTCTCAGCACGATCTTGACGCCATACATTACGATACCGACCTGCCTTTCCTCGACAAAGGGAAGGCCAAGGACTCCCCCCCAATTCTTCCTCCCCTCACTTTTCCCCCTATAACTTTTGACATCTGTCCATCTCCCAGTCTCATCTCCGAGCCTGGCGCTTCTTCATATGGCTCCCTTCACCTCCAACACATCGAACATGAGTCACTCTCTTACACACCACCTGTCCTTCGAAGCTCCAATGCGCATGCCATGCTTTCCCCTTCGTCGCCACGACGACGATCATTCTCCATTCCCGCGGCGCGCTGCCCTGAACGCCTCGTCTCCTCTTCTGTGCACACCAGAGTAGATATTGAGCCGTCAAGGGGCCCTAATGATCACTCTCACAAACATTCCTCTTCGGACAGGCGCAAAACGCGTTCCGTGCCAGGCTCTCCCGGCGTCGGGGTGCAAGTTCCGGTCAATCTCGATGCCGTCGATGCCGGCAGCTGCCTGGCGCCGTGGATGCGGGACTTCAAGTCGCGGTCAAAGGACAAGTCCAAAGCGGGGTCGTATTCCTATCTTGTTCTTGACCACGACGGTGGAGGATCAACGGCAGTGCTACCGGAGTACTGTTCTGCCTACTTTGCGACTAGGCCTGTCGCCGGGGATCGTCCTCGCAGGGCAAATGGTCGGTCCTACTCGGATCCCTACCCATTACCTCATCCATTTGATGTGGTCTCGTCTTACACAACGGATGCATTCGTGCCCATACCTGTCATCAAACCCCCCAATCTATTTGATGGCATACTGCCGAGGGAAATTCGTTTGCGTATATTCGGCTTCCTCGTAGAAATTTATGAGGATGATCACGCACGAAGGGTCCGCGAGGGCAGATGGTCGGCGAACAAGGCCGCGAAGCATAAGTGGGTGGGTCGTGACCAAGGGGTGCGGGAGCTTATGCGGTTGAAAAGGGTGAGTGCACATCCATTTCCTTGTGATATTCACGACCAACACATCTTGCGGACAGGTTTGCAAAGCATGGTCCACTCTGATTCACGATGGACAATTATGGAGTAACTTGGATCTTCGCGCCTTCCCGAAGATGCCAGCCTCTCAATTACAGCGCGTCATGGAGTCTGCTGGGTCGTTCGCCACCTCTTTAAATCTCTCCGGCCACAGAAGTCTACTCCCGACCACCGTGGAAAGCTTGACAGGCTGTTTGTCTGTGGTCCACGGTGCGAAAGTGACGCCCCCTCACAACCAACTCACCTATTTGAACATGAGCGGCTGCTCAATGGTTACGACATCATCTCTTCACCACCTCTTGATGCAATCCCCATTTTTAGAAACCTTCTGTGTGAAGGGGATGCCAGCCGTGACTAACGAGACGTGCGAAATACTATCCCAACATTGCCCACGACTTCTGTCACTAGATCTTAGTCGATGCAAGAGTCTCACGGGAGCAGGCATCCGATTATTTGCGTCTTCTGCCGTCACGCGTGCAAAGCCACTTTCCTTAGTCGAGTTGCGTTTATCGGGATTGAAGAGCATTACCGACAGTACCATGTCTGCCCTGGGAGAAGCCGCACCTTACCTTGAAGTATTGGATCTAAGCTACTGCAGGGACCTTCATAATTCGGCCGTAGGCGCATTCGTTGCATGTTCGGAAGACTTCGCGCTGGACTCGATATCTCTTACCCCACGGCAAGCGGGCCGCAACCCCAATGAGGGTAGACGCTACCGAAGGCGAATCACTCGTCTCCGACATTTGTCGCTCTCATATTGCCTTCTCCTCACAGACATAGCCTGTTCCCACCTAGCACATGCCATGCCCCAGTTGGAGTTGTTAGAGCTCGGAGGAATTGGAGGAGAGCTGAAGGATGACGGTGTCGTCCGATTACTGGAAACACTACCCAAGCTCCGGAAGCTCGACCTGGAGGACGCAAACGACATCACAGACAACGTTCTTCATTCCGTTACCCCCTACCCGTCCTCCGACGATATCAGGCGGGACCATTGCGTACCTGGCCACGCCTTGGAACATCTCATTGTCTCTTACGCTATCCAGCTCAGTAACGACGCCCTCCTCGCATCAATACGAAACTGTCCGCGTCTCCGCGTTCTGGAGGCCGACAACACGCGAATTTCGGCTGCCGCCGTAAAGGAATTCGTGAAGCTGGCGCGCGAGAGGCAGTCGCTGGACGCAACCGTAGTCGCGATCGATTGCCGCTCGATGAATGAGGGGGTCGTCAAAGAAATCGCGGACTCGACGCGTCCTCGCCTTGGCTGGAGAGCGTATGAAGCACGTCGGCTGGCATACCTTGACGGGCGCGACGATGACGCCTTAGGCGTAGGCCAAGATGAATGCGATCCTTACCGCGTTGTTCTCAAGACGTTCGCCTCGTGGCAGACTGTCGACGCAGTCGCTGCTGCCCGCAGCAAGCGCCGCAAAGGCTGGCGGCGCCGTGATGCCAATACATCTTCCGGAAGTTCCACTACGGAGGATGCGCTTCCGCAACGGTCGAGATGGTGGTCTCCGGGAGTGAGACGTTCGTCAGGAATGAATTCTCCCAGCCTTTTAGAAACAAACAATGATCGAGACGGTTGTACGATCATGTAACATCAAACTCTTGCTTGTATCTTTACGTTTACGAAAACTCACAACCAAAGTCACGAATTCTGTACTTAATTAACTCAAAGGGTGTTGATTTAGTTGTTCTATATATGTAATGTTTGTTATTACCCTGCAATGAAACTAGTAACGAATTGCGGTGCTGGCACACAAAGCGGGGGGACGATAAACTATTCACAATGCAACCTTTTTCTTGAATCGTTTCTTGGATCTTTTCGCCTGGTCTTGGTGCTCTGCAACAGAAGGCGTATTGGTGCCGCTCGAAGCCTCTGCGCTGAAGTCCTGCTTATGAATCCTTCGGACCTTCGCGCCCGACCGTGAGGTGTTTGTCATAAAACCAGCGTCAGCGGGCGCTGCAGTATCCTGACTATCACCATAGCCTGCGAGAAGGAACGAAGGTGAAGTTGAGATAACCAAAACTTGAGGGCAACAAAAAAAAAGGCACAAACCTGCAAAAGGGTCCACAGGAGGCCGCCTTCGCTTCCCAGCAGCAGTCTCGGAGGGAGGCGGGACGTCATGTATCGGTGTACCACCTGCGACGGCCTTCGCCTTACCCTTACCCTTTTGTTTGCCGGTAACGTCTAGCTCGGACGAGGTCGCTTGAAGTGGAGCATGCGAAGACGCGTCCTCTTCAGGCGGCGGCGTCCTACCAGCCTCATCGGAGGGCTCGTCCTCGCCATCAAACACCTCCAGGTCCCCGCCGTCGTCACTCGCCTGCGCCTCTTCCCGCAGCGCCTCGTGATATTTCTCGCGCTCAAGCATTTTCTCGGTCATTTTTACGGGAAGACGGACGTCGCGTGCGGTGGCGGCGGCACCGCTGTCGCCGTTGTCGTTGTCGTTGTCGTTCGAGGGGATGTGAGTGGTGGGACTGGAGACGGTGATCGGTCTTGTGTCCTTTGCTTGAGCGATGGCATGCTTGATGAACCGCGACGCGGCGACTTTGTCGATTGCGAGCTGGCCTGTGTGATGGTCATCGTCGAGTATGTTAATAAAGTGAGATACAGGATGCGTGGTCAAAGAACGCAGATACGGACGTTTGGCGGGATCCTCAGCGTCCTTGATTTTATCGAAATATTGTCGCACCCTGTCCTACAAGGTGATCTCAGTTGTTTTTTTGACACGACGAACCGAGAGGAAAGGCGAACGTACGAGCTCCGCGATGACTGGATGCGTTTTCGGGTCTAGGCCCCTTGTTTTCAGGTAGACTATAAGCTATGCCTGTGGGTGGGACCGCGTGCGGAGAGAGAATGGGAGTTTTTGCGACGGACCGAAGACGAGGTCGTAGACGAGATAGGGAATGACGACCTGCAGCTTTGCTTGCTGGATCGTGTCGAGGCCGATGACTAGGTCCGGCAGAGACTGAGACAATAGCGAAGCCAGGATGGTTTCGAGGTCATCGAGCGACTTTGTGAGTGCGGAAAGCTTCCTTCTGACTTTGCGTGCGTCGTCCGACATGATGATTTATGGTAATGAGATGAGGGAAGGACGAATGTCCGGGATCGCGAAGCCACCCGACTTGACTCTTCGCTCGCGCTCGAACCTCACACCCTTATATTTTTGTTTATCCTTCACTTCCAACCCGTATCACTTATGAGCGAGCAAAACGATCCAGAAGTTGCTGGATTCTATCGACGCGAGCTCGCACAAGCCCTGGCCGAGCAGGCCTTTGGAATCTCCCGCTCGGAGGTAACACATTTCACGGAGAACGATGCAGAGGCGACCATCACTCTGCTAGAGGGCAATACTATCGGCATTGCCTTGTCTATTACTGGCTACAAGGTGTTGTGATAGGGTCACCTTGATTCGTATACAAAATGTAGATTTATTGGCCATTTACAGTTTGTTAGCCGAAGAGAGATTCTACGAGACTTTGGATGATCTCTTGTCCTCGACGAGCCCGGCCTATGCTGCAAAAAAAGTCGAGACGCTAATGGCAAAGCTACAGGGTATCGTTGACACGAGGGAGACTTCTTAGTTGATATTGGATGTAGCTATAGGTTGGAACTGTCTGAGTCTGGTCTGGTCCCGTCGCGGTACTTTGTAGGATGTTGGAGCCGTATTACGCGTACATACGCACTTGTACTTGTACTTTGCTGTCGAATTCCAACAACCATAAGCAATCACCTCGATGGTTCGTTCATCTTCACATACGTTTTGCTCGTCCTGCATTGATTAATTCCCCTGGGTTCATCTTACAGTCCTCCGAGTTAAGATACACCGCAAATACTCAGTTGGAGCATCGTAAGTTACCCAACTCGGTAGTCATGCCCGACATTCTTCTCATACTGTCCTTCAGTCCATGCTCGTTACACCGGCACGGGTGAGTTGCCACGTTATCTCTGTGTGTCGTGTCTCCCTCAAGCTGTTTTCGCTACAGGACACGCGGATCTGAGCAAATAGTACGCGTTTTACCCCATTCTGCTTCCGATTCTCGCCGACTCATCCACAAAGTGAGTGGCTGACGCACCAACACCGCGATACGTTGTCGTCCATAGTCGGACACCCCAGCCTTACGTCCTATCTTGCTATTGCTGATGGGGAGGCTACCGGCCGCATTAAATTCGAGATGACCGAAGTACGTCCTTTTCAATACTTGTATCGAAGGACATGCTGATGGAAGGAAAATCAAGCGAATGCTCCAGCCTTGCGGGCCTCCTCCCGCCAAGGATGACGACTGATGCGACCGCCGTTACTCCGCTGCACCCTTTCCGCGAGTTCTAGATGCTGATTGGGTGCCACATGTAGTAAACTTTGTTGATTCCCAAGTCGGCCATCCTTTAGGGTGCAAACACTTTGTGGTGTCTGCAGCTCCGTGGCCCGGAAATACATTATCCATATTCATCGTCTCTGGTGAGATCGAAACGCGTTTCATGCGTTTTGCTTTGACCCGTATGCCGTTATCGATGCTTGATTGCCTATAACCTTGCCCTCTCTGTGTCGGGGGCTTGTGGGCGTTTTTTCCAATATCTGGTTTCCGCACTCCACAACCTTTCGAGCTTCTGGCCAACCTTTGTGGTCTCTGTAGTGAAGTGGCATTTTCAAGCCACCCTATGGGTCACCACAATTGACCTTGTCACATTTTACCTGTGGCGTTATCTTTCCCCATTGATTGAGCATTGGCACCAAAGCGCTTGTTAAAAGATTGACCAAATTTTTATTCCCCTCTTCCTTCATTTTTCCATACCCCCTTCTCGGATAGCATGACTGAGTTGTCATGCACTTTTGCTGGTGAGTTTACCCTTACCTAAGGCTGACACTCGGCAAACAGATGATCATATATCTCACCAGCTAAGCACCCTACTTACCACAGTGAAACGTCCTCGCCCCAGTGATAGCACCGCGGTAGCAACCCATCCATTCAAGATGGTGAAACTCTCTCGCCCCAGTAATAACTCCCCGGTGCGGAGCCCTGTTTGCCAAGCCACCTTACCGAAATCCTCTCCTTTGATATCTGCCTATGATCCCCTCGCCCTACCGGCTCGACTCAGGACCAAATGTCGTCCTACCCCTCTACTCCAGGTCGAGCTCCTACCCGCTCCCTCCTTTGCATTCGTCGGAATGTCCCCGATCACCTCATTCCTTTCTTCTTCCCCTCCCATTTATTCCAACGTCCTCCGCCGTGCTCAACCCGAAGGAAAAGATAATACTGACCAGCACGGAATCCGAAACGAGCGACCTAATTTCAAGACCTTTCAGGGAGCCGAATGCGGTGTGTACCCGCGCAAAGACGTTCCATACTCTATACTATATGACAACGTCACCCCCGAGAAGTGAGTCTCAAGTATACCGTCGAGCAAAGGTGGTGGGATTGAGCTTTTCATCCCAGCGAACTTCACTCGTACGAATTGACGCGAAAGCTGACGAGAGATGCCTCTCCATCCCTTTTCCACATCCCACCCTCATCGCCTATCCGTAATGCCCTTGACATAGTTTCTGGGGCCAGCCACTGGATTGCGCATGCGGCACAAGCGTGGGGAGCCCACGGAACAAAAGTTACTGGACTTTATATGCCACTTTCTACCGAAGAAGAGCAGACTGCGCTTCCAGGAAAGGACACAGAGAACGTAACATTACTCCGTCACAACTTGTACGTATAGATGAGCAACCCCCAGCCACACTTTGGACAATCCGCTGATCATGCTCCTCAATTAGCATGTTAGAGCCGCTCCCATTTCCAGACAACTCCTTTGATTATGTACGTTTGAACAACACCACGGCGGTGATCCCAGGGGAACGCTGGGACTTTATTGTCTCAGAAGTCCATCGTGTCCTTAGCCCCGGAGGTCGTTTCGAGCTCATACATGATCAACTCTGCTTTTCGTCCATCGGTCCTGAGACCCCCGTCGGCTGCACTTTCGCTTCATCGGTAAACAAGCTCGATCCACCCTCTAACTTCCTCGAAGCCGCAAAGAGGAAAGTCGGCATGAAGAGCACGGCAACCTCCCGATCCAAAAACAGTCCATATGAAGATTGGGAAGCGGAAATGCGCAACTGTAGCGACATCGAGAGACTTTACCTCGACATGCTCGCGCAAAGGTATGGCGTCCATCCACAACCCTACGTCACCTTCGTGGACGCCCTCCAGAGGCGATTCGGCAGCAAGAGCCCGGTCAAAGTTTCCAACGCCCACGTTTGTCTCCCGTCGCAGGAATTCATGACGCGCAGCTGTGCAACGGCGGGCGAACCGAAAAGTGCGAAATCCAAGAAGCGCGAGTTTTCCATCAGCGTCACCATCGATTGGGGACAAGACAAGCCCAGCAAGACCATCGGGAAGCTCCCGGCGCCCGCTCCGCCTCGTCCTCGTCCTCGCCCTCCTCCAGAATGTCTATCCCTGACGAACCTGCCGCCCGTCTTGAGCCAAAAAGCAGCGAGTCTGATGGGCGTCGCGCAACTGTCCCCCGTCGGTGCCCCGTACCAACCGCCGGGCGTCGTTGTGGCGCACTGTTCGCCGGAGGGCACCCGTCGCATGGCGTTTTTCCCGATGTCGCCGACGGAGCTCGACATGCATTCGAACAAGCACGTGCACTCGATTATAAGCGCGAAGCTCGCCTTGGAAGCGCACATCGACGAGCTCCGAAAGAAGGGCAGGCCTTCGATGTCGCATGAAGCTTTGGATGACGCGCTGTGGCAGTACGCGATGTAAGTTTTTTTTTTCTTTCTTTCTCTATTCTTGGTGTTCATACCTCACCACGTTTCTTTATAGGTTCCGACGTAAGCGGTTCAACTGGCCCGAGACGGACCCATTTGAATGGGAATCCGAGTCCGAATGTGATGGCGAGTCGAAAGAACAAATACGCCACTTTACTCTTCCTGATACTCAAACGACCGATGGCCTCACGCCCGTTCGGCTATTCCAAATTTTCGAGGTGACCAAATCTACTTGAATTTGAAGCCGCAATGGTACATATACGTTTATATATCGTTCCTTACTGACAGCACTCTACTTATTACGGTATATATCTTGCTACGCGCCTCACTCCTTCCTTTGGTTATCGCATCTGTTCTTGTTAGTTGGTTTTCATGTAGAACGTCACATGTTGTAGTTGTATCGTTAACCCAAATGTCGAATGATTTTGAAAATTCTGACTTCTTGATCAGCGCCTTCTGATTGTTCCAGAAATATGAGGCTACAGCTACGATCGAAGCGCAGCAGTTCTTCGGCTGATAAATTGTGCTCCGCTGAGAATCGGAACCCGTAAGTCGATTGATCAACAAGGACAGCGGATTTTGACGCACGCAGTGCGAGGAGGAACGAGTTTAGTAGGTCAGCACTGCGGACTGTCAGCGCGACATAAGCTGTTCCATCCTCCGGAGATCCTGTTGCTTCCAGCGCGATATTGAGGGTAGCAAGGAATGGCGCAATCAAGTCGGGATGATACAGCTGGGCGCAGGGTGTCAGTGGGGAAAAAGTCCGAGAGGCGACATGTGACAGACGGCTCACGATGTCCGCGCCAAGTACCAAATCTGGCTTAATAGTGTTCAGAGATGCTTGGACGTCAGGAACACGATCGTGTGCGTGCGCATCAAACCAGTCCAATGATTTGACAGACAGGTTTCCGTGACGGCGAGATGCGTCTGGAATAGCTTAGTTGCACCCCTCGACAACACAGGCACCGCGCCTACTGCATGGTAACTGGGTGTTTTCACTACACTGTCTCAGGACGTTTTCATTTGCGTCCGTAAGGTGCAGGGCGGGGTGCCCTGTCACCCCGCCGCCATTGACCTGGATGTCAGCTACTATAAGACCGAGAAACCCGGTACCAGAGCCTAGTTCAAGGATGGATTTACTGATCAAGATAGCTGGGCGGTGGCGTGAATACTACGAGGAAATTGGAAACACATGTCATACTTGGGTTCTGGATGAGAAATTGGGCTAAGACGAAGCTGGCACGCCATGTCCGCAACCCTGTTGTGCCACTCTCAATAGTAGTGCGAGACTCGAACAGAGTGACAGAATGATATTCAGTCGAAGGCATGTCGTCGGTCGAGACGGGTGTGCCAGATCGAGGAGTTGGCTTCCAGTAATGAGTAACGAAGGACGGAGGTGGTGGTGCAACGGCGTTGTGGACTCTAAAATGTCATTCGGAAAATGTTGATTGGAGACTCGGATACGCCAGAAACATACGATGGTTTGCTGATTGTGACTAAGGAAACGAGTCGATCATACACACGTTGGTCGATCTCAGCATCTTCCTACGTAGAAGTAATTCATAAAATTCGTGAAGGGAAGGAGCGTGCATGCCTCGTCTCCAAGTAGTATCTCAAGTTGTTCGATCACCCACTTCCAGAAGGACAGTTGGTATGTTACCGAAGGAGGATATTGTGATAAGTGTGGGTTGAGGAGAATGTAAGACAATACAAAGTCATGCACTTGAAGAAACGGGAGGTGAGAAGGGAACAATGTCGAACGCGGGGGTTTGAGAGCAGAGTAAGCTCGTACAAGGCCGAACAGAGCAGAATCTGAGAAAGATGACATGGTAGTGCGAGACGAAGACGCGAATAAGCCTGCCCTCAACCTTTCACGTGTTCCACCGACGTGAATCCCGATCCATTTGGCTATTTCGCGTTCGTTGGCATTGACGACTAAAATCCATGACTGGCCATCGCCATCTTCTGTCCTCTCTTCCACGCCAATGCACAAGGTCTAAGATCTTGCGGTCCTTCTCCACTTCACCCGTGACTTCCTTTGCTCAAGCAGAGGGAGAAAGTGAGGAACAGGGCGAAGGCGAGTGGTCTGCACCAAAAGACCCAACTTGGGCCGTCTGGAAGAAATCTATCGGCAAGCAATTCGAGAAACCCCAACGGCCATGTAATTGGCTTGGAGGCAAAGTAGTTGAGTCCGTCTCCGTCTGTTACCAAAGCCCAACCAGTAACTTACCTCCACAACCCGC
>Ga0307512_10001193_pt1 | contig 37626 bp, 38 predicted proteins | sample 14_EM_MG_FD_200267 | JGI IMG/M metagenome (GOLD analysis project Ga0307512, IMG submission 200267) | Populus trichocarpa ectomycorrhiza microbial communities from riparian zone in the Pacific Northwest, United States - 14_EM | ecosystem: Host-associated > Plants > Roots > Unclassified | place...
GTGAAGATTGGACAGAATATTTCAGACATGTAAAATACGATAATGGCGAAGCAAATGCAACGGCAAGCGATGTATCCGAAGCGAAGACTGTATTGCAATAAGTGACGAATCTCAAATCTAAACATAAATGAGAGTGCGGCATGTGGCAATCGGCCGAAGAAAGGGATAAACATCGCCAGGCGTTGTGTAAACGGCTACTGCATAACTGCAACCCCTGCGAAGAGTGTAACATACGTGTCGTTCTGATTGTGCGTATACGTCACCACATTCCGGATGCAAAGTAAAGGAAGCCTGACGCCGGAGCGGCGAGCGTAATATACAACGCGACGCGTCGCCAGAATAAGAGGCATGGTATAATAGCCGCCGCAAGGGAGGTATGCAACGCGACCCGTCGCCCAAGCGACGGGTCGCGTCTGATTTTCCGTCAGAGGGTACGAGGTTCCGCCAGAGCCGTCAGAGCCGTCCGAAACACCCGGGTGTTTCAGACGGAAACTAGAGTTGTTGCTGATGCACTACCCTGGCCTTCAGTATATTTCCAAACTGGCACAATTACAGCGTCGAAGTACATAGCAGAGTGGAGCTCAACATGGCCTCCAAGTTCTTCTCTGCCATCACAAGATCTTGCCCTCCAACTTGTGTGGCCGCAGCCTTGAAAGGCCACACTTCATTCACTTGATCATTGCCTCCATCTACATCTCAGAACTCACTCAATACTGGCCTCAATATGCATGTCCACAGTCACCACACCATGACCTCTTAGTCTATACTGAACCTTGGTTGATCACAGTCTCCAAGTGCATCTCTGAGTTCACTCAATCATGGCTTTGATGGGCATTCACACGTTTCCTTGATCACAGCCTCCAAGTGTGTTTCAATGTTAGCCTCCAATCTCATACTACAATGGCTTATAAGTTCCATTTATAAGTTCACACAATAATGGCTTCCCAGTGTCTCTCTATATTCAATTGATTAGCCCCACCCATTGTATTTCCCAATCCTATTAACCATGGCGTTCAAATACATCTCAAAGAATACTTGATCACTGTCTTGTGATTGCTCATAAGCAGGGGCTGCAGCAACCTTAGATTTTGACTATGTGTTGATCGATAGATATATAGGTACATCGCTACATACCTACATACATACACTGATCTATCGATGAGAATACAAATTGAATACATGAGTTTTAAAATCATTTAATTCTGAGTAGTAACTGCAATTTCTGGATGCACCAGTATCATTTATAAAGAATATCTTTCTTTTCCCAGAGTACTTTACAGCTATTCCAGATACTCCCAGGCTTGTTTACCGCACACCCAGGTGTTTCCCATATTGTTACCCAACCTGAGATATTCCTACAGATGTGTTTTGAGCACACCCTGGAGCACTGGGTAGCCACTATGTTCGTTCTGTCCACTTCGAGATTTGTTACAACAATTCCCCGATGAACCTATAGGCCATTGTGTTGGTCCAGCCACCTTCCAGTTTTGACCACCCTGGAGTTCTGGCCCAACAACATTCACACACTCCCTGAGGCATCCAGTGACAAGAAAACATTTTGCTAATATAAAGCAGCATATTCAGTTGCCATAGCTTCTATACATTGTACCTGAGAAATTTACCAAACTCTTAAAACTGTGTGTGAAATTTTATTGCCTGAAATCCATCAATGAGTGTGTTCTCAATTAGCTCAGAGTATGTGTGCTGAGATTTCATAATATCATATGCTAGCTTAACGGAGTGTTCAAACAACACAAATTGGGGTATTTCAAATATTTGATGAGGGGAGTATATGATCCAATAAATCTGAACCAGTTGCAGCTACTTGTAATGGTGATATGTGATCTGAGGCTGTATAAGCACCAGGGTATGTCGGTCGCCGCTATAGCAGTTAGATGGGTGTATAATATCTCACCAAAGATATCTCGATATATACTTACATGCTCTGGTGAGCAACTGTATCTGGCTTTCATATGTCTGCAGTCAAGCCTAGATGAAAGTTTCCTTACATAGAAGTCTATTTTTCAGTTATCGGATACATTTTGCTCACAAGGAGATGCCACTTTCACCCCTGTTGCCAAAAACATATGACACAACTGACAAAATATGAACAGCCTGTGCGTCAACTTTACCATCAATTGTCAACTATGCCCCATAAGGCAGCTGCCAGAGGTCAAATGCGCATGGCTAGTACATGATTGAGCATGGACCACCTACGATCTCCACTCGGTCAAGTAACCTCTATTCTCAGCCGACAAGCCTCCATACTTCAGCAGGATGACGTCTATGTTGAGAGCTATGAGGACAACGAAGAAAACACTTCCAACTTGGAACATAACCTGAGCGAAGGTCCGGGCGACAACCTTAGTGATGGTCTGGGTTACAACCTGAGCAAGCCTGAGTCAACCATGGAATCTGAGAATGCATCCATGCGAAAGATGATGGAGGAACAGCAACAAATACTTGACAATGCCATACATCCTAATACTCAACTATGCATGCAGAATATATAACTGAGGGAAGGAATGTGGGAATACCACTGAGAGTCTATTATACCAGACGAAAATAAAACAAAACTTTTTGATATGACTCAACTTCAATCGTACTGCGGCAGATCACAGGAGCTTGATAACATCCTCAACACATCACAGTCTAACGTTCAATTCTACAGTAACTGATTCCCGCACAGAGATCACAACAAAGTTGAATCTGAGGCCAGCCTTCTCAGCACAGGACACCATCGTCCAGACCCAGCACAGAGACAGACACAGATGACCACACGGTTGAACAGCTTCGAGACCTACTGAGAGACTCGAACTACTGTTTGGATGACTTTGAGGCAATCGCAGAAGGAATGCAGAAGATGTACAGCAATACGGACCGAAAAGTCAACCCTGCAATGAAGTCAACGATCAACTTCTTCCAAGGAGCGAACGAACTTGTCTGAGTCTGAGCGATTACAATCAAAGCAAACTGTACAAAAGTGGGACAGTTCGCGGAGGATAACCAGAACTCTTACAAAATTGCAATGAGCAGACTATGACGAGGACTCAAGTCTAAGATCAAGCCATTGTCCCCAGAGAATGGAAAATTTGACGGCATGGAAAAGTGATTCGACCATGTCGCAGATCCAGAAGTCAAGCCAGATGGCACGAAGGCTCAATAGCAACAGTCCCATCAACACCAAAAGTAGTCAGGAGAAACACCTCAACAAGGCGGTTTGAAAGACAACATGTGACTATGGATATCTGAGCTGGCCGAAACAACGATACGTGACAAATCAAAGTCGGACATGGATGATAAATACACTCCCATGCCTTGGATCTGGCCAGAACCCTACAGGACTTGGAAGTCAGATGGACAATGTGCACACTGCGGAGGACCCAAAAACACATCATTCTGGTGTACGAAGTATACATGCACCAACTTCTCCATTACATTTGCTCCTCCAGGCGAAGGAAAACAAATCAACAGCACATCGGTCTTGGACAGTCAGCATCCAATCAACCCGTTTACGTCTCTCGATATGTTGCTTGGCCGCAGAGAATGCACAAATTGCTGTTTGGATTGCAGTCATCGGGTTCAAGGATGTTGATGGCAACATTAGAGGAAATATAAACTCATTCAATTTCATTAAGGCCAAGGGTTGACTTAGAGAGCCCGAAAGCACTCAGGTCAAGTCAATACTTGTGCAGAATGGCAGGTTCAGATTCATCACACATTGTCCATGAAGTCCAGATACAAGACAAGCTTGGAGAATTTCAATGAAAATGAGCACTCATCAACTGTAGTGCTATAGGCATCTTCATGGCTCCACAACATCTCAATAGACTGGGACTAGCCTACAAAGTAGCCAACATCGCAACTCGTGGCCTGATCAGTCGGGTGATTACGCATGTGAGGGAGAGCAGTATGATGGCAATGACAATCCAAATTAAGAATCACTTTGCCCTGGTCAATGAACTGGAGGTGCTGGTCGTCCCGATGAATGCAAACAATCTAGAACTAGGAATGCAACGGTTTCGGACCCATGGGCCAGAGATGAATTGAGGTCCAGGTTGATTAACATCATTAAGAACCTCAATTGGCCGAGTGGAAGCATGCAGATCAGGAATGATAGTGTAGTGGTACAAATGACTGGGTGACAAAAGTATGAGCGTACTGCTGACAGATATTGATGCAACTTTGACAACCATCACGTCAACGTTGGAGATCCCTGTGGATCGATATGCAAAACCAAGTGTGGGCTGTCAGGACAGTGCTACTCCAGAAGTTAAAATACTTGCAGCAACTGCATTTGGCAATCTATTAGTTAGCAATCAGACGATACAGACATTCACCCTATGAATTGGGGAATGCAGTGGACTGCTGAGAGCGACAATGGTTGTCACCACTTTGGAAGATAGAGGTGAGATTGGCACAATCAACTTGAGGGGTGGATAACGGAGTAGGGAGCAGTGGCAGCAGTTGCGGCAGAAGAGAAACCCCACTCAGGTATAATTGAATAACTGCTACCAGCTTGCTGAGTCCCAATGGGAGGCTGTTGGACCTGCATTGATTGGCTGGAACCTGAGCAAACCACTTGATCTGCAGGTTACGGGTCTCCTTTACATCAGCAAAATGCATCGTAGTCACTGGGAGCCTCCAGGAGTGTCTGAGAGGATGTGGAGTGTAGACTTAGATGTGTCAATGTCAGGAGAGTATCAGACCCTGAGAGAGCATTCCGGCAGGCCTTCGGAGTAATTGGGATATCCGATGATTGCTACTGAAGTACCATGAGAGTGATTGTGATAAGTTTGGGAACACCTTGGTGCACCAGAGGGAACCTGAGGTGCACCAGGGGGCACCTGGGAGTGCCGGCAACAGACCTGGGAGCACTGATGACAAGCCTGGGAGCACTGATGACAAGCATGGGAGCCCCGCTGACAAGTCTGGGAACACCTCCAATCGCAGTAGAGCAGTGTGGGAAACACAACTTCCTCTTTGCGAACGCTGCTGGTGCACCTGGAAATCATACCTACTACTTATCGTTCAACGATTTCTAAAACTCATGTATTTGGAATGTATTCTCATCTATGTATCTATGTATCTATGTATCTATGTATCTATAGTGCTACCCATCTACACACGGTATATCTGGACTGGTTGCAGGCGGTGCTTGGGAGCAATTGGAGGTGCGCCTCAAAATGACGAGTTAGTGAACATGGAGATGCACGGCGAGATTGTGATTGAGCAAGTTTGGAGACGCACTTGGAGGCCACTATCGTGCGAACTTGGAAGCTGTAATCAAGTGAGTTTGGAGATCCACTTGGAGGCCATGATGGAGGGAGTGTGGAGATATGCACTCAGAGGCGATGATCATGCGAGCATGAAGGACGTAATCGAGCGAGTTTGGAGATGCACTTGATGGTCGTGATGGTGCAAACTTGCAGGCCGCAATCGAGCGAGTTTGGAGATACGCTTGGAGGCCATGTTTGAGCGAGTGTGGAGATGCACTTGAAGGCTGTGATCGAGCAAGTTTGGATATACACTTGCAGGCCGTGATGGAGCGAGATTGGATGAGTACTCTGAGGTGGTCAATGGACTGCGCACCGGATGCTAAGACCCTATTCATCAGTTAGACAACTCTTAACTGTGCGAACGTGATAAGATAACTTTACCTTTCAGCTCTCATGGAGAGCTGGCTGATGGCGGTCGATCGTGTAGGGAGGCACGCTCGAAGCTGAAGCCACATTCAGGGGTCAACTCGTAATCGTCAGAATGAATGGAAGACAATCAATTTTGGGTGGATGCTGCACTCGGTGTATGCTGTCTTTGGTGTATGCTTGTACTCGGTGTCAACTCATGATCATGGCATGGAGAGATTGAGAGGGATGAGTTAACTTTGTGTTCTGCGATGATGGTAGAGCTGTGGACTAGAAACAGAGAGATGGGGGATGAAGATGAGAACTATGTGGAGGATGTGAGTGGATACGGGAACTCAGGCGTACGACTTACCCAAATGGGTCAGGATGACCATGTACTGGTGTGATTACACACAGGATTGGGACTCGTACCTGCCGTATCGGGGATGGTAAATTGACTTGTAAATGAAATTCTGTCAAGTCCCTGTTTCGCATGATGATTTGTCCCATCTCCTCTCATCTCTCACTTTCTCATCCTCAACTCTACCATCACCTAAGAACATGAAGTTAGGTCATCCCGCTCTATCTCTCCATGTCATGATCAAGAGTTAACACCGAGTACAGCATACACTGAGTGCAGCATACTCCGTGTACCGCATCATCCTACCATACACTGTTTCCTGCTCGCAGCCTGTCTCTCACCTCTCAGTAGACCATGTTGTATTCAAATCTCTACATTCCCATGATTACAAGTTGACCAATCAATCATGTCTCAGCTCCCGTCGAGCCTCCCTCCTGAACTACTAGCTGCAGAATGGCAAACAGCCAGTATTTCTCCAATCTTGCTCGATCATAGTCTCCAAGTGCATCCCCAAACTTGCTTGATTATGGCCTCCAAGTGCATGTCCAAACTCACATGACCACGGCCTCCAAGTTTATCTTCAAACTTACATGATTATGGCCTCCAACTGTATCTCCAAACTCGCTCTATTGTGGCCTCCAAGTTCACACTATCACGGCCTCCAAGTGCATCACCAAACTCGCTCGATCACAGCCTCTAAGTGAATCACCCGACTCGCACAATCATCGCCTCCAATTTCGCTCGATTACCGCCTCTAAGTGCATCTCCAAACTTGCTCCATCATGGCTATGGAGTGCATCTCTAAGTTCACTCAATCACTATGTTCTGAGATGGTGGAGCTAGAAGGCAGACCGCTCATCATCAACATTCCACTGCACCTTGCATGGCATCCGAAGTGAAATGGTGAGCAAGCGCAGTTGAGGCTAAATGAGCATTGGAAGAGGGTGAGAGGATATGAAGGGATACCCTGCCATGATGAACAACACAAATTGGGTGGATCTATGAAAGCTTGGAAAGAGTGTGTGAGGAACCACATCAATTGTGTGGATCGATGAACGCTCGGCAAGAATGCATGAGACCATTAGCTGGGATAGACAGAGTGTATATTTCGTGTAATGCGATGATGTCTATCTACTCTGGGGTCTCCCAAATATCTACTTCCTGTCACTAAGTTCATCTCTGTTATCCCTGTATCTCCATATGTATCAATATAGAGCGACTTAGATAATACATGCCATATTATGATGTAGCAAATCTTGTGACTGTAACAAAGATGAATATGATAAACAAAATGCCTTGAGGTTGTGGAACCCTAAGAATCACTGCTGTGAGAATATGGCACCATGTCTCCGGCAGAGCATGCGCCGAGGTCTGAACTGCTATCAAAGTCTCCTGCCAACCTGCGCTGAGGTCTCAGGTGCTCTCGAAGTCTCCCCCAGACCTGCACAGAGGTGTTAGATGCTCAAAACTTTGACTATTCGAATAGTCAAATCTCGTAGCATCCTGAATGCACCTCCATAACCGCAGTTGATTTAAGGAGCACCTGAAATTGCTCTTGCAGAGTCTGAGAGCACATTGCAAAGCTCCAGGGGGGCCTGGGAGCATCTGGAAATACTTAGAAGCACTGCTGAGGGCTTCCGGAGTGTCTGGGAGGTTTGCATGTGGCTTGCAGACTGATTTACATTGTGCTGATGTACCATCGTCTTGACAATTCCCAAGTCAGATAATGAAGCTAATGTTCGGATGGTGGGCCAGGTACTGAACCGATAGACGATGGAGGTCATATCCCGGTCCGGTACATGGACATCGTGGATGTGTTCAGCAAAGATATGGCAGAGACTCTCACTGCGCAACAGCCCATTAACCACTCAATCGATCTGGAACCAATCTCGAATTTACCATGTCGCTGAATGTGAACATCATCACCTGTGGCAGCATGAATCGTGTATGCAAAGAAGAAGCACAGCGGACTACGGCTGAGTTTGGAATGCACAGCTCACGATGAAGCTACGGTAACGAACTGATACCCTCCCCTACAAATCTCGGATATGCTCGACAGGTTATGCAGATCCTGAATTGTCACACAACTGGACCTCAAGATTTCAAATCAAGTTGTCCGAATCAACGAAAATGACGAGTACAAAACGGCATTGCACACTGAGTACAGGCCGTTCGAGTACTAATCCATCCCGTTTTGGTCGACAAATGAATGCCCTGTGTTTGAACTGTATCTTACTGATTACTTACAGCCTTCAATGACCACTACACTGTGTGCTACCTGGCTGATATACAGATCTCCTCGACAAAGCAGAAGGATCACGCAGAGCCTGTATGAAAAGTACTGGAACGCCTACAAGAATTTGATCTATATGGCAATGCAGCAAAGTCCCATTTTGGTGTATTGGAAGTCTGCGTTCACAGATTTGTCATTAGCCCTGAATGGTGTTAGTATTGGTTCCGGACCGGCACTTCGGGACCGGGTAGGGGTCGGAACCGACCCGTTTCGGAATTGGCGGTCCGGGTCGTCAATCCACCCAAACTGTCAATTCAGGTACTGTTCAATGGACATCTCACAACCGGTCTCAATTGGGCGGGTTGTCAGCGGGTTGTCCAGCGGGTCCATCTGTAGATTCATATAATGCTCTTCTTTTTGCGGTATAATAATAGTATCTTATCAAAATCGCATTTTCAACATCCAACAATGACTTTTTGCATGTTTTGCACATTGCAATATTGATTATTTTGGAATCAGTATTTTTCCATGTCTGTTTTGTGTTTTTACGTTGCAAGGCTGACAATAGTTCTGGTATGAGCTCTATTATCTGCGCGATACCCGGATTACCCTATATGCAATACCAAAAATTGTTGAGGCTCGGGTGACGCTCTTTTCATGATGGGGTAACAAACAATTGTTGTACTATTTTGGTCGAAAAGGCGGTCATTACTTGGCATATGAATCTCTACCCCCAAGCAACATTTAGATTAACCAACATGCAAGACCAAAAATCATTGACACTCCGTTGATGCTCTGTTGACGCTCATTCTCAGAATGTGGCAGTGACCGTGTAGCTTCCACTTTTGCCTATAACGGCTGGCAATATGATGGTTATGTCTATTCGCGACTAAATCGAATTGTAATTACCTTTCTTATATGACAAAAATTTGTTGACGCTGGGTTGACGCCGATTTCCAGAATGGAGTAGTGACCTCGTTGCTGTTTGTTGTACCTATATAGGCTGCCAATACTTAAGTTATGTGTATTCGCGACCCAATTGAACATTAATTACCTTACTTACATGACCGAAATTCGGTGATGCTCCATTGATGCTCATTTTCAGAATGGGGCAGTGACTGTGTCGCGTATGTTTTTGCCTATAAAGGCTGACAATATGATGGTTATGTGAATCTGCAACAAGATTGATTTGTAATTACCTTACGTACATGACCATAAATCGGTGATGCTCGGTGGACGCCCATTCTCAGAATAGGGCAGTGACCGTGGCGCTTTCTTTTTTGGCTATAAAGGTTGCCAATATGTTGGTTATGTGTATTCGCGACCAAATTGAATCGTAATTACCTTACTTACCTGACCAAAATTCGTTGACCCTCCGTTGACGCTCATTTCCAGAATGGGGAATTGACCGTGTTGCTATGTGTTTTGCTTATGAAGACTGCCAACACGTTTGTTTTGAATGGTAGAGACCAAATCAATACCAAATTACCGTACTTACAAGACCAAAAATTGTTGACTGGCAGTTGACACTCATTTTCAGAATGGGACAGTGACCGAGTTGCTATCTGTTTTGCCTCTAAAGACTGTGATCATGTTTGTTTGGCATGGTAGTGACCAATTGAATATTCAATTACCTTACTTACAAGACCAAAAATCGTTGACGCTCCATTGACGCTCATTTTAATGTAATGTCTAGTCAATATCTGCTGCCATCGATAATTGTACTGATGATTATTTACACTTATTGGATGCTTTTTGGGCTGATTATGACTGGATCCTGTGGCCTTAGTAATATTCTGGCATGGGTCGCTCTCATTGTATTGAAAGGTATGTATCACGTTGAATAACGCATTTCGCCTGCTATGCTATGCTTGCCTTTATGAACTACCATTTAGACATAACTGGTCAATATTCTCCCATCATAATTCTCTAAGTGAAATTCTCGGTCAAGCAACATAAAGAACCTGCTGAAAATATATTGTCCCATTCTGTCTCACTTTTTCTGTTTCCCCTGATCCTCCTGGTTTTGGTAGCATTGACCGTCACCAACCGCTTTCCAGTCTTTTTCTTCGACCTCCCTGTTGGCCGAATGAATCAGGGCACATTTGGAGCGGCACACACATCCAGCTGCTCAGGGGATTCCGGATCCTCGAAGCAATTGTCTTGCTCTACATCTGATTCATTGTCTGCCTCACAATGGTCTTCGCTCAATTTGGATTATCCAAGTCACCGTTCCAGTTGAGCGAATTGTCAGTGTCGGAAATGCTGTCGGGTGCACTGTCGTCATCACTTTCGACTGGATGATGGTCGATTCTCTGTATTCGGTGAACATTCAATACTTGAGTTCCTCCTCCAGCAAGTTCCGTTGGAGACAAAGCTGGTGGCAACGGTGATCTTTCCGACGATTTCAATGCAGCCACACCATCATGTTGAAAAAGTTACAAGGTTGATTTGAGGCTTTCTTCCGTATCTGAAATGTATCCTACGGCTGTCATCTATTTGTCTTGAGCGCGTGATTCCTTCTGTGTAGTACGTAGGTTTTGGCTGCCCTGCCACATCTCCAAAAAGTCGTGGACCTTGGCCATTCTGTGCAATTTCCTGTCCTCTGCCTCTCTCGTCAATTCCAAGTCGTTATCAGTTTCTGACCTATCCAACACAGGGTCATCAGCAGCCAATATGCCATTATTAGCGCGAGCATACTGCCTGACTACAACCTTTTCCCGAAGGGTCTCGCCAGTGGTTTTTGAGTCCCTCCAGCCGATAACGTCTCGTCCAACGGAAAAACTGGCATCCACTCCGACCCCATGCGGTATGATTGACAGTATGTCGGATGCCACTTTGGAGCAATTGGCGTACTTTGAGTGCGTTTCCTCGTCCTGTTGCCACCATTCCGCAATATCCCGGATCGAAAATGTACTGGTAATCTCCATCGGGTCCAAGTGGTAATCATCGAGATTCGGATTACCCTGGCCCCAGTTCTTTGGTGATTCAGCCGGCGAATTCAAATAGAGCCTGGCAGCAGTCACTAAGCGTGCTGCGTGATAGCTCCGTCTGGGTGTCGTTTCAGACAAATTTTCAGTTGTTAAGTGTTCTTCATCACCACTGGACAAATCATATGGATCAAAAGATGATTGACCAGATTGAGAAAGCATTGCAGAATGGATGAATTCATTGCTCTTTAGTTTTTCATGTTTAGTGACCGACATTCGTCTGTGTTTGGGGCAGTCTTCATTCTCCACATACTTGAAAAATGCCTCTTGCTATTGGGTAGTATAAAAAGTCTCGTCCTCACGATTGATATCAATTCCTTTATCCCATTTCCTAAATGATCACAACTTGCGAAAAGGATCAAGAATATGTGCTGACATAAGAACCATACCCGTCGTTGGAGTGACTTCAGCATAGTATTTGGACAGCTTTTGTCGCGCAAACCTCACAGCGAAGTATAAATCTTCCTGCCAATGAGTGTTCTTCTCAGCTGAAGCTCACAAAACGCCATCCATATGATCGAACATGACATTATAGACCGTGATAACATGATGCAGTGTGAGCGTATGTTTTTTCGACAGCCACAGAGTCCAGTATCGGAATGGCATTAACACTTCCATGATGTACTTGCCGATTGTCCAGTCATCCTCTGTTGTGTCGAGTGACCGGTAATCGCTGTATTTTGGATGCTTCAGCCACTTGTGAGTGAATTCTCGTAATCGATAGGCTCGCTCAAGCAACTCCAGTGTCAAATTCCACCGTGTTATCACATCCGTAATAAGAAGGATTGCGATTCGTACGTTGCCTTTTTGACAGTCCATAAACTCGTTTCAACAACCAGGTGTCAATGTAATCAACACAGCTAGCATTCGCTGCTATATGATGGTCAGTTTCAGAATTTCAGAATATCTTGAATTACGTACTTTCTCAATTATTTTGGCCAAACCTGGTTTCATAGCAGACACCATATTGATTCTAGCATGGCCCTCTTTTCGAAGTGATTGACTCTTCCCAATATGTGTGCTTGCATTCTCTCCAAATTGCTGATCGCGCTCATGCGCTTCCGAAGACATTGTACGGCCTTTGACACCGAGACGGCGCACGAACACACCTAAACCAAGCTGAATGACCTGCACCATGCATGGTATGTGGTTTCTCAATGCAGGCCACTCGATTCCTGAGGCCTGAAGTGTGGATTGTAGTTCCCGAGTCATCGCGTAATTTGAGGAGGCGTTATCAGTTGTAATTCCAAGCAAGCGGCCATCAGTAAGCTCAAAACGATCTAGAACTTCCTTCCAATGCGTGGCTAGCCTTGCTCCAGTATGTTGACCCTTGACCTATTATCCTGAATGAGCTGTTGAAATAGAAAAAGAACAGGCTATTGACCTCATCAAAAGCGATTTGCACTTCCCGCATTGCCCAATTGCGATCCATATAATATGCACTGACCGATGTAATTGCTAATTTGTGTTTCAATGTCCACCTGTCGAAAGCTGAACTAACTTCATTTCTCGTTGGCAACTGTTTTTGAATTGCATCCACAGTCAGTGAGTATTCCCTCCAACGAATGTTGCTAAGGGTGCTCACTGACATTAGTACCAGCTCGCTGCGTAATGCATTATATGACCGCCATAGCTCAAGGTTTGATATAGCGTTCCATGGTATATGAGCCGAAACAAATCCTAACATCAGGTAGCGATTTCAAGTGTCTTGGTGAAATCCAGCAGTTACAATGTCCTTAACTGCTAGTTTGGAGCGTTTTGTCTGTTAATACAGTCAATATAGCTTAGAAGTCAATGTCGCCAATGAATTTCTCTTGCGAACTGACTATGGTAATCCCACAACATCCTGGCCTCTTCGATATGGGCAGTGCTGATTCATCCACCGTTGAGCTAGTCAATTCAGTGACCTCTGACTCTGTTAATTCGTTCAACTTTGCGATGTGCGCTTTTGCCAGCAAGTGTTTGCTCATTGAGCTGGTCCCATGTTCCGATGGATGGCGGAGAACTTGATGACAAACAATACATATGATGCCAGGGTTGCCGGTCTCCTCAATTCTGCAATACAAATAGAACCGCCATGAAGGCGCATGACTAGAATTCTTCCAAGCAATAGAACGCTTCGAGCCTACATTCATAGTAGCCCACCAGGCATTGAATATGATTTGTAGCATAAGGTCGTTCAAATCACGAATAAAGACACGTTCATTTTTGGAAGATATCATTACCTCTCGCAACAAGGTATTCAACGATTGTGAATCCCACATGGTGGTAGGAATTGGATGGCTGGGTAATTGGAATTGAAAGGATGTCAATAGGTACGGTATTGTCGAGAAGATTGCTGGTTCTGCAATATTGACTCTAGAGCTATGAGCAACAAAGAAGTAAGCCCTGTGAGACATTGCATGCATAGTTGTGTAGTGGTATACAATGACATATTGGAAAGACTGACTGTTAATAATTCAATTTCGGTACAACACGATGCAGTATGTTCCTGTGTAGGTCACTGCGCCCGCACAACAATGGTTGAAGATCTGTTGACGGTCAGTTTTAGGAGGCAGTAGTGATATCGTCGCTAGCATTATTGCCTATAAAGGTGGTCATTACTTCTATTATGGATTAAAGCCGACGCACAGCCCTTTGATTATGCAAGATGCAGGACCAACAATTGTTGACGCTCCGTTGACGCTCAATTCTAGGAGATAGTTGTGATGCCCTCTCTAGCATTTTTGCGTCAACACGCGGCCAATACATACAATGTAGGTAGATGTTGTTGCGCAGCCCTTGGATTATTCCAATTGCAACACCAAAAATTGTTGACACTCTGTTGATGCTCATTTTTAGGAGATAGTCGCTATGTCCTCCCTAGCTGATTTGCCTAGAAAGGCGGCCAATACTCCGATCATGAGTGAGAGTAATTGCCCAGCGGTTGGATTATCCAAGATGCAAGACAAACAATTGTTGATGCTCCGTTGACGCTTATTTCTAGGGTATGGCAACCAGCATTTCACTTCTCCTTTAAAACGGAAACACGTCCAATAGATTCACTTTGTCAGGATGTGACTATGTAGCCGTTTGATAGCAGAATGTGAAAGACTATGAATCATTGACGCTCCATTGACGCTCATAATACACACAGCCTAACACTCATTGTATGCTCAATCATTGAAGTCCAAGCGTATATCGGAATTATTGACAACCAATCTTTCTTTTCTACATTTTATATTTTGCATGCTGATGTTTTGTCGCCCCTCACTATCTGATTCACTACTGCATGTGTGATATGAGTGATAAAAAACGTAGCCATATCACATTCCAGCGCTTCCGGCTGGCAATTAGTGGCATGCAGACCCAGGCACTGATTTTTGATTACTATCGCCTAACTGTCCCACCATTCCTGATCCAGCACCTTTTCCTCGAGTGGCATGACCTACCATAAGCAATTTTCAACATCTCGACCATGTGGACCATGGCTAAGCGGAGAGTTGTGCATTTGAATGCATGGATAAATGCAGCATGACAGTTGTCATGCATACCGGTTCATATTGCACTTGGACCGCTCCGTCTCTGACTCGTATGACATCGCTAACTTAAAAGTTGTTAGTAAATTTCGTCACTAATTTGGGTTTTGCGTTGGCACACCACAGTAACATGAAAGACGATAACCGGCTCATTGGTTGTCTTGTGGCGTGATTTGGAGTTTACCACGTTAGAATGTTGCATATGACCGTTGCAAATGCACAGATGAATTATCATGTCTCACAATTTGGTCACTGAAATCAACTCAAAGCTGACACGTAGCAAAATAGAAACGCAAATTGCTTTTCACAGCTCTACATCGTCAAAAATTTCAATTTGGTTTTCTATTCCTCCGCAGATGCAGGAGCCGTCACCATTTCTTCTTCCGAATCCGATTTCAATATGGTAATTCGCTCGGAAGGCAATATGTAGTGGTAGGCGCTTTCTGGTTGAACTGGCGTCGGATATGTAATCAGTGATGAATCGGACTCCGAGCCGGGCGGGAGAGAAGATATGAATTCGGGCGAGTTTGGTTTCCCTGAGCCTACTCTCATATGGCTCCTTCGTGGTCAAGAAGTACATTGCGGAATTTGCAATATTCTGGGGACGATATCAAGAGTCTCTAATAGCTAGAGTTAGCAACGGGTCAAGGTAACCCGCCAGCGGTCCGGGTTTTCACCTGCGGTTTGGTTTGGTTTGGTTCCAAATTTATGGTTCCTACAGCTTTGGCTCCAATTAACTATGTGAGTTCTGATCGTACTGCGAGATGATCAGTACGTAGATTATGCAGAATCATGGGCTCATTCACCTCCAGCATTCAGATTTGCGATCCGACTGATATTCATTGAGTGGCTGTGAAAGAAGGGTCAATTCTAAGTGAAATTCGCGGGTGTTCGATTGCGACTCCACGAATATTGGTCGGATCGCATATCTCCAAGCGGGCTGTGAAAGAGCTCGTGAAACTGCACAATCTATGTACTGATCATGTCACAATACGATCAGAACTCAAATACTTAATTGGAGCCAAAGTTATGAGGTTGAAATGCCGGGTATTTGGTGGTAAAACTGGCCCAATTGCAACGGTCCGGGTTTTTGAGTGGTAAAAACCGTCGCAACGGTTCGGTTCTGGTCCCAACCCTAACCCAGAACCGTTCTAGCGGGTTGGAACAATTGCTAACACTACTAATAGCACTCCAAATGTTGTTGTGGGAGGTGCCGCTGCGACATGATCCATTTGGGACTTGATGACTGCTGGAACCTTCATTCGGGACGTTCCGTACTTCTTCTCTCATTCTCAGAAGTAGTCGGCCACGTCCTCCCATCCCGGTTGTGTCAATTCGTTACGCTTCATCTGTTTCTGCCAAAACCTCTCCAGGCGGTGTTGTACCGTTTTGGAGATTGTGCCCATCACCCAGCCGGGTTTGTCATCTTCGCTCAGCTTGCCATGCTCTGTATCATCCTCTTCTTCGTCATCATCCGCATCCTCCTCATCGTCGGAACAGGCAAGATCCCTCAGACTGTCTCCGGTAGCATTCAGCATCTCTTCAAATGTCTTTTGAGGCTCTCTGGTGGTCAACCACGCTTTTTCAACATTGCTCATATCTTCTTGCTTCTGCTCAATTGCTGTCTCTGCGTCTTCGACTCGCTTTCTTGCCACTGCAGTCTCTCTCTCCACATAATCCTCTATCCATTGCTCTTCCTCTGCAATGGTCAAAAAGTGCGATTCTCGTTTTTTCTCCGCTGGGAGCTTCTTTTTGGATCGCAAGCCATGCAATGCTCCAAGGGCTGGGACCCTTTCTGCCTCCAACCCGCTCTTCCCTTCATTCGCTCAATGACATCGTGGTGTGGAATGCTTCGTCGATTTTCCATATTTGCCTGCCAGGAGAAGAGAAAGGTTCTTTTTTGGAGCAATGGCCACTGTATTTCCTGTTGACTGTTATTGGGAGAGATGTTGGATGTTGCAAGATATGGACCATATTGAGGCAAGCTGCATCTTTTATGTCAAGGTTGGTACACTTGATCAACTTGAACAAAGCAAATTCTGTGTTTTGACAGTCACTAAATTGGGAATAGTCATGTTAACTGTACATGATGACTCGAATGTTAGTGTCAGTTTCATGTACAATCCCGGTGATCGCTTGAGACACACATCACCAGACGTCCTTCCAGTCGAAGAATATCCAGTTTATATGTAACATCAATGACATTTCGGCTGTCGTAAACTTCAATTTATCCCTGTAAGCAAACATACAACATTGGACCAACTCTCTGCAAATCGCGGGACTGTTGGAAACCCCTGCAACCCGCAGCTATATGCAGGCGGAATCATCATGAGTAGAACGTCTAAGTTGGCGGTCGGTCAGTCTATTTTGACTTGAAGCTAACTATATATTCCTCAGCATTTCCCACTTCTTTTGGTTATCATCTTCCTCTCCATTTCCACACCAGCAAGTCGTGGCTACACAAACACCTCAGACAGGCGAGAGCGGATCCGAATCGAGCGAAACAATGGGCGCTTCATCCAATGGGTCAGTTGAAGGTACACAGCAACAACGCAGACACCAGTTAGTCCACCGCGAAGCTCCCAATGTAGCCACCGAAAACATGACCCTGGACGCTCATTTAAAAATCATCTGTACCACCGCAAGCCGCACGAACATCACGCAGCATGCAATCGGATGTGAGTATGTCCATATCATGGTATACGGCCATCAATTCATTGAATGATGAACAGCCGGTATACTGAGGGAGCTACGTGACCAATATCTCACTGCCCATAACGGGAAACCCCCATGGTCGATGATGGCAGTTGTCCGCACAGTACGGGAGATTGAACGTCATGATGCTGTCAGCTCTGGCATTGTTGTGGACCAAGTTGGTGAAAAGCGTCCCCGGGAATTGACGAACAAGGGTTTAAACACCTTAGAGGAGGCTACGGAAGCATATATGGTAGAGGTAATCGCTGATTCTCACTTTCAGAAGCAGCAACTAATATCTTGTAGGTTCTCAACATGTCTGCTACTATGGCAAGGCAACGAGGTCGGGTACAGCTAGAACAGTCAGACATGCGCCTCGCCTTGAATATGGCAAAAATGGCCAAAAGAGGGTTTTCGCTCGCCGCGATAGAGGTAACACATCACCTGTTCACGAAACCTTGCGCAGAAGTCCGGGAAGAGAAGAAGTGGGGTGTTGAATTTGCTGGGCATAGAAAGGTGAAAGCTGCAGTATAATGACACCCGGCGATGGTTTATGAAAACCAAACCGACGGCCGCCTTCCTTGCCAAAATGGCACCGCAAAGAATCCACGGACACCCTGGAGGCGCAAAGGCACGGGCGCACCTCCTCCAGTCCCACACAAACAGGCGCCACCAGAACTCACGCCACCTCCACCCAGAACGCCACCTGCGCCATCCGGTGACAAGAATCGCGCTCGAATTTCCAAAATCCCAAATCTGCCTGCCTGATATGAATATAGGCATGCTCCCCTTTCCGGCTCTCAATTCTTCAATCACAATCCATATGTCGAGGATAGTGACGACATTGAACATTTTATTCCAGATTTGCAGAATGATGAAGGAACATCCACTGGTTAGTACACTATCTGCTGCATGGTAATACAGCTAACATCCATTATGCAGATGACAGCAGCCAATTGAGTGAAACTGCCAGTGAAAATAAACATGGATCGTAAGGAATATGATTTTTGAGTGTAGTATTATGTACAATTGCGGGACACTTTATAGCATGTTTTAAAGGATCTATTTATATGTATTATTCAAGAACAATGAAGTGATAAAGAATATAGTACCTGAAGAAGACAGAAAGGCTGTCAAAATATTTTTAATGATATATTCTGCCAAATGAAATGATGGTATATTGTGGATATGCCCATGGCAAAATGAGCATCAATGGAGCATCAATGATGTTTGGTGCTGTAAGTCGGGTAATAAAAATGTAATTTGGTAGTGAATATACATAATGGAAGTTTTGGCATCCTTTATAGGGAAAAGAGAATGCAAAACGCTCCTTGCCCCATCTTGAAAATGAGTGTCAACAATTTTAGGTCCAGTAAGTCGGGTAATAAAAACTCGACTTGGTAGTGAATACACATAATGGAAGTATTGGTATCGTTTATAGGCAAAAGAGAAAGCAACACGCTCCCTGCCCCATCATGAAAATGAGTGTCAAAAGAGCATCAATGAAATTTGGTCTTGCATCCCAGGTAATCTAAATGGCTCTTGATCGCAGACACCTATAAACAAGGAATTGGCAGCCATGACAGGCAGATAAGCAAGAGATATTCATGCGACAGCCTCCCAGACAGTCACAACTAGTTTAATTTACAATGCCGCAACCAAGAGTGCATGAGCGTTTTAGCCTATAGACACGGTCAAAACATTGTATACAGACAATCACCGCCACATCACAGTGTGATTGCCCATGATGAAACGCCAACTATCGTTGACGCACCATGGATGCTCATTTTCAAAATGGGGCCGGGAGTGTGAGGCTTTCTTTCTTGCCAATAAAGGCAGCAAGTAGGTCGATTATGGATAGCAATGAACAAATCACATTATACTTATTTGACTTACACGATCTAAAATCGTTGACACTCTGTTGACGCTCAGTTTTAGATTTGGGCCGGAAGGGTGTCTCTGCTCCTTTTGACTATAAAGGCAGTCAATACATCTCAAATAGTCAATGATATACCAAAGTCAATATTTTGCAATTAACAGTAGGATATCTGAATGCGACCATAAATAGAAAAACCCGAAATGCAGAACTGGACATTGGAACTGACGGGTCTAGCCAAGCACGGCAAAACCCGCGGGTTCACAGGTATGGGGCCGGGTTTAGACCGCCAAGACTCAGCGGGTCAGCTTTCTGGACGGGTCTGGAACTGAACCGACCTGTTTTTGCGGGCCAAACCCAGACTGCTGGCGGGTTACCTGGACCCGTTGCTAACACTAGCCCTGGACAGATTGCCATGAACTAAGACTGCGTATCAATGATTGATGACTGTACCACCCCGAAGTCAATTTGGGACATGCCCGTGTTTCATGAGTTCACGATCATATACCAGTGGCTCAGTAGGTATTGTGGAAAGGTAACACTGTCCCTATCAGACCCACTCATGATTGTAGAAAGTTCCAGGAAGTCTGAACAGACTGAATCAGAATGGACTAGGGATGCCACACTCGTGTTTGGGAATTTCAAAAGAGCCTTCATCAATACACCAATTCTCAATCAATTCAAACCAGCTGAGTGGATTGCCCTGCAAGTTGATGCCAGCAGCTTTGTGATTGCGAGTATTCTCAACCAGTATGATTGTTTCTGTATTCTAAGGCCAGTCAACTTCTACATTCAACAATGCTAAGGACCAAACAGAACTACATAACATACAATTGGGAGCCCCTGCCCATTGTGGAGACTATGAAGCCATGGCTTCACTACCTCCTGAGAGTAAATCAGAAAGTCCTGGTCCAATGTGACCATGAAAACATCAAGTTCTTCGAAAGATCAAAAGTGCTGTCCTGGCGGCAGACTTGATTGGCAGTGATTCTCTTTTGGTACCCCTCCTTTATTGAACACCTCAAAGGCAAGAAGAACACAGCAGACGGACCATTGCAAAGACCAAACTATAAGATCGGCTATGAGGATATGACAGCAAGCCGTAGGACCACCATAGCATCTACCACCATCACGGAATCATATGGTGATTTTCTACCGAATATCATGGCAGCCCAGGAGGCCAACTTCTTATTCACATAACTACAACTAACCATGGCCAATGTGTCAATCACAGATGACAGCCAATGGAGATGAATCGAGAGAGCTCTGACCTGTGAGAAGAGGATATACATGCCCTCGGCACTCCGTACTAGTGTGACCAGCCTTTTCCACAAAGTCTCCAAATCCAGCCCCTTTGGAGCCATGAACATGGCGGACTCAAAAACACAACATATCAATTGGCTACTGCTTCACTGGGAGATAGGGACGTACGTGGCCGGCTGCGTGTTGTGCCACCAAATCAAAGCACCACATCACACACAGTATGGACTCGACATGCCGCTGTCACTGCCTTCTGATCCCTGGGAGGGACTCACAATGGATATTGTTACGGACTTGCCAGGGCCAATGGCATCCGGATATGCTGTGACCTGGGTATTCGTCGACTGTTTGACTAACATCACAACCCAACTCCCCTGCAGAAAGGACATTGACTCATCAGAGCAATCACTAAGATTTTTCGAACTCATGATCTGCGAATGTGGTGTAGACGATAATATCACCAACAATTGCAGCAAAGGGTCCACCAGTCAGTATTGGGACAGAGTTTGCTTCTACCTCAGTATCAATCACCGATTCTCTCCTGCGTTCGACCTGCAGATGGATGGTCACACTGAACTGCGGAACCAAATGATGTAATGATACCTCTGAGCCTTTTGCAACTAGAAGCAGGACAACTGGGTTGAACAGTTACTGCTGGCGGAATTCACATACAACAACTCCATGCACCATTGCACACTGATGACACCTTTCTGGGTGAACTACAAGTACCATCCTACATTGCAATTCAAGCTGTCCAAGAACCCCTGTTTCAGATAACAGGTGCAGGCCGACTTGGGGATAGCAGGCATGGACCAGACTAGCTGAATTCTCTGGGACAACATAATCATGGCTCAGGAGCGGCAACCGAAATTAGCCGGTGGGAACGAGATGACTTTGTTTGTTGGAGACAAACTATTGGTATCAACCAGGAAGTTGTTAATATCTAGGCCTTCAACCATGTTTGATTACAAGTGCACAGGGCCATATATGGTAAGTAGAATCATCATTAAGACTGCTTACAAACTGGGCATGCCAACCACAATGCAGAACCACAACGATTTCCATTTGCCGCTACTCAATTGTGTTTCACCATGAGTCAAAAGCCAACCATGTTGCAAACCACACTGAGTGACAGATGAGAAACCAGCGGAATTGGAAGTCGACCAAGTACACAATTCTAGGCCGTGCTATGACAAGGTGCATTATCTTATCCAATGTGCCAGTTATGACCACATAGGCAGGGGCTGGCAACCAGCAGATCACATTCACAACGTGTGGGATCTGGTTGGCAAGTTTCACTGACCGCATCCCAGTCAGCCACAGATGTTGGGGTATCGAGTTTGGGGGTGGTGTTCCAGAGCACATAGAAGGAGTTTGGAGATTCCATTTGTACTCTTGTTATGTCATTCCCATCTCTTCAGATTGGATTTCGGCCACGTATCAATGGCATCGGCATGGGGTTCACCGCCTAACAATGGAGGTGGAGTCTCCCCATGCGCCGAACCCATCAAAACATCACCATTATTTTCTAGCGATTGGTTGTGGGATGATGGGGTCTGTATCATTGTACACATAGGGTGATTGTTTTATTGGATGTTTTTCTTTGTTTCTCTTATACTAATTCTGGCAGTCCAAGAGGTCTGCACCTAAAGAGGGGGATAATGTAACGGCAACATGTGACCCAAGGCCAGATAAGCGCCAGTGTATAGAGGTTGCTTCTCGGGTGCTTTGATTGGTATCAAATATCTTACTGCTAAACTTTTAGTATATACTCACTCGCTCTTGTGGGACACTGTATCTCTATATCATTGAATGCAGTCAAGAGTAGGTGTACGTGCCCTTACAATAATACTTCATTCATGTTAGAAATAATGGGAATTGCATCTACTAAGTACCAAATGCCAAAGTGTATCCCAAGCCAAGACCAGTACTGTTGATATTTTAGAGTGCAAAGAGTACAGTTTGTAAAGCTTCATGCAGTGAATTGTCAGTATTCAAGATATCATTCAGATTGCACGATATCAATGCAAACAGAATCTGGACAAGCTTGCTTGGAGCATAGCAGATATATTGTCTGATACAGTAGGTGAGTATGATTAGACTTTGAATGTTTGGGTAACTGAGATTTATATAATCTGTAAATTCTGGAAACAATCATTGCATCTACTGGTAGTGGATTCTGTATTTCCCACCATCAATTGCTATAGATGATTTTACTGTATATGTGACTGCACTGACATTCTGGTATGCAAACCAGATGAAAATCAAGGTGTGTGTCCGATGGATGATGTGCTATAAGAATCTGAATCGAACTAAATATATTTTTGGAGAATGAAATTTATGTAGACATAGGTGTTGTAGATATGGATTCACCATGAAGTGTTCTCATCAGTGGAAACCTTCTTCCACTGTTGTGGATGTCAGGCATCATGCCACAATGTTTTGGAACAACATCTTTGTCCTGTCACACTGTCCAGCATTGTAACCCAATAACATCAAAAGCTCAGAGCTGCAACTCCATATTAAATAGTGGATGCTTTAGCAAGCCTGTCAACACTTGAGCATTTGCATTGTGCATATTTCACATTGTGGAAATCAAGCTGTGTAAACATTTCTTCAATCTGATTCCATTGCATTCCAGTATACTCAAAATTCATTATCTTAGCCTAATAATAATGCTTCAATCTTGAGTTTTACAGCTCAACATATGTAGTTTCTTGTATACAGCTGGCTGGCTCAATCATCGTCCTATTGGTATTGATTCACAGTGTGTTGTGCTCCCCTTGATTAATGCAAGAACTCTGTTGATATTCATCCAGAAAACAACTCCATCACTCCTCTATGATGCAGTGTTGTATATGCAATATACCCAATATCACAAGTCTTGTTGACTTTGTTGCCTTCGGCTTCCATAAATTGGGTTGCAGTTACACATCTACTCTGTGCTGCTCATTTCCAAGCTGCAACACTGTCTGTTATACCCAGAACATGACATATACCTTGACATAACCCACAATCATGAGTGCTCAAGACCTTACCATATTTTGCATCAGTGAACAAGCTTGTCATGTGTTTATTTGTAAGTTCAGAGTTTGCCACTGCTCCAGCTATAGGATAATTACAGTTATCTTGCAAATGATTATATATTGCAGTCCACTTGCTTACTCTGTTTAGCAAGTTCTACTACTGCTCTCTACTTCAACGGAATATCTTCACTTCTACTTCTGTTCCACTCTGAAGCTATTTCACGTAACCATGTTTACACCGCATCTTCTAAGTTCAAAAAATTATAGAATTCACCCTTTATACTTCTATTTCAACAATTACCATCGGACTGACTTTGTGTAATCAGTTTGCCTATCCAGTTTTATTTGCTGCATCATTGCTGTAGAGACTGATACCAGGAAACCAGAAGTCGAGCCACAATCCAAACGATCCATACCCACTGGTCGGATGACTACTTTTACCTCAGTTCCTGTTTGATTTGAATACATCCAATCGATCACTGTAATTTCTTTTGACAAGTGGGAAGCTTCAGTGTCTATTTTCTTTTGCACTAGTATGAAAATAAAATCTCCAGGTGGTATGATTAATGTCTTCACTATATTTGTTGCTCTACCCAACTGAAATAAGTTTTTAAATACCACTATTCAACAAATGTCAGTTATCCATCTGTTTTTCTCTTACTGGGTGATATAATGACTGCACTGATAGATTGAATGCTGATATTAGTAACACTCCAGACACAATGCTATACTACATAAATATTTGTGCATGAATTAAAGCTGTTTTTGAAGCTGTGCTAGAGTATGTGGCTTAGCATGTTTCAACATAAAGATAGGTTGCAGTATTTAAGAATATAATTGAATAGTTCAGATTTCTTTTTGTATTATCATTCCACTGAGCAAGCATTTTGACAACAACTTTCTTGTTAAACTCCCTTTACAGATTGCAATCCAGAGTAGTATATTTAGTTATAATATAGCTAATGGTAAAATCACCAGTGTCATTAAGAAAATTTTATTCATATCTAGATTTCCATCAACTGCAACTTCTACCAATTCCCTTGCAACAAAATCTAGAGCCACTCCTGATACACCTTGTAAAAAGGAATGGAATTGAGTCCTTATTATCAATTCGGATTAACCAGTAGTAAATAGCCAACCTGATCATACGAAGCCCAAAATGAAGCCTTTCCCTATTATACCCTCCTAACTCAATTGTTCTCACGACTCAGAAGTTGTGGATAATTATCTTGCTGGGGCTTTGTACACTGAACTACACTTTGGAAATGGATCATTTACTGGATATTACTAGAATCACCCCAAACACTGTCCATTAGAAGCATTGAAAGTTATAGTGATAGTAATATTGCGGCTGGAACATGTCAGCATTATCAAAATGAGATGAATGATGATTAAGTCCAAACTGAACAGGTCACCACTTGAAACAAGTCTATTAAGAAATAGCTGTATTTGAAGAGACATCAAGGTAATGTCCAGAATTCCCTTCTTCGCCATATTATCTGATTAATCAATTGGTTATCTTTATTCTAATGTTATGTGACTTTGATATGGAAAATGGAATTCATTTGTTATCATTTCTCTGTGAAACATGATGTCTTATGTTTCATCCTGCAGCATTTCTCATGGCAATCATGTATTGAGATAAATTACCCATCAAACAGCATCACCAATGTAATAGTCTTGTTCATCATCATTATTGTCAGTTACTCCATCCCGCTGACTCCATGTGTTGTCGCCATCATATAGGCGAGCAGGAATGTTATGGCTGCAATCAAACTACCCAATGAGCAATACATCAGACAGAGTGTTTGCAGTTCTCGAGTAATGTTTCTAACTGGTTGACCTGACTTGCATTCTTCCATCCAATATCGTTTTCTCTATATTGGACTCCTGGTTCATATTACACCAATTGTTTGACCAGCAAACTTTCTTCCAAAAACAATATCTTGAAGATGTATTGTGCTCGGTGTCAATTCCTGTCACCCAGATCGCCTCCATATCGTGCAACGAACATTAATATGCCGTGTGGTGTCTGTAACCCGGGTATTTCGAGGACTTTGAACAATTGACTCTGTTTTTGTAGTAAAGGTACTGATCGCAATATTCCTCTCTTATCTATCCTATCAAATGTTATTCTTTGAAGCCAGTACAATCAATGCATTTTAGATATCAGCCACTGTCAACAGTTCACACTGGTTTCCATATGGTTAAGCCAATTGGGATTGTGCTGTACCCACTCTAGGATTTGACAGTTTCATTGTGCAACAAATCAAATAGTACTGGCCATTCCCCAACCCTGATACCATGGACTCTCAGTACCTGCATGATGAACCTCCCCCCATTTCATCCGTATTTGAACTCAAAAGTCAACCCACCCCACCCAATCCTATTGCTGAGATATTCCAGACATATACTGTAACCAATGTTTTCCTGCCCAGTGTTTTTGTTGGATTCAATAGTGTGCATTCTAAGGCAGGAAAATTTGTTGACATACTCTCCAGCTACTTTGAAACTCTTCAGTATCCACTTCGATTCTTTCATTCTATTTCTGAATGGGGACACACTACGCACAAGAATCTAATTAAAATACTAGACGACCATTACTTCTACTGCACTGTATTGTCCATTTCTTTCATTGGAAATATGAATCAATAAATGAGTGGTGGCTGAGTTTGGCTATATGGACGACGAGTGTTTGGATTGCAGATATCATGATTTAAAAAATATAGTGGAAGGAGTGACCAATATTGATTACAATTCAAGTTCATGCTGGATCGGTTCCAGATTATAGGCCTTGGAACAAGTTTTACATACATTAGCCAGATATGGGGAATTTTGGAGACCATCTCTTTGCGTCACTGCCACCACAAATTCTGATAAGCCTGAGATCACAGAACACCTTGATGCTGGCCAAAATGCTTCTAACCAACTAACAGTGGACACAGACACCTTCATATGGCAACTTGGATGCATAATGACATCAATTCCATCAGCTTCATCATTGATACCTGGAATATATTTTTCCAATTACTAACCTCGTTTGAAGCCCCATTTTGGATGACTCAGTTTCGGAAATAAATGTCATCTAATTCCAGAAGTGTTCTTTGCCTTATGGAGATATTGTCCTGACTGTTTCCCTCTTGATTCTACCTATTGTGCTCCTGATTTTCAAACTTCGATGTTACTATCTTTGCCTTCTCATTATTAGTCATTGTTGCATCCTAAACAACCTCTTCCAATGAATAGCACTGTTACATATGGTCAACAGTCCTGCTGTGAAGAAAATTCTTCACTATTAGAAAAGATACTGAATTATATCATGCTGCAAGAAGATTACCTGTCCACTCCTAATAACTATTGATACAAGGATGGAAATTGTTAATAAGCTGGTCTGAAATCTTTGCAATTGTTGAGCTGATTGGGAGGATGGATATCGCTATACCAAGGAGTGTGATGTAACCTACCTGCATTGTATTTAACTCCATTAGTCATTGATCGACCTTAGGTTGGTGCGACATGTCTCAATACGCGATACAACAACCACACCAATGCATGGGCCTCCACACACTCAAATGCTGGACCACACGCAACCGTACACTATGTTTCTAGCTCGTGCATGTAACAGTGAATCCAGACCCAACACTTCCACATCATTGGTCGAGAGGAGGTCAACTTGGTGAAGGAGAATCGTCTCTACAACCTAGACAATTACCCCAGATCCTGCTGCGCTTCTGATGGCGGCTGCTGGTTGTCTCCCGTAGAGTTGCAGTGACTACAATAACTGACCATTGTGGTATATAATCTCTTGACAAGATGAGTTCGACCATGATGACCATCACCAAGTTCAATGGCATGAACTATGCACACAGGGCAATCAGGATGGCCCCACTTCTTGAGCAGATGCAAGTGTAAGGTATTAAGAAAGGATACTATGACAAGCTGGAAGAGCCACCAGCAAATGTGACTGTCCGAGAGAAGGCCACTTTCAATGACTGCATGAATCGCCATGGTGTTACCAGATCAACCATTCTGCTGGGCATGGAGCCAAGGATTCAAGTGGAATACACAGTTGTTGATGATGTGAAGATACTCTGGCAACAGCAGGCCTCACCATAAAAGCCAAAGTTGAAGCTCAACATCTTTGAGATTAGGGAACACCTTTGGAGCGTGAAGCTTCAGCACCACGGAGAGGTCGCCAACAATGCATCCCCCATCAATCAGAAAATCAAGGATAACAATTTTTGCTCAGAACAAACTGGAACAATTACCGTGGACACTGATGGTGCCAATACAGACACCCACACAAATACAATGACTATTGCCAAGATGAGTGTGCAGGAGCACATCTTCCCCCTGTTTCACAGAATCCCAAGAAACAACTAGTGGAAAGTCTTTCTGGACCTCCAGATGGACAAAAATGCCACGATGACTGCAATGCCTGATGAGATCGTCACCAGCTCATCGATATGCAAGATGCAATCAAGTGAGAGAATGGGCTCACTCTGAAAGCTCTGCTCTTTGCAAAGAATAGTGGCGCAAGTAGTACAGGCAGTAGGGGCGGCAAAGGTCATAAGGAGGATAAGAGAGATAATCAGGACAATAGGGAAGATAAGCATCAGCGGAAATGAACAAATTGCCAATGGAGAGGGCATATCACCGAGCAGTGCCTAAGCAAGCAATGCGGCATTCCACCAACGGTTGCTGACACTGCAGCAGTGGCATCAACCAAAGCATTGACCAAGACTGCATCGATGCGCATCACGTTGATAGCGAACTGATGGATGATGGCTTGGTCTAATGCGTCATCCAGTGATCGGTTCCATGATTGCGGAAGCACGACTCACATCTCCAGTTTTCTATCAGTGATCATCACCCACACCGAATATCTGCCAAATACGAAGCAGGTGACGTCACACAATGGGGTCAAATCATTTGCATCCGGATATGGTAGTGTTAAGTCGATTTGTCAACTACCAGATGGACAGACAGACACTATCATACATCAAGAAGTAGTACATTCGCCGGGATTTTTCAATCTCATCCGACAGTCTCAGACCATGGACAAAGATGTCATAGTTGAACTGGTGAATCACTATGGTCTGAACCTTTACAATTTCTAAAGCATGGTAATTGTCACGGCACCTCAGGTCAGTGGGCTATTCGTGCTGAATTGAGTTCTGGATCAGGTTGGGGAATCAACTGATTGCATTGATATCCACAATGACAGCTGCCTGCTGGCAGTTAAGACGACTGGGCATGCATCTCGGCATGATGCACAGAAGCAAATGTTATGGAATAGCTGCTTGGCATATATCAGTCTCACGCCCTTGGAGAATCTGGCAAAGGTCATTGTTGATGCTCTGAGAATGACCATGATGTGCAATTGCGAGAGCTACATCCAGAGCACGTTAGCTTGAAAAACATTTAGTCTGGATACAATATCCCGTTCCACTTAGCCACTGGAGCTACTGCACTGGGACATATGCAGTCCATTGGACACAGCCATCGGAGCATGTCTATATATGCTGCTCTTCATCCATGACACCATGAGGCATATGGATAACTACATATTCAAGTACAAGTTCGACGCGCTGGAGAATTCTAATGACTGGAACATTTTTGGAGAGAAGGAGCTGGGCAAGCCAGTCAACCGATATCAATCAGATGACAGCAGTCAGTATACCTCCAAGATGTTTGCAGAATACGTATAATCAGAAGGGATCTCAATGGAAACGACCACACACGGTGCTCCCCAGTCGAATGGAGAAATCGAAGAAGGAAACAGTATGATTGAGGGACGCGTACAATGCATGCTGCACGATTGCGGGATTTCGATGATGTACTGGGTGTTTGCAGTCACCGAGGTGGTCTATCTCATGAACTACTGTACACTACATCCAGTGGTTAGTAAGACGTCATACAACGTGTGGCGTGTGTCGAAGCCGTTTTGGATTCATCTGCATTTGTTTGGATGGTTGGCATTTGTGCATGTTCCGAATGAGAAATGAAGAAGTTTGATTAATGAGCAACTTCCGCCATAATTGTTGTGTACAGCATATTGACTAAGCAGTACTTCATGTACGACGCACTGGCCAAGACTCTTCACCCGTCCCAAGGTGTAGTAGTGAGGGGAGGAACAGACTTGCAACGAATGCTGCTGATGAAGTGATCATACACAAGCACTTCTATAGAGATGTCATCATGGAACCCACAGCCACCAAGAAGCAATTTGAAACCTCACAGCTGATTGAGAAGCAGCCAACCGGAGATGACATTTTGAACATCAATCAGAGGACCCGTTGGATGACAAATCATGTCTGAAGCCAAGGAATATGTCACCAGATTTGCCTGGCCTTGAGACATCACTTGGTGATGCATGAAAGCTGCAAGCCGAAGGTGGTCATGAAAACAATGTTGGCAAGTTGGTAGAGTCTCCACAATTGGCTCTCGAAGATAAGCAATTCAACAATATGATTCCCATCAACACTGCAGCTGCAATCTCTGACAATCACAAGGATGAGATTGATAGTCCAAGCTCTTACAAAGCAGCAATGGAGTCTCTGCGCACCAAGAGATGAGATACTGCGATATAAGAAGAGCTGGATGCAATTGGTCAGGATCAAGTCTTCAGAGATATCATGGAGCTTCCAGAAGGAAGAAATGTTTTGCCAAGTCATTGGGTATACAAAATCAAGCACAATGGAGCAGGCAATGTGCATCTGGTCCAGGCCAGGCTAGTATGTGGAGGAGATCACCAAATCGAAGGCATCGACTAGCTGGCTACGTATACACTGACTGTGCGCATGAGCTATGATTGCATGCCAATCGCGATCACCCCCATGTACAATCTTGAGATCCATTATATGCACTTATGCGCGTCATTCTTGGGAGGTTACTTGGAGGACGCGATCAATATGCACCCAACATGGGGATCATTGTGTGTGGTCCAACCAGGGAGCTGATACGATTGAGCAACAATGACAAAGATCATGCGGAAGATGGTACTCCGCTTGAGAATGTCTCCTTATGGCTTGAAGCAGGCTTTACACATTTGGTATGTCACATTGAAGGAATTCATTTGCGCAATTCATTTCATGGAATCACAAGTCAACAGAGGTCTGTTTGTGCTTGAAGATCAAGGCACAGTCATGGGTGCAGTCATTCTGTAGGACGATGATCTCCTAACCGTTGGTTGCGATGGCTTGGTTGGGCACATCAAGGATCTGATGAAGAAGATGTTCCGGATTCATAATCTCGGGAGGGTCACCGTTTTTCTTGAAATGAACATCAAACACAATTGGGAGGATCCCATGATGAGCTTTCTGAAGCGCGGCTACATTTGGACGATCATGGCGAAGTTCTGCATGGATGAGTCCAGACCAGCTGCCATGCCAATGGTGAGGAAGCTTCACAAGAGCAAGCACCAGGATGAAGCCTGTGATCCAACTGTAAACGAATCAAGGATTAGAAGTCGTATGTACCTGATGACCACCACTCGGCCTGATATCACTTATGCCATGAGAGTTTTCAGCTGGTACAATCACACCGCGAGCATTGAGCATATGGTAGCACCCAAGTGTGTATTTTGTTACCTCGATGGCACAAAGGACTGGCATCTGCATTTCTGAGGAGCACTGGAATGAGAAAGTGCTCAAAGATGTTATGTCAATCCGGACTGCACCGGATGCTCCGAAGACTTTAAATTGACAAGTTGACTGGACATCACCTTCGGAGGAGCAGTCGACTGGGGATCGAGCATGCAGAGGTTGACTACCCAGTACACAACTGATGCAGAATACTATGCCTTTGGAGCTGGCCGCATGAGACCCACACAGAACTCACAATTCTTATATGAGTTCGGCATTCCGACTAACCTTTGTGTGTTCTCCAATTCACAGTCTCAGAATGCTAGCATCAAGAAAGACATCTACCGCAGAACTGTAGTTGCACTAAATTGTGACCAAGTACTACCTTCATGCAGATATGCCTAGAGATGGAGAGATCAACTTAACCTACATACCGACTGCTTCACCAAGCCGCTGCCAAACCCTTCCTCCTTGAAGCAGTGTGTGACAATGGGAATGATCATAATTGGCCTCCGCAATGAGGTTGGTATGCTTGGAAATGGTCACCAGAATGGTAACAAAGTTGGAATGGGAAATGGCATTGGGAATGCCGTCGGAAGTTGAATTACTCGGACCCATTTCTCTCCACAAGTTCCACAATCTTTGAATGGCTCTTCTTCTCTATTGTTTACTGTTTCGTTTGAGATAGATGTGATAGCCATCCTGGAGGAATGTTGAGCTGATTGGGAGCATGGATGTCACTATGGCAAGAACTATGATGTAACTTGCCTCTTTTGTAGTTTGTGCCAGTAGTCATCGATCATCCTTATGTCCATGCAACATGTCTCATTACATAATAGCATAGACGCACCCTTGCATACGCCCACACACACTCGACTACTCGATCATGCACTGCTGTACAACTGCAATCAAACACAGTACTTGACAAATCTGGCAGAGTGATTTCGAGGTGCAGTGACCAGGAAGGCAGGATAGTTATTGCAGACATGACACTTATACCTGAACTTATGGATTGTCATGTACACATAGATTTCACCTTCACAGTTACAATTTTCATCTCTTTGCATAAATATCTCTTCAAAGGACCTGATATCACAGAATACACTATAGGAGACCCCAGAAAGAACCATCTCAATGAGATCAAGAATTGCATCAGTCAGTGCTATATGTGTACATACGAAGCTGGCTGGCGAATATTTGACTTTGAAATTCCACAAAAGTTTTCCAGCCTTACCTGCCTCTCTGTACAATTGCCTGGCCGAAATGTTTATCAACTGTCTCGACAAGTCAGAACTGTATCTAGTTCATGAAAATTATTCGGGTACTTTACACTTTCAAACTTTCATCTGTTCCCCACTCTATATTGCACCACGTTCTGCACCAAATACGTACACAAACTATTCCTGCAAAATCGAATATTTCCTGCCAATCAACATTTAGAATGTCCTTAACCTGAGATCAATGTACCTGAACTCAACTCAGCTTATTTTTGAGATGGTATCATTTACAGATTGGTTTTCATTTCTTTTCTGACTGGTGAATGTTTCAATTTACTCACAATGTAATTGAACCAACCAGCTTGCTATTATGATGAAGTTCACATGGTATACAACTTCAATAATCACACCTTTTATAAAGCCACCTCAATCATCAGTTTATTTACTGACATAAATGATGCTTATTTTTCATTTAGAAGAAGTTATAGCCCTGTACTATACTACTTAACATTTGCCCTTTTTCTTTACTCAATTCACAGTTGACATTCCTGCTCCTGATCCTCATTCATGGAATACACAACCCGATGAGCTTTCTACTCAACATGTTCAACCTTTCTGTGACATCAAGCAAGAATACAATCAATGCTTATATGGTTTAGAAACCACTCCTGCAATATGTGATGCCAGTCTACACAATATTGTTTATGCAGATTCTGGCCTATATATTGACTATATTGGAATAGAAAATAAAACATTGGGCTCAGATTCGATGAATTGACACTCATGGTGCACTCTATGTTCGCCTCACTGTAAGTTCAGCTATCTGGTGTATTGCACACAATATACCCCACAATTACTGATTCCCAGTGTCAAAATACAATTTTCTACTTAGATGACAAAGCTTGCAATGACAAATCATCCTGTGCATTAGCCCATTCTGCAAGGCTTCAATCCAAGCAATGGATTCCGGTCGATGCTAGTTTTACGGCTCTGAGTGAAATCCTTGTAAGAAACCGAATGAAATACTCACTCTGCTTCTCCATTTCAAGTACATTGAGTACAATACGTTGCAATGTTCACTGCAAATGGGAGCAACTTGACCATTATCACTGTGACATTGATTCCATTATTATTCCCAACTCTCAGTGGTTCTTCTACCTTGCTGTTTCTAATCTCATGATTTGGAAAGAGATCCCCATGGCTTGCAGATCTACTTTAGAGTGTGTTGACAAATTGTTAAATGGAATTTCTGAAAACAATTCCCTCTGAGGAGGTAAAACTGTCTTAGAAATTGGCAACTTTTGCCAAGTAGCTCTAGTGGTCAGTTTTGGCAGGAAAACAACAACCTTTGATGCTCCCATAGTTTCATGTCCTCTGTTTCAGTCATTCTCTCTGCTAAATTTCTATCAACTGAATTGTCATACTTCTGGTTCTGGTTATGGCCAATGGGGCGACAACATCAGGGAAGGAATTGTCAGAATTAATGCAGTGGATAAATCACTTGATACGATTGCAGATGTCCATGATATTAATATAGCTATTGCTTTCCTCTATCCTCCTGACTGATTGGAAAATGCTTAATTTTGCATTGGCAATTCTGTTCTAAGTCCTCTTATCTTTAACATTGACACAGTCAACAAATCTATGCTTAAATGTCTGCCAAATGAAGTAGGTGTTCTACACCACCACTCATCTCTGTAAAGTTTCAATTTAACCAAAGTGGAAGAAATACATCTGCCAATAGACCATCCTTCCGCTTCCATAGACTATGTTGCTCATCAGCAAGATCATGCAGTTGCTGAGCATGAACTTATTATATAGCAAGGTATTATATCTACCATTGTGTGCAATCTTGACATCCATGAGGATCTGGTCAAGACATGAACAATTCTGGTGGAACGTGTAGATGAAAAACTAAGTTAGAATTTGTCTCATTGACTCTTCTTCAGAACATTTTTGTTTCTGTATACCTTGCATAGCTTTAAACTTCCAGCCTGTTAACTGCCCTTGGGCTACCAAACATAGGCAATTTCATTTATAACTTGATTATGCTACTACATTCAATAGTTGTCCAGGTCTGAGACTGAATACAGTAGTCTTGGGCCTCCTTTGAAACACTTTCTCACATGGTCAACTCTACTGCTGGCTATTCCATATGACAGGCAGCAATGCACAATGTCAGCATCTAAGTGAAGACAATCACACAAGTGGGATTAAAAATGTTGTATATTATAAACTGTTGTTGTGTGGTTAAGTGCTTATGGAATTATGAAAAAATGTGTTTGTTGTTCTAAAACTCTAATAAATATACAGTATGCCAAATAACTTCTATACTTTACCAGCCATGATGGTCTATTCATATAACACTGTAATCAGTACTGATATTATCCCTGTGTTGACTGCTACAAGATTCTACATTCTCTCAGCTGCTCCTGAGGATATCAAATTGTATTTCCATGTATACCTTCATGTGATTAGCAAAGGTTTAATTTCATCATGGTCCCTGCTCTCTTGGTTGCATACAGCTTGCATGAGTAACTATTGTACTAAATTACCCATTCCATAATAACCATGAGTTGAACCCCACCTAAAGTGGTTACGCTGTCACCTGTACTGCTAATAATATTTTGATTTGCATATAACCTTCAATCCAATCACTGGTGTGAAGCCTGCATTCAACTGCTGGGGGGAGCTTCTGGAGTAGATCTGCAGATTGATTTCATTTCATTCTAAACGGGTTAAGTCAATGTCTCTGATACTGGTATAGTCCTGATTGTGTTTGCTCGCTCCATGCATCAACCTATTGAAAGGAACATGCAGTTCAATATGGATGGCATATATCTCACTGTTCTGAGTGCTGGTGATACTTGATGTTTAATTGCATTGCATATCTTTATATCTAACCTCCAGAATTTTCCTGCCAGACTATATCTCAGTGATACTTTCTGTGTGTTAAGTCAGGTGTACACATCAAATCAAACTTCTGTGGATTGATTGGTTCCTTGATAGAAGAGTTCACAGATAGAGGTAGTGTTAGCAATGGTTCCATATTGGGAACCACCCAGTTTTATAGGTCTGCATGGCAAGGGTGTTAACACATCGAAAATCGACGATTGTTTAAGCGAACTGCCCAATTAAGTCCACCAATATTGATCAGAGAATTTACAGCTTGCAAACTGAATTATGCAGCGTTGCATGGCGCATCTTTTCGTGGTCTCCAATTTTTGATATCTTCAAAACTCGGCAAGCAATGGTGCACAAACATGGTTTTTGGGCGAAAAATCACTGTATTTTTATAGCCGCTTGCTGAGTTTTGAAGATATCAATAATCGGTGACCACCAAAAGATGCGCCATGCAAAGCTGCATATTTCACATACTAAGCTCTGAATTCTCTGATCTATATTGGTGGACGCAATCAAGGGAACAGTTTGGCAAAAACTGGAACCTAACCGGCCGGGTCCGGGTTTTCTTCGACCCTCTATCCTAGAGATGGTCTGAAAATGGAACCGTTGCCAACACTAGATAGAGGTAGACTGGATATATCATGTACAGCTATCTTGTGACTATTCCAGTTTGTCAAATAGCCATTTAGATACACTTATTAATGTCAAACTAGGATTGTTTGGGGTTATCCCAGTGCAGACTGTAAAATCCCATTGTATAAAAGTCTATCAGAAATTGATATTGGGTAATCCTGTATAATATTGGCTTCTAGTGGACTAGTATCAATTGAGTTGATCTTCAAGATAAATTGTACTACAAGGTTTCAGCAAGTAAGATCATGATTCAAGATCTTGTCTGCAGTTGTAGTATTGTTGATGTTTTCAAATGTTGAAGATGCCTCAGTGGGTTGTGATAGCTGTTGACAGATTAGGGCAAGAAAGGTAATTAGTTTGGTTATTCGAGCTACACAGTGTAAACTTTGTGTGTGTACAGCTGCATTACACACTACGAAGTACCAGAGAGGGGAACAAAACTGTAGTTGTCTTCCATTTCATGGGATTGTTTGCCTGATGTAACTTGTTGTATATGTACAGTATTCTGTACTTTTTCCTTCATCCCCCCCTGAAAAATTATGGTAAAGTATGTTTATCTTTACACTGGAATCTACCTAGCAATATTCATTTTGCAACTTTGAAAAGTTGTTTGTAGATTGCAATATATTATATTCAAAATCAGTTTATAAAACTGTACCTAAATATGAATGGCAGAGTGTGTCTTTTGGACTGCTTGGAATAACACTATTATGTGGGATTGTTTAGGGTTGAGTGTGATGGAGATACATGCACTCTAGTTCTTGAATATAAACTATTCAGACTTGGTAAGGTAAGTTCTGTCCAAGCAGATTCTGTAAAATGAATCTATCACACCAGGTTGGAAGCTCAAATACTGTACTTATTCAAGGGAATTGACAGCAATGTAACTCTATTGAGAAAATTGAATCAGGAGCCAAAGGGGACAAAACTGAAGAAGACCAAATGCAATCTATTCAAAATGAATACATGACCAGAATATGAGTGATTATGATCAGTAGGAATCATCAATAGAAGCACAGTCTCCCAGAGAGTAAGTTTCAGTAAGCAAGCAATGCGATGCGAGAACATGATGCAGATGCAGTTCATAAATGACTACATTGAAGATATTGTCACTGTAAAACATAATCTGAATAATATCAATGGTGCGAGGGATCGAGTATTTCACTGGGTGCCTTCCCTGTCATGGCTCAGGATAGGAGTGACAGGTTGGGATGATACCTAGGATTTCATCCGCGTGTATGGAAAGAAAAGGAGTTGCAAACGGGCGGAGATGTTCGGAGACACAGGGGGGAAAGTGTGAAAATGGGGTGTAGTGGTGGCGGTATAAATTGTAGCGATATGGAAGTGGTCTGAGGTATTGTGACGTCGGACGATGTGGCGCGGTTATGTTGATAAGGAATTGTGGGGTGGTGTGTGAGATCAAGGTGAAGGATTCGGATGGTACATCAAAGCATGAAGAATCATTCTGCGGAGACAGATGAACTGTATATAATGAGAGGTTGAATGGTGTCGGAGGATTTCCTTTTCTTCACTGTCCTTGTTCTCTTGGATAGCAAAGCAAGTTATGACTTTGAAACAGCTCCGATTTTTCTGTTAATCTACCTCTCTTGATACAAACTTCGAGTACCTCATTCCGGATACGATATCACTTTACAGTTAGCACTATCTCCTACGCCCATACCCGCCCATCACATTAGAACGAAT
>Ga0307512_10001194_pt1 | contig 37621 bp, 32 predicted proteins | sample 14_EM_MG_FD_200267 | JGI IMG/M metagenome (GOLD analysis project Ga0307512, IMG submission 200267) | Populus trichocarpa ectomycorrhiza microbial communities from riparian zone in the Pacific Northwest, United States - 14_EM | ecosystem: Host-associated > Plants > Roots > Unclassified | place...
GTGTAATCGGCCAATTGCATACATATACATTGACCAGCATGGGCAACCTCGCATCGACATACACGAACCAGGGGCGATCGAAGGAGGCCGAGGAGCTATTAGTGCAGGTCATGGAGACGGTCAAGAGGGTACTCGGCCAAGAGCATCCAGATACCTTGACCAGCATGGGCAACCTCGCATCGACATACACGAACCAGGGGCGATCGAAGGAGGCCGAGGAGCTAGAGGTGCAGGTCATGGAGACGAGAAAGAGGGTACTCGGCCAAGAGCATCCTTCTACCTTGACCAGCATGAATAACCTCGCATCGACATACATGAGGCAAGGGCGGTGGAAAGAAGCCGAAGAACTACAAATTGATGCGGTCAATAGACTTAGGACGACATTGGGCGACGATCATCCCACCACAGTACAGGCTATCGCGAACTTAGCTTCATTTCGTGAGGAACGCACGAACGAACCGATGGAGGTCCTTCGGGATATTTTACCGCAGTTTGCGGCATCCTGGTATGTAGATGAGGGCAACGCTGACCGAGAAATGTTACAACGCACATTTATGATGTTGCAAAAAGATGCTACCGAGGACGACAATCCAATGACAGATGAGGAAAGGCTCCAACTTGCACTTGCTGTATCCCGGGAGGTAGACGACAACAATGATACGGACGAAGACAGGCTTTGACGCGCGCTAGCTATGTCGATTGAAGTGGATGAGGACAATGAAACAAACGAAGAACGGCTTCAACGTGCACTAGCTATGTCGATGGAAGATAAGAATGACAACGATGAAATTGGTGGCTTCAAATCTACGCCAATCGAAGCGGATGAGGATGATGAGTCAAATGAAGGGCGGCTCCAACCTGCAGTTGCTATGTCCCTGGCGGTGGACGACAACAATGATACGAACGAAGGAAGGCTTGGACGCGTATTAGCTATGCCAATCGAAGTGGATGAGCACAATGAGCCAAATGATGAACGGCTCCAACGCGCACCAGCTATATCGATGGAGGGTGAGAATGGCAAAAATGAAATTGGTTCCTTGAAAACAGAATATTCGCCTGATACAAATAGTAGGCTGACTCTGGTTGCAGACGGCTTTATTGATACGTAACTAACATATGTCGCTAGATTGCGAGCCGCCCGCAGCGAAGCGGTTAAAGGGCAAGGAAATACAACGGTATAAGTACTGAGAGGGCCGGAGGAGTGCGATGGCGTGCTGGGAAACGACATTGGGGATGGCGTTGTGTGGTTAGGGTTAGATAGGCTTGAGCGGGAAACATAACTAGCGAGAAAACAACGGAACAGGGATATAGTTTAAGGATATGCAGACATATTGTGGAGATTGTTGGAGAACATAGATGGTGTGCGGTTCAATTTAGACAAAACTCGTGTAGTTAGCATTGAGAGTTCATGCTGAAGAAACTAAGGAAACTAAGCTGCAATCTAGACTGCTGGCTGCGAAAAACGTATAGTGAACGTGTTCGTTTAGCTCATCATAACCGCCAAGCAGTGGAGTATTCAGCAACCATCATCTGTACCCAAGCCGGATTCTATGAATCAGCGTATGATTGTCCGCGGCTGATGATATTGATTCATTCGATTCGTACGGATCAATTAGTATTCAATCTGGTTGGTCGTCCCGCTCACCACATGCTTATAACCAAGGCTATTAAGTAGCGCTTGAGCTAGATTAAACAATTGCATGTGAAAATGCTGCAAGCAACCAAATCTCCGTGGCAGCGGGCAAAATATTTTCCAGTGAGTTTTGGTCGCTCCGCATCTTACCAGTTGAGTTCGGTTGACTATTCTGTCATTTCGCCCTGTCAGATACTGAACACCACAGCACTACATCATTGCATCGCCCCAGCTACACCAATCAACTCTCAAGGGGATAGCTTCTATTATGAAGCCTTTCATATCCCGCAACAAAATACAGTGTATTCAATCTTTGTACCATTTCATATAATCAATTATATTCGAGCCAGTATCTAATTCTTACCATTAACAGTAATTTAATCTCTTCTCATTATCGATATCACACTCAGTGTAGTTTCGGTTTTGAAAATTATCCGGTCTGTCAAACGGTAACTACCACTGGGAAATCCGTATGCACAGCTCCCCATCCGAATACTATGGGTAAGGCCCGTGACCTGCATTGTGTATCAGCATTCCCTACGTCTTAGGCAGGGCGCGCACCGATTCCACCAGACACGGGATCTCCAAACACGTTGGAACCAAAGCGGGAATGCTATCGTTCACAGGAATACTACTAAAATCGCTCGTTCCGATAGGACTCGAGTGTAGCCATAAGACTTTAATCCTCGGCCTCACGCATAAACAATTAAATAGGGAGTCTTAAGGATAATTTTAGCCTGGCTGAGGGTATTTTCAAGTTTCTGTAGTGGCAAGTTCAGTCATTACCCTGCTAAGGAACTTGAATGACAAGATAGCTGGTGACGACCAGTCACGACAGGCAAGTGGGAAGCCGAAGTCCACCAACCGAGGTAACCCAAAGCTGTCCCCAAACTTCTGATTCCAGATTTTCCGGGTTAGCAGTCAGCCACGTCTAGAGTGGCTGTACCGGTGTTATTATGATAGTGTGTCCCCTGGCGCCAGACAATTACAAAATACAACTTAAACCCAACCCCCCTGTACGAACTAAATACCATATTAACTCCTCACCCCTTACTCACTCCCTCACTTATCCGTATCCGTATCCGTTTCCTTCTGCTCTTCCTTTTCCCAAATTCCTCTCTCTCATCTTTCATACCACTCTATCCCTCATTTTCCGCCTTCTTACCTCCTACCTTACACTTACCCCACACGCCTTCCACCCAATGTAGCAATAAACGCATCTAACACATCCGTGCAATTACTTCCCCCCTAGCCTTAGCAACCACTCCCACAACTTTTTTTGGTTACTTAGAACTTACTCAAGATTCTCCGCCAGTTCCCAGGAAGGTCGTTTAATGTGTTTCCATTTCACGAGGTAGTAAAGCTGCCATTATTAGTTCCAGGATGGGGGAAGGACGGCGTTACCTGAGGGCCTAAGAATTTGAAGCGATGGATTTTGAGGACTTCGTGGGATGAGAGATGCATGCTAGGTTGCGTGAGGCTGATGTGGATGAGGCGTGCGGAATAGTGATGGACGGGGTCAAAGTGGCTGGGTTGGTGTAGTTCTAGGTTGTGTACGAGTATAATATTCTGCAGATGGGATTTCGTTTGCGATATGAGCTGTAGTACGGAATCCACGACAAGCTGGTAGCGGAGACTTAAAAGAAACGCAAGGCAAAGAGACGCGCTGGCTCATATAGACAGTGTACTTAAGAAATGCTTAGTCCAGCAAAATGCGGGCTCGATAAATAGTGTTTGTTTGTTGCAAGAACAAAGTCACAATCTCGCCAAGCTTGCAAGCCGCATTTCGATGGGGTAAGGAACACGGGGTATCACTCACGCCTCGCAGTAAGGAGAGTGTTGAAATATGTATGGGGAGAACCGTGTGAATAGACTTAAGATACAGAGACTGAAGAGCAGGAGAAAAACTCGCGATATATACAAGGTAATTGGGTGCCTTATGCCCTACCGGCTGTGTGCCCTGACATCAGCTCAGCTGAAGCTCAGCTCGGTCAGGTTCATGCAACAGAGAGGAATGAGTGCATACATAGTTCATTCCATTAGCCGGCCAAAATACCCTGCTCCATTCCTGCTGCCAGCCGAAAACACTGGCGTTTTAGTAAAACGGTTCATCTCGAGCCCTCCTCACATACTACTATGTCCAAACCCACCCTATCCGACCCGAATTCACATTCCGTCGCGGAATCGGGAGCGAAAACTCTTGGTTCTTCGGGTGACATGCAGCCACGTAGACGGCTGAAACTTCGCCCACACCTGGAACATTCTCTATCATGAGTATAGTCCAGTGGGAAGAGTACTCGGAACATGCTCCCCGACTCCGCCGGGCGGGATGTGTAGGTAAAATGGAGGTTCGTGCATTTTCACACTCGGTAGTGCGGCTTAGCATTGGTGTCTTCGGCACAGAGGTAAATATTTCACGGATACGTTTGTTTGATTTATACGTCAATCCTGCTACTAACCGAAAACCCCACCCCAGTTACAAACGCCGCCCATCGACACACACACCTTGCATCCTGCCCTCCTCCGAATCAAAACGTATTCGCCACCAAACTAGGCATTCTATATTCCTCCAGCCTGAATTTCAAATCCTCATTCTTTTCCGCCAACATCAGGCGCAACCGGGAGAGCATATCTTTGATTCGGCCAGGATCACGGATTTGGTTCCTCGCGAGAAATAACCCAAGAACCACGCAGAAGATAGGAGCCGGAATACCGCTGAAGCCCGATAAAACGACCGCCGGAGCATTCGCGACAAATTGAAGGAGGTTGAAAGACCCTGGCAGAGAAGCTGCTATCTGCTGGGGAGACACCAGCATCGTCGGAGCCCTCATAAGAGGCGTTAATAAACTTGGTAACTGTTGTGCCACTGACAATAGTGCACGAAACATGTTTCCAGGGTTCAGTGATAGGGCAGTGGCGGAAGTGAGAACGGTCCGAAGCAGCGAAGAAGCCAAAAATGGGATGTTTTGAAGTGCAGAGAAAAATGGAGCCGTTCCAGCAACAGCAGCATATCCGGTGATGTACCTCGCGGCCGAAACTCCGACTCCGGGGGCCGAGAACAGCGAACGAAGAGCTTGCATGATGAACCAGTGCAGTGGATATATGGCGGTCTTCTTGATTGAATATTTCTGTAGCGGTGGTTAGCATTCCCACATAAATCATACGTTACAGGAATAAAATATTTACTAGAGCCTTGAATACGACATTCAAAAGATTTCTCAGTCTCCGCGTAAGAGGCTGCGATTTGGATCTCACTCGGGGTACAACTTCAGCTTCAGTTGTGATGACGCCTTCGCTGGGGGTTAAATATATCCCGAGAGGAATGTTGTACTTGTATTGTGCCGTCTCAGGTGTCGGGTCTGTCTCGGGTGTCGGGTCTGGTAGCCCGGTCGATTAGCAATCACGTCCCGCCATCAGTCGTAGTGGTTTGTACCTGGCATAGTCCAGATGTGATGATCACTAACATCCGAAAGGAGGTTGTCCCTGGGCTCCATAGGTGAGAGAACCGCCCAGTCTCCGATTCCTTGATGGCTCATGGTGATATCGCCGCGGGAGGTTTCGGGAAAGACATATTCTTCTTCATCGCCGAGGTACGGGAGCACGGGTTCATTCGCCGCTGTAGGAATTTGACATGATTCTAATTGCAGGCTTTGGTTGTGGATTGTCATATCAGGTCCGAAATCTGGGGCCTATCAGCTCAGAACAAAGGTCAAACATCGCCCCATTTTACTCGGTGCAGGCCGAAGGTCATCCCAATGCGCATCCCAGAGTAGATACTCTTCGGTCTTCAACGGCGGGAGAACCATCATTTCCGGGAGTCCTTCGGGGAGTCCCGTCGGGTCAATATGGGTGTCGGAGGTTTCGACATATACGAATTTTTCGAAATCGAGAGGCGGGAGATGCGACATATCGAGAACTTTGAGACGTCCGAAGTAGCTATAATTATTGCAAGTACGGCGTGAGGTTGGGATATTCCGATGTCATGGTCTTCGGCAGAATAGCAATACCCTTGTGAGTTGGCACTCTCAACCCCGCATCAGTGTCAGAGCCGCATAGAGTGTTTGTAGTCGTGTTGTATGGTATGGAGCCTTTTTCTGCCAAAATACCTCGTGTCTGTCTGAATTCCAAAATTATCCACACAACACTACAAAAGACCACGGGATCATATTTTTAGGACGGGGTTGTATTCAGGCTGTGGTCGGGAGATGAGTTATAGCCTGGTGATTTTACGCGTAGTCTACGTCACGGTACATGACACGAGGTCGTAACATATCCCATGACTCCACGGCCTATCCTATGACTCCACGACCTCCCACGACCGGTGGATAAATGTAATTTTAAGAGTGGTAACCGGTCAAAATTCAAAATTCAGGACACGGGGTACGCAGTTGTGACATGCAGAGATAAGAGCCCATAGCCATAGCTTAGACGGGTTGGTTCGTCAAACAAGGCGGCTGCGTCTCACGCGCTTATATAAGAATGTTACACGCAGTGTTCCTAAGCGGCCCGACCCCCATTCTGAAAGCCTGCGCTAGCGGCGGCCCGGGCCGGCCTGGCCGCTTAGGAACACTGGTTACACGAACCGTACTCTATGCTTCGGTGAGACGACCACTTCTGTCGTCCACTGTAGGTTGCTCAGACTGCACCTTATTGTCGGGGCTTTGCAGTAATTTTTGAAATCGTCGTTGGGGTGAGGCCTGATTATTATCCTTTCTGCCGCTCTAGATGCGACCACTACTGTAGTTTAAAGGATGGTGGGCGGTCGAGGTTCAGTATCCCATGTATACATTTGTTTAATGCATACATAGTCAATTCATGCACACCAACACCCAATTTCAGTAGTTATACACCATGTTAATTTAGCAGTCATTCCCGAACGCTATCAGCCATCGATGCATCATCAAGAGGCAAAGTGCCGAGGTACTCCCTGGCAGGTACAATCGTGTCGAGATGTGTATAGTTGGTTAGTTGGGGTATCAAATTTGAGACCTGACACACAATACGTGTACAGCGTTCCTCGGTTGTGGACGCGGGTTCGGGGGTCTGTGTATTAGCTCGGTGACATCCGAAGAAGCGAGAAATTTTCTCCCGTTTAGCGGGGGAATGGGAATTCTCGCTGGTAGTTTAGTGGCGGGTGGGTTGCACTCAGCGAGGAGAGGGGTGTGGAGCTTCGAGCTGAGCGGGTTTACTAAATGCGTCTGTGTTTTCGTCTTGACCAGCATGTGGAAGTCACCTAATTCCATTAATTTCATGTACGACATCGTTAACATGGTATTTTGACTACTTTACCGTACCATAAGTGGAGGCGTTAATGCAAGCGCTAGTGAGGTCTTTAATCCTAGTAGCGCCCGAATTAATAGCCGCCAGAGTTCATCAAGGTCGACTTCACCAACTTTGGTACCAATCTAGTAAAAAAGCAGCTCTTTCCGGGTCGAGTTAGATTCCTTAACATTAGCTTCACAAAATCTCCCTTTTCTGTCCTTAACTTGTCGTAGCAGATGAATACTGCGTTAAGTAAGGATTCAACAGTGTTGCGAATCTTGTCATCCGTTCGTCTACCAGTGAAGCTTTTTGCGCAGTGTCGTCGTAAGGTAGATATTCTTCAGGAGTCGTGGTGCCCAAAACGACCAGATTACATTATCGCATTCCGTTGAGGTGTCATTAAAGAGTAGGGCATAAAATCATGCCTTCAGGATCCATCTTTGCGAAAGTGTCCTTAAGCAAATCCTGTAGGTTCTCCGTGAACTCTTTGCGGTCGAGAATTTTCGAAGAATCTGCTATCGCCTTGTCGCAGTCCTTCAACAATGCCAGAGGATTAAATTTATACCAGTTATAAATGCAGCTGTTCAGAATGTTAGCCAGCTGAATGTCGTTACCACTAGCCGAAATTGTTACCAGGCAAGGCATGTCTATGATCTTGGTACTTGCTTTTTACGAATGTCCGAGATTGTCTCTCCTGAGCGAGAAAGGAATTGACGATTCTTACTCCTCAACTTTTTATTCAAAACAACGGTGTATGCACCTGCATGGCGAGCGCATTCCCCATCCTGCTGTTTTCCTGCTCCAATACCTGCTGAATATGAATCTCTAATAGGGTCCCGGTGCTCAGATTCAGACCATCGTCCTATCTACCGTAGCACAACAGCTTTGATGTCCTTGGTTGTCCAATAATACCTCTCGGGAGTGCCTCAGCTTGTGGAAGAGCACATAAATGCGCAGTATCACGCTTTTCATCTACTCCGCAAGCACGGATGTCCATTTTCTCGATAAACTGTTCACAGCTCTAATAAAGTCTATATCTAAAATACAGCTTACATAATAAATAAACCTCCAATTTCTTTTCGTTCTCTGTGATTGAAAGTATACTTTTTTTTTCTCGTCGGGCACTTTCAAAATCGTTTTGCCCGGATGTTGGAGGGCCCACATGTTGGTCGCCAATACTTCCCCGCAGTTACCATCGTCGCGATGATGAAGTTCAAATGTGGGTTCCCTTAAGTCTGTAGTTCCTACCACATTCTTTTAAATGCCGACACGACGTATCGACAGAAGTATTTATTTAAACGCTATGGAGTTGTATTTGCTCAAGTTGACGACTTTGAAACTGCTCTCCAGTACTACCTTCAGGCAATTGCACTTGCTGAGTTGGTTGCGACATTTGAGGTTAGTATATGGTTGTATCAGTGATTGTTAATATTGGCATCGCTCATTGCAATCGTAATCGTTACCACATAGCGAAACCATATTTTCTGCGCGCATTAGTTCAATATAAGGTATCGCGGAAGCGATTGTCGCCCCATGCGGCATACTCTCAACGACGCAGAAAGGTGTGAAAAGATCGGAGAGTTCGAAATAGCCCTACAACACTACCAACTTACCCTGACTGAATACGAGAAGAAAGTTAGGCACGTATCCCGACAGACTGTCTACTCTACAAAATTTGGTCTCGTTGTGCCACCGACTTGGGTATTGCATGATAGGTCTCTGCCATCTTGTGGCCGGAGATGACTCGTATGGCCGGAGGTGAGTCTCGTATGACCGGAGATTGCTGTCGGCCTGAAGGGTCTATACGTAGATGCGTACACATGCATTCACACTTGTACTCTCATATATATATGGCCTTGTGGCTCTCTTAGATAATACACAATCAAGCTTCTCTAGCATCAATATTTCAACACTTCCTAAAGAAAATTCCAGATGAGGACCGAAATGCAGCTCGACTTGCTTTAGTCATCCTTGCTGGTGCACGACGACCACTGAAATTCCGAGAGCTCAACCTTGCCATAGTTATCCGATCCACTGACACATCAATCTCAGAGCTTGATAAGAGGGCTGAACCAGGTATGGAAGCTACAATAACCAAGCTTTGCGGCTCACTTGTGAGAATTGTTAATTCTCGAGTATTTCTCGCTCATAAAACGGTGAAGGATTTCTTGGTTCATCCACAACCCGATGCAGACCTCCTGGGCAATGATGTCGATCTTGGCAGGCACTGCGTCTCGACCGCTGACTTGGATCTCATTATTTCTGGACTTTGTATCCGTTACCTGTGCTTTCATAACAATCCTTTTCGTGGCACTCCATCCGGGTCAGGATTCCAACTGGATGAATTTCTTGATTATTCGGCTGTACATTGGGCACATCATTACCGAGCCGCTCAAAATTATGGAACTTTTGGACTTGTTGATGAGGTAGTCCGACTTTGTGATCCGCAGACTCCTGCGTTTGCGGCCTGGATTGGAAGGTATCGCGAGACTGAGGATGATATGTCACTTGTGCAAAACAGCGGCTTAACAGCTCTCATGGTAGCTTCTCACTTTGGACTTACGCGGGTTGTTGAACGATTGCTTGACTCTGGAGTCGAAGTAGATGCCATGGACTCTATGTGCAACACTGCGATGATGTTTGCTATTCAAAGAGGTCATTCATCAGTGGTGATGCTATTAGGTGCAGCAGGTGCTGGATACGAATGCAGGCAAGGCAACGGATGGACACCACTTGTCCAAGCAATTCAGGAGCACAACGAGCAGCTAGCTCGTCAGCTTGTCAATGACGGCGCAGAGGTTGATGCCCAAGATCGGAATCGCAAGACGCCAATACATTTCGCAGCCTCACGCGGTATGACCTCCTTGGTCCGGCTTCTCATCGAAAAGGGAGCCGATATCAACGCTGTCCATAACACCGGCCTATCAGCCCTTGATCGTGCTGCGATGTCAGGACATCTAACAACCGTACAACTGCTACTCGATCTCGGGGCGACAATCTCCAATCGAGGCCACGATGGGAGGCTGCCACTTCACTGGGCTGCGTTTGAAGGTTACCCCGATATTGTGAAATGCCTGGTGAAGGCAATGCTTCAGAATGGCATTGACATCTTCACTAAAGACGATCGGCAGCACACTCCATTATACTACGCTAAAAAGAATCGACATCACCTTGTCATCGAGATTCTGGAACTCCATCTACCGAGATTACCAGGTCGGATGCCTAACCCCCGTGAAGACGACCCACAAGACTCAGATGATGATGAACCTGAGAAGCCATACGACTGCGTAGCCGAGTTTGAGGCACTCCTTCAAGCTCGTGTTGACGCCCACATGCGATACGAAAATCTGACCCGCAACGAACAGAAATCACCAGACAATGATACAATCCGAAAGGCTATGGAGGGCTTCAACCGTCATGAGATCAAAGAACAGATCGATTTGTGGGATGCCCACCGTCGCACAAAACCTCAGCGCCCCCTCATGGGACGGAGGACGGCGGACTTGAGTGAAACCCTGAAAAGACAAAGGATCGAGAACGAACTCCGGCCGAAACTTTCGGAGCAGGTGTATGACCGGCGACGGAAATTTCAAGCCGAGAGGCAGGAATTGCTAGCTCAGATTCAGGCTTCCTCAAGGCCAGTACCCAGTGCTGGATATCGATTGGGGAGTGGATCCTCCTCTTCCTCCTCGTTAGAGCATGATCACTCTGGTGATGCACACTCGGATCATTCAAGGCAATCAGATAACAGCGCGGATGCGGAGGAGCCTATGACGAAGATCCAAAAACTGATGGCTTTGGAGCCTAAAACCAGCCGACGGCATGTAGAAAGTCAGCCTAAGACGAAGATCCAAAAACTAAGGGCTTTGCTGTCTAGGACCAGCCGACGCGATGCAGGAAATCAGCCTCTGGCAAAGATCCGAAAACGGATAGATGTGGTACCTGGGACCGGCCGACGAGATACAAAAAGTCAGCCTATGACGAGGATCCAAAAACTGATGGCTTCAGTGCCTGAGACCAGCCGACAGGATGTTGGAAGCCCAGAGGGCGGTAGAGGGATGGATGGTCTGGCAATGGAAGGAAGTGAGGGACACGTATTAGGCGGCGGACAAGCGCCAAGCAGTAGTTCAAAGAGACAAGCGCCGAGCGATGGTGCAGGGAGTGAACATCTGGCAGAAAGAGGTTGGTACGGAACTGGAGCTGCTGGAAGAACGCTGGGCGAGTGAACTTGGGATTGTGATGAAGTTTGTTAACCTTTTTAGCGGTTTTTATTTATTCTGTGTGATTCTTGTTTCCTGTTGAGAGTTATAATTAGCCTTTTTTATAATGTGAGAACAGTTCTTTGTATGGCATGTACTTCCTTTATCGATTAGGACTCGGTCTCTCTGCCATCACCCGAATCACAAAACGATCACTCGGATGCCTCCCTGCACCATGAGTCCTAAAACCTCAAAGACGACATATGATAGTCCCGAGTATACAGCTATAGCATCCAAATTTTGTCAAAATCAAGTTTGCACAGCGCCGTGCACATAAACCACAATTTTAACGTACCGGATCTTTATAACCTGTCCTGAGGCCCTAGTAACTATTTTTAGGATATAATTGATACACGATATGTACATCATATCGCTTGCCAGATCCCCGAGAAAATGCTAGACGCATTGCTCTATTGTCTCGAACGTGAATATATAGCATACAATATAAAATATATATCCTTCTCTATAACCACATGAAGCACCCCCAGGGATCAACAGTTCCCTCTTCAGCATCAGGAAGCTAACTCGATAATGGGATTGGCACCGCCCGGGCGCTCTAGTCTAACGATACTGGTGACTTCTTGAGGATGATCTCTTGATGGGTGATAAACTCCGGAATGCCGTAGTCCAACTTTTGTTTCCAAATGAAGTCTTAGGCGTCAAGAAAAACCCCGTCACTACTCGCGACTAGTGTTTAGAGTAGAAATGCAGGCCTCACGTTCATGTACCCTTACGTATGAATGCCATTGATAGGTATTTCAAAAGTACACTCAATGCCATCACTCCTACCTCACTCGCAAGTACGCCGATGACAACAATTCCGAAGAGACCATGCACAAAGGTGATTGGAGCTATAATACATTTCCAGAGTTACTTGAATCCTGAGATGTATTATGGCGGGGTGAGAGAGGAGTGAAGACGAAACGTATGATATACTTATTCTCTAAATAGCACTAAGAACTCTGAAATACTCACCCATGATTAAACTTCCAGAGTCTCCAACAAAAAGGCCCCAGAAGGATTAAGCCACTGACAAATTTCATCCACATAAACAAAGCAACATAACACACGAACCCTACAAGTAGAGTCGGCAAATCAGAAAAAGATACAGAAACCCCTGCCTAGTCACACGAGCGCAAACAGCCAATGGCCCACATAACAGGACCGAAATAGATGCCAGGCGATGAATAGCAGACTGTCAGTATACACTTGTGGTGCGACTCCGATTTATGTCACCTCGGCACATACCGCAACTTCTGTTCGCCCGAATATCCGTAATCACCCTTCAATTCCAGATCGTTGCAGAAAGCGTGATACGTAACCAGACATTTTGGAGTTGAGAAAATTTGAGCGATTCATAATCTTAATCCTTCTCCTACTATTAACCTTTTTTCTACTCTTGTCTTCCTCCGTGATGGCTGCCACATGCCTACACTGGAATTGGAAATTGCTGTAAAGTTTTTGCTCGCCATGAACCAGATATAGGTACTACGCACACCCTGATTTTGAATCCGCTTGACAGCCGGGGTCGGCACCACCCGGATGTGTCAACTACACTACGGTCTATTCCGGAAGGGCCCACAAGAGTGGAGGGCAGAGAGAACAAAAGGAGAGGTAAGATACGAGAAGAGAGGAATTCTACGAGAAAGTAGATTCAAGTCCGTCTAAGGGCTAGAAAGTTCGAGTACAAGTAGAAACAGTGAGAGAGATTATGAGCAACAAAACAGCAAGGGGCGCCTCGACAGGGATCTTTAGGCGAGGTCGATCTCCCGAAGCTTGTGCTGAGCCGCACCAACGCTGAGCCGCACCAACGCTGAGCCGCTGAGCCGCTGAGCCGCACCAACAGGACTAGGTACCTAAATATCTAAGTAGCGCCGTATACGAGAGGGGATCCCCGTCTCAGTACTTCAGTATTGCGCAGAAGAGGCTTCAATAATTACAGGATTATATCTCATAGCACTTTTAAAAAGTTTCAAGATAAGCTTTATATTGCAATATAGGGAGAACTGCGTGTATAAACTAAACGTACAGAGATAAAGAGAAAGACCGGTGCCTTACCGTTAGCCTCGGTTACGGTGAGCTTGTATCAGGTCGTAACGTCTCAGATTTTATAGAGGTAACAATATCTACCCCATGCAATTCTTTGGAAACCTCAAACAAAAATAAATCCACCTATTGCAACTTTTGGGGCGGCAGCCTATCAGTACAAAAGCTAAAAAATTTAAAACGCGCACGCGACTGTACAGCGAAGATCTATGTCACTAGCAATCGCGCAGTCATAATCCACTAACAGCCAGATCTGCCTATTACATTACTTCCTCCATGACGATGGTTTGTGACAGTTTGTAGATTGGGATGGACATTGGCGACAAGAGTCGAGCCATCAACAATAGGGAGCCTGGAAAGCGATGATATTGGAATTTCACTTCAAAAGTTCGGACGCCGGCATACAATATCTCTACTTCCCTAGTACCCGTAACACTATGCATCATAAACCGACCTATTTCATATTTCTAAGTATAGAATGCAGATATATTGTAGAGTATAGCTTTAAGTTTTCTTGTTCTCTATACCACCACTGCCCCCGGTGGCCCCTCCTTTGGAATTCGTCTATCATCCGGTGGAAAATTGCCCTCCGCCTTCCATTTCTCAGTCACAATTGAGGCAATATTGTTCCCCATAACACTTGCCATCTCAACGCCGGTAGTGAGCTCATCAATAACTCCCGTATACCACAGATTCTCATCCAATAAGATATCGCTGAAGGTATCCCTTGGTTGCAGGAGTGGGTGTGCAGCGGGTGACTATGGTGAACCTGCGATCAGATGTGTAATGTGAGGAGCGGATACAGACGGTAACTCACGTAGTATCTGTAAACCCAGCTAAAGCTTTTCTCTCTACCACCCAGCATCTTCTGAATGTCATCGTCACTTAACTGTTTGGCGGAGACAACTTTGTAAACATATTCTCTCTTGCCCGCTCTCACAACATCTTTCACCCGAGATAGTGACCAGAATGGCGCATGGCCCATTCCGTCCTTCCCCGTCCCTCCAGAAATATACTCATACTCCCATGAGCAAGGAGTAGTGAGAACCAACCCGGGGATCCCTTTCTGCCCCGAAAAGCGGCCTCTCGCTAGACCGTGCGCAGACGTGAACAGGGTGATGTATATCTCAGCGTACGAGATATTTTGGGGAGTGACATGGAGAGCATCACCCTTGATTTCGAGGTTTGTCAAACTCCACGGCGTTGCGAGCACAACTGCATCGAAGGCTTCGTACGATTCTCCCCCGGACTGAGAAGATGACGCCAGTACCCAGCCTCCCCAGCTGCCTCTTCGGAGTCCTATGACATTCGTATTGAGGTGGACTGTTGCTGCGCTCGAGTTAACCATTCCTTCCCACAACCCCGCCATTCCGCCGTCGGAAATCGTTAGACGCGCACTGTTGTCCGCAGCCATGAAAGCTCCAAGGGCGCTAATAGTGTCCAGGTTCTGGGCATAGCGTCCACGAACCCAAGGATTGAAGATCTCACGTCGGAAGTTGCCATCGATGTTTTTGGATTTGAGGAGAGATTCAGCAGTTTCTCCGGCGAACACGTCAAACCCAGAATCGTGAACGACACTGGCGACGGAAGTAAAGCTGTGGTCGGAAGAATAAAGTGTCTCCCACTTCTTACGAGAATCTGTAATCAGGTCCTCTGCACGCCACTGGGACCAACCGTAACGAAACCAAAGCTTGAAGCGCCACCACCAGCGGACCAAGAACCAGCCCGGATTCGGCTCGAGGTAGGCCCAAGAGCGACCATCGTATCTATTCATCCCTCGGGTTAGTACGCTTCTAAAGCATTATGACAGAGATACCAACACTCCGAAGCTCGCAGAGCCATAGCCGGTAAGGTCTCCGGTTCCGTCGTCCGAGGTTATAGTTTCCAAACCCAAATAATCTGCTGCGTTGGTGAGAAGGCTAGCGGCTTTTGAGAAGGTAGTAGAGCCGAGATCTAGGCTCTCTCCCGAGACGATATCAACCATGTGTACGGCTCGCCCTCCGATATGTGACGAATTATCGTACAGGGAGATGCGGGTCGGGATCCCAGCACAAAAGGCTTGTTGAGAGAGGTGGTAGGCGGTGGAGACACCCGAGGGGCCAGCACCTAAGGTGAGTGTTAGTTGGTATTGGAAGAGGTAGAAGCCCTTCACCACGTACCGATAATTGCAACTCGGCGCTCGTATGCATCTGGCTGCGGCTTTTCGGGATTGGGACACGGTGTATACCGCTCGGGGGGTGCATGCCAATCGGGGGGTGCATGCCGCTCGGGGGGCGCATGACTTCCGGGGGACAGAAGGTTGCCGAGCCAGTGTACTATCAACATGAACAACAGGCCGCAATAGTGTACTATCCACACGAACAACAGGCAGGAGTATTGTATTATCCACACTAACAACAGGCCGCAATAGTAGAGAACAAAGCCACTCAAGGTTAGCAGCACGAGCCAGGCTATAATAGCGCAGAACGCTCTCAAAAAGGTAGAGGCTCTCGAGTTCGAAGATGTCCCCTGCCTTCGATTTGTCGTTGGCACAGTATAGAATAGCGGTGTGCGGTCTGTTGCAGTTGCGTTGCCCTGCCCGGGTGTGTATGGTGGCGGGAGGTAGCCGACATCTGTACCGTAGCTGGTTGACGATATGAGATGGGGGACATTTCTTTCGGTTCGGTCGCGCTCGGGATCCATCGGCAGATCGTATGCGTTCTTCTTTTCAGGGAACTCTGCAGGTGGGCTCAACAGCAATAGAGCGCTCACGGATCTGTTAACGACTCGCTGTGCAAGAGAGACAAAGGAGGATATGGGGGTCGTTGATGGTGAACTCTCCTGGGGGAGCGGGGGTCGAGTAGAGTGTTGAATCGAGTCTTGCGGGGAATAGATAGGGGATAGATACGTGTCTATGTTGCCAAGCCGTCTCACCACGGATTGTGCTACCCGGGTTGGGAGAGAATCGGGTTCGCCGGTCGACTTGCGGCAGAGCAGCGAATGCGCACATATGCAACGGTGCTGCATCTGGTGGAAATGGGTGGCACCGGCATACTCGAATATATACCCGAAGATTCTCTGTATATCCCGAATCTTGTTCCTTTTCTCTATACCATAGTTAATGCATATAGTTCTCCTCTCCACATCGTGCAATCAAGAATACGAGTGACAAGATGTGATCCACAACAGAGAACCAGGAACGACGGGGTCTAAATGTTACCATGGCTCAAAGATTTCCGGTTTCTAAAACCGGGCTTCCAAGTTCTAAACCGCTAGTCGGAACCTCACAATCAACACCTGCGAAAAACTCTAGACCCAGACACCGCAAGCTCAAACCGAGTCATCGCTCCACAGATCAGCAATACCGGAAATTTTGTCAGCGGGGAAATCATCTCCATTACGAGAATTATCACCAGCTGACGCTCCGATGGCGAAGGAACCTTTAGTCTTTAGTTTTCGATGCATCTTGACTCAGCAAGTGGATGTTTGTGATGAGGTGGGTCAGAAATTGGGCCAGGCTTCCAGCTCTGAACATATGGGAGCTAGATCATCAAAACCACCTGCAGAACTGATAAAAACTAACTATGTCACTTACACCCTTGCACTAGCAAAATCGCAAAAGAAAAGAATTAGGCTGGAGCCAGGATTTGGACCTGGGACGTCTCGCAATTATACTTAGCGAGTGACGGTAAGCGAGAATCATACCACTCGACCACCGAAGCTAATTGTTGCTAATTAATAGCACGTAGTCTATATATTCTGGCAAGCATTTTATACAAGACTGCTTACTCTGTGCCAACGTCAAGATAACGCCGAGGTTCTCCGGGAGTGATAACGCCGGATTGCAGAAATTGCCGTACCATCCGTACCATTGAATTAGTGCAAGTGTACGTACACCGGAACGAGGATTGTGACGGATTAGATAGATGACCTCGGCCCGAAGGCAGTGAGGAGACCGAGATGGATTCGATAAGATAAACCAAGCGCTAATGTCTTAGGCCCCACCGCGGGAAGCTTCGTAGGGCAGACTAATAAGTATTCTCTGCCAACACTGAATCAGCGTTGTCTGAAAACTGCTCAGTGATTAAAATCCAATGTTTTGGTGTTATCTCACGGTTCGGTTAAACTTTGACAGCGGGAGCTAGCAACACCAGCTAGCGGCAACGCAAGCAGAATTTCTAAAAAATAGAGATAAAATAAGTCGGACCGGATAGGCACATATTCAGAACAACAAAGAATAACAACATAGTGTGTTTCATGCCGTACAAACATACAAGTACAGTGGAGTTCTGATACTTTACGACGAGCTCTGTAACTACCCAATCGCCAACATTTTATTTTATCATCATCTCATCACCTCCAGCATTACTAACTAATCAGCGTCCAACGGCTGGTCATTCAATAGATTAATCTGAGGCTGCGGAGTTGGGTGCTGAGCCCTATTTGAAACGGTGGGATCAAATAACGATCAAACAATGCAGCCTTAGGGCCTAGAAAAAAAATAGCCGCCATTGAATGGACGGATGGTGTGGAGGTTGCATCGTTTTCAATTTTGGTCCGATAAGAGAATTGAGAAAGAACTTGTTGCAGTCCCCTAACGCTGTAAAGATAAGGTGACTTATATTATTGGCCCATGCTATTGGTGACACCACCGTAGTCTACGTGCAAGAAAACTTGGGGATGAAGAATGCCGACGGCTGCAATCTATCATCTACCGACGAAGCAGTGAAACTAGTATATACTGCAATCTACTACCCTCAACCCCTTTCTCACACCACCCATATTTACCTCTTCTAGCTAGTTTGCATGATCCCGTGCTTGTTTTCTCGTTCCCCGGTTTCTAGCTCCAATCGCAAGCAAAGTTTGTTTACGGCGTCTAGGCACGAGCAATACCCTGCACCAAGCGGTCAGTGTAGTCGGTATGCATGCTCTGGTAGGCTTGCTCACGTTTGGTGTCTGAGTTAAGAGGTACTGTTGAATCTCATCCTACCATGATGCACGCCGTGTTTATTTCTGGCTAACAATTGCGAAGTTTATCTTTGTATGATACAATTGCCCAACTTCAAAACTCGATGTACTTCAACAAGAAATATCCACCGGAGGCCACAGATAAGACATACCGATGGATTCATTTACCAGGGAATGATATGCATTGGTTCGAGGTACTTACCCCTGAAGTCAATAATCAGTCAGCGTATTTAGATCTGGATTTACTGATATACAATTGCAGGAAACAGTCAAATCCGTTTACAAATCAACGCACTCAATCACGAACGACCCAGATATTCTCGGTCCTCGCAGTTGGTCCGAACGTCGAAGGGGACAACTTGATCAAGAAAATCCGCAAAATTTTCGACCGTACATGGAGTCTTATTGTGGATTATTGAATAGGGGGAAGTTGCGTGAGGAGCCACAATTAGCCATTTATGCATGCTCCCATAACATTGCCTTAAGTGAGTGTAACTAATTTATAATAATAGATGCCATACCTTCACTGGAATGTGTTGAAAAACCAAAAGGACTTTCGAGAAGCTTTCAAAAATTTGGCGGAACAGTATAAGCAAAAGAATAACCAGCTTCTCGGCCACTACTCAACGAACAGGTGTAAGAGTGTATATCCGTTTGATGTTAAACTTCCCTACCACCCTACCAGAACTCTTGATCAGTACTTTTGCCAAAACCTTGACACGGATTGCCGTGACAAGAGTCAAACCACTGTACAGGATGAAGAAAAGCTTTTAGTTATCGACCAACTGTGGATAATCGTTCCTAACAAAGGTAGACAAAGATTCCAATTGCTAAGTCAATGTGTGACTAATTAGAGGGACAGACACTATTGTGACCGCATTTCCTTCCCGGCCAGACCCAACTGACGATGATGAGACTGACGAATCAGATTCATCTAATCTAGCTAATGCCAATGAAGACTGTAGCAGCGTGGGGTTCATGGACCTGAGTAAACCCCTTAAACACATCGAAAATTGTTCGTGTGGCTTTGCGAACCTTCGAAAAGCGGTGCACAACGATTTAAGACGTTCTTCTGAGCAGGGTTTAGCTTACGAAAGCCCTCTCATCCTCGCTGCATTGATCTTGCATCATTCCGTTTGTATACTACTTGCTTCAAAAAGCCGGAACGCGGTAACGGGTATGCATGTAGAGGCAACCTTTCGAAATAGGATCGCCGAAGCAGTGAGTTACATCACTCCCATTGCAATCAACCGTAACAGAACTGTATCTCATATACATGTATCAGAAGTTCAAAGCTCTCAGCCTTCTTGATAGCTTTGTTCACGACCCTGATTCCAATATGCTGGAGAATAACACTGAGATGTACAAGCTTCTGCATGATGCCAGTGCAGTTGAGGAGGAAGCAGGAATACTCGAACGTCTGATGCGAGATCAAAAAAAAGTGATCGAGGCATTCATAAGAAAGGTTCAGAAAGGTGAATACCAGGGCCTAGAAAGCAACTACCGGGGTATACTGGAAGACCCTGGCGTCCGCGATGGTAAACAAATAGAACAGATTCTCTCTAAGACTCTCCGCAGGTTGGTCGGCTTTGAGGAAAATATACGCCAGATACGAGGAGACGCAGAGAGCGTTATCAAATTTGTTGGTTCCGTTATTTTGTTCAAACTTCCGGTGTTAATGATATTAATCAAGTATGTAGATCCAAGGGCTTCTAGACCGCAAGCAAAAATATGCAACAGTAATCGAAGCCCGAAGTTCTGCAAAACAGGGACAGGCGACGATGGTGTTCACAGTCGTCACAGTTTTATTTTTGAGTCAATCTTTATTTCTTTGTATCATAACACTGGTCAAGGGTTAACATTCAAAAGCTTCCGATAGGCTTCTTGTGAGTCGTTCCCCATCTCTCAATAAACACTAGTAACAGATTCGAAGTACATCACTCTTAGGTATGAACATTAAAGAGTGGAACGGGGGTACTTCGATAACTACGTTCAAAATCTACATTGGTCAGTACCCGCCCGCAATACTCTCGCTTAAATGTGTAACAATATTCACGAAAAGCAGGCATCTCAGCGTTCATATCAATCTTGGCACTCGTGATTGCAAAACGTGTCAACGCTTTGAACGATGCCTGGAAGGCGTTGAAGCATACGGAGAAAACCATAAAAAATTTCTTAGTGCCAAATCAACCTAATAGACGACATAATTTAGACCTTGAAGGAGGAAGTAAGGAACGTATAGAATGATTTACTACGATTAGTTGCTCTTATGAAGAATCAAGCTCTTTGCTCTGAATGAATTGTAACAAATAACGCGGAATTCAAGGTGCCTATATACTACCACAAAAGAGAGAAACGTGTGCAAACTCCGGAGCGTCTCTGTTGCTGCATTTTCTAGGATAATATGTTGATCAACTGAAATGACCAATAAAAAAGAGCACTAGTTAATACAACTCGGCATCCGATCCAATCAGCGATACCCTTTTCCGCCAACTGAGTTCTGCACCCAATCTACCAAAACTGAACGTGTATAGTACGGGGACATTGTAAACATATACACATCTTGCGTCGCCTTGAAGCATTCTCATTGGCCGGAATTGTTTTTCGTGTGGATGTGCCTCAAGCTCATTGGTCGAAATTTTTAAGCATGTGGCAGAGGGTCGGTTTCTGTGGCGTCATGTAGATACAGCACTACTCCCAACTAACTTAAGTAACTATAGTTACCCTAACACCGTCGTGATCTTCACCATCGTCATTTTCCTTGGGCTTGCGCGTCATTGCCTCGAGAGAGTGTGAGATGTGAAAAGAGAGGTGAAGGGTATTAAATAGGATAGTTTTTTATGCAAGCTTGGGCAGTCTTGGAGCCCGAATTTTCGATCCATAGCTGTGGTACCAATATGAATATGCTGCTATACTGCAGGACCAAGTTTAAGGTTTTTAAAACCAGTTTTCCATCCCAAAACAATTTGTCATATTGCTACGACGCTTGGAATAGAATCACTAGGCTACATAGTATCAGTTATTGCCTAAAATATGCGAAGTTGAGTTCCTTACTCGCCACCCACTGTATCTAGGTCTTCAGTGGTGAATGAAAGGCATCAAAACCATTCTCCGAGGGAGCAAGATGGTCACGTATACATTAGTCATAGAGCGGAAGGTATTGGGGGGAGGGAAAGCACGTATCGGGTGTCTTCCCCAGAAAGCCTACCTAGCCCGTATATGACAGAGATGCGCCGCAAGCGTACAGACGTTTATTTGAGGACTAGAGTACTTAGACTTAACATCCACAAAACCACACCATGCTTCAACTTCCGACAGTACAATTCTACTCCGAGATTCCACTCTCACACGTGATAGTGGGGAACACGCAAACTTAGGCTCTACATCACTCTAAGTCCTCATATAGGAACTGTTACGCCCTTACCTCGTAGCTATAAATATATACAATTCCACTGTATCAGCTAGATCAAGACGAAACTTATCCATCACGGCTATCCGTCCACGACATTTGCCATCATTACACGCGCCCCGTTTTATTTTTGCTCGCTTGAAAATGCATATAATTCGTAATGGATATCATGAACCTTAGCTTTGGGGCACTGACAATGGATGGTGGCAGTCTCTCGTTGACAGCAAATAAACGGTTGATACATAAATGGTACCTTATAGACGTTCTATGGTATTGCGTGATGTTAACCGATGGTGAACTTAACTAGCCTACTAGTTAAATTGAGATCAAGATTTATTGCTCCTATATCATTTTGCGAGTTCTATGGCGTTGCTATCACCAGACATTCTGGGAGCAACACATGTATACCACAGCTCACTGCACACTGATAGAGTACGATATCGGAGACTCGGCCGCTACCACATTTGTGCCGCGAATATGATGCTGTTTGCTACAGCCACCGAATTGCCTTATCATAATGGTCGTCAGTTCGTAGATTGGGCACTTCATCGCAGTCGATATTGGATTCATTAGCTTGTTCCGAAGAATAAATTCACTCACGCACTCAGATTTCAGGTATTGTATTTAGTCAGAGAGCGGAGTCCCAGGATTGCAGCACATAATGCAAGGCAGCCTACCCAGTACTTCACCTTGCTACTACAGCCAACGTGAGTACGCGCCTTGAGGGAAGGTAATAAATTTAATGCCAGGTTCTTTTAGTGCGCGTAATAGCGGCAAATTTCTTGGACGAGTAGGATAGATAGTGGGGTGGACAGTGGGACTGATAGTCCGGAGAAGTCCCAGATCAAGATCACAAATACTCTTGTATTTCTGCACTTATCCAATGCTGTATTGCCAGTAGCGACGAGTAACGAAATCACATGAGGAAACTCGCATGTGTGCATAAATAGAATAGATTGGGAGATAGAGTTTGAAGCGTTTTCTGATTAAACCCCTGCATCAGAATTTCGTTCGGTGCATGGGATATCACTCGAAGTATACACATAGCTGCTTATTATGGCATTATGCACTGAGCCTTGCAGAACGTGTTGTAATACATATACTGTACTACACGGGCAATGCCGTCCTATAGGACGCACCTGAATTTACGCGCGTTCCGGCGTTCTCTCTCCAGCACCCCCAGCGTGGGCATCTTGATGTTTACCTACTCTGCATTGATACCCATTCCTTTGTACACCTTCCTATCTTCTCCCTCTTCCCCCCCCTCTACCCATCATGCATCATATCCAACATCCATTCATTATCTATCAACGCCCGAACTTCCTCGTCCCCCGCAACAATGGAACCAAGTTCGGATGGCGAAAACTTAGCATAGTGACAGGGGCATCGCCTAGCATTCACCAGGCTAAAGAAACAGTGGGCATTGTAGATGTGTGCTCCTGTCATTTATCTTACCAGATTTCTACTTCCCGCGCAGCCTCCGTTGTACGGTAATTCAATGCTAAACGAAACCGATTCACTATAAGGGTAAGAAACGGAATCAATTGGCATTCCGAGTGTCTACAACAACAGTAACAACCCAATCCGGGGTTGCGATGTTTCGGGATGCACTGTATATTCATGGGCCCAGAAACAGAGCCAAATATCCAGAGAAGACTGTCGGATAATCTCAATAACGACCTTCATTGGTAGTTTACTAGTTGAAAATGAATTATGGAACGAGGAGCGGTCATAGTGCATATGCTATGCCACTATTTCGAAGAACCTAAATCAGGACACTAGGACACCAAGATATATCGGCAGAGCATAATCTCGGGGACGTGAGTGACTGCCGAATCATTGACTCTCACTCGGGTTTTCCATATGTCGAATATGTACTATACGAGAATCTACATAATGGAGTATTTTAGAAGGCCTCATGCATGTGCAAGTAAATTAATCGATATTCAAGAAAACCAAAGTCTAGACCCTTAAAATCCACCTCTTCCTTGACCCAATACCACCAAGCGCATTCTACAAGATCTACCTATTCCACACTGTCAATATACCGTACATAGCACCGTCTCCAAATTCGCCGGACTAACTGTCTATATATTGTGTAGATGAGATTGATAGGTGCGCTTTCAGGAGATGCGGTTATATTTGTACATAGTTAGCAATAAACTATCTTTATATGCTGTAATCTGAAGCTGCGTTGTAAATTTGTGCTGCGTTGGTGCAATTCAACAAGGTTAGAGCTAAAAATCCACGCGAATCCAATGGTAACTGTGTCATGGATTGCGGTAAGTAATTAGTGTAAGTACAAGAAAGCCTCAACCAAGACTAGGCTGGCTCTTGTGACCGTGGAGCTTCACGACACAACAAAAGGAACTGCCATTACCACGCGTGAAAACACAGTGAGAAGGCGATATTGCCAATAAAAGCAGGCTCGAACCAGGATTTGAACCTGGGACCTCTCGCAATTGATGACTTAGGGAGTGACCCTAAGCGAGAATCATACCACTAGACCATCCGAGCTGATTGATACTGAATATCAGCATGTTGTCAATATACTCTAACAAGCACTTTATGCACAACCGCATATCTGTATCCTGAATGATCTACTCGAGATCTTGGCTCAACGTCAAGCTAATACCAAGGTTCTCCGGAGTGATGGCCGCCGGGTTGCAGAAATCGCCGCACTATTGACTTGGTGTGGTGTAACAAGGATTGGATCATATCGATGTCAGAGACCTAGGCGAAAAGATAATCCAAGCGGTGGCCCTTTCGATTAGCAATGTCTAGGCCCCACAGTCGGAAAACTTCGTAGGGTAGACTAATCTCTGTTTTCCCTTATGAAAATCGTATCCTAAGAATAAGGTTGCATATAGGACGGAGGTGGGCTAACTAGCTCTATTATTTGATCGTTGCATCACACGCCATCACTTGAGATTCAATAACCATCTCAACGATGTGGCGTTTGGAACATTGTAACTGACACCGGGAGCGCTCTCTCCGTAATATTCATGACGTATCAACACTATAACCCACAAGCATTGTTCATTTGCAGTGGCACGGTAATTGTGGTCTCAAATGAGATCAGTTTCCTAGGCGAAGGTGGCGACTTGCACGTAGAAAACTGCCTGTTTTCCGGTACCGCCCCCGTGACGCTAGTCTCTTCCTCGACTGCTGTCTTAGAAGAACGCCAAGTCTGGTCAAAAGTCTGGTCAAAGCTCTGATGAAGTTGTCTCGTTCATGCCGGTGTTGTGTCGCCGCTTCTGTACTTTACACTAAATACTAGTGTAGGATACGAGCGAATCACAGATTGAGTCCATCATCGAGCTCAGTCTGTTGGAGCCTAAACACTAGCCTACTGCGGCTGAAAGACAGGGCTCAAGTGCAACAGTCACTGAGGCTCTGTGGCGTCACGTTGGATCGTAGCTAGCTCACAATCAACAATACACATCACCAACATCACCAACAAGGATCAACATACACGCCACTGCCACACCACCTACGTCAACCACTAAGTACACCTCAACCTATTGCTTTGACACGCCTGTAGCTGACAATTGCACAACACCGATGAGCCCATGCTTTCGCCTCATGCCCCTCCCGTCAGAAAGACTACCAGCTTTGCGGAGAACCTCTACATTTTTGGCGAAATTAACCACTTCGCCGGCGTTCATCAAGGCTCCGTCCAGTCCGAATGGGACCCTAGTGACTGGGAGTCGATGCAGCAGCACTTGACGCTGATGGATTTGATGGCTCTACTGTGTGTCGCCGAGGAGAAACACTCCTACGCTGCGGTGTCCTTCAAGCTTTTGAAGACGAATACCTACGGAATTGACATCATATTCTCTCTGAATAGCCCTGCATCGAAGGTCACTACGGACTTTATTGAAGCTGTGCAGTGTTATCTCGACCAACTGCTGCAGGACAGAATCAATCATACCGTGGCACGCTTGGAGATCAGCCGTTTGGTATTTCATCACTGCCGGGAGAAGATGGTAGCGCGCTACAAGAAACTTATCACCGCAATTTCTGCCATCTCGGTTGAAGAGCTTATCAACCACTTTCCAAACAAAGGTCAAGTGGCGACTGCTCTCAGTTCTTCCCCCGAGCTTGTCAGAGACGACATCGTTCAGTGGCTAGAAACAGTTCGCTCCAAATCGCTCAAGCTGGACGAGGACTCCCATTTCTCGATCATGTACGCGTGCTATATCATTGGGTATACTAGTGGCATTTTGAACGACGATTTCTCGGTAAAGTGCGAGGCAGCGAGTAAGAGGATTCGAAAGCTAGGCGACTATTATCGAGCGATCTACCGCGTCGTCGACGAACTCATCTCCGTCCGTCGCGGTGCTGGCTTCACCCTTAGTATTCGGGAGGTTGTCTCGCGCGAACCTCAGTCGGTCGTCTTGAATGGGAGCGATGTCTTATCGATCCTCAACAGGTGGGCTGAAGATCATCGGTATGATGACTTGACAGTTGAAACCTTGGAGAAGGCATATCCGTTGGTGAAGAGGGATACTCTCGTTCGACCGTTTCTTACGTCTACCGAGCTTAGTGACCCCGGTAAGGCAGCTAAGGCACGGAATATTAAGCTCACCGAATGTGCCCACGCTGAGTGTTCCATTGTTATGGAGCGGGTGAAGGAGGTGATCGAAGGTAGAGCGAAGATAAAGAAAAGCAGTGTCGTTATTGAAGTCGGCGTCTCCAAATCCGTTTGCTGGACTTGCAGCAGGTTTTTCACTGAAGTGAATCGCGTTTTCGGTATTCGCATCGCCTACTCCCGGCGTCATGGCAAAGTCTATGCGGGTTGGGCTCCTCCTGAATGCCCCTTTGTCAGCAAGTATAGCCTGGTCCTTGATGCTATGCAAAAAGCTGTGGAAGACGAGGTGGAAGAGATTGTGCGCAAAGCGAACAACAAAGCCAAACAAGGCTCCTCTCCCTTAGGATTTCCTTCTGAGAACATCGGAATGTTCGGCGAGGCCGAGAAGAGAGTGTTTACTTTCATGTACGTTCAATCTTAAAAGGAAATCAGGACGCAACTGCTAACTATTGACAGATAAAAATAAGGAGAAGAAGGGGAGGTAGTACCTGGGTGGTGTTATAAGAGGAAAATTTGGGCAGAAGTATACTTTTCGCCTTCAGTTTTGCTAGTTTGTTTTGCATTTTTTCTTCCCTAATACTCCATATTTACCTTCGGTTTTTCTAGTTGATTTGCATATGGTTCTTCCCTAATACTCCTTATTCACCTTCGGTTTTCGTTTGCTTGATATCGAGAAGATTTCATTCGGGTTCTAATTTTACGGTAAATTCTTTTGCTCAACAAATATACCTCGCGTAGGCGACTTTTGGCAAACCTAACCTCGACACGTGACACGAGAGGACAATGTGGAAATGTGACACGTAGATGAGTGAAATATTTGAGCGAACGCCGCCAAAGCACTATTCTGTAGACGGCTTGGTAGCCTTCTGGCCTATTTTCTCAATTGTTGGGGGGGATACTGAGTGTGACTTCATCCTTGAGCTTCAGAAGCTCAAAGATGAAGTCACCATGGTCGAACTGTTTGCGAGGGTATTCGGCCATATTAGAGACTTTGCGTTGTGACTCCAGAGGCAAATTGAAGGAAAACTATCCTGATTGGCTTCAAACTCTCCTCAACAGCCCCTCTCTCAAGCGGACCTACGTCACCTTCAACACTCAGCTACCCTCGAAACGAATGTAGGAGGTGGAGCATATTCCTGTCAGGTTGTTCGAAGTGACTGCTTCTTCTGCAGCTGGTCAGAGGCAGTTAAATGGAAGGAGGAGAAAGGGGATAGCAGCAGTAGAACTTCTTCTGCTAGAGCCCCAAGAACGCGGTGGAAATGTAGCCACTGTAATATTGCTTTATGATTAGATGGTGATATGAACTGCTTTGCTGCGTACCATCAACATAAGTAAGGTTGTGGTGAAGAAGGAGGTGGAGGAGTGTGTTGTTTGTTTGTAATCATTTTGCATTCACCCCGAAGGGGTGCCCAGCTAAGTTACCCGAGCCGGCCGGCCGCTAAGCGGTCATGGCATATTAAACCTTTTCCCGGAACTTCCTCGGTCTTTAGTCGGCGGAGGGCACAAGGCCACTGATCCACCTACCTCTCTCCTAGGCAAAGTCGTCCCTTCCTACTTCCTGTTACCTAATGGAGGGCACAAAGGCAACTAACCCACCAAGCCCACCCCCGAAGGAGTGTGTTGTTGGGCCGAAAAATTTGCGGCGAGAATTTTAGTGCGATTTCATGTCTTTGTTCTCAAAATCCGAATGGTCAAACCCCACAGAGTTTTCTATAGAGAGTTAATAGATAGTAAACGGTAATATCTGGGGAGGACGGGTCCCATAGAGCAAAGGGGATAAATCTCTTCGACGAAGTGATGATGTTGGGCGGGGTTGCAACCACAAGCTACTGACAATGTAGGAATTATGACCACTAGACCATCCGAGCTGACTGACACTGAGTGTCAGCATGTAATCATTATATTCTTACAGAATTTGCGCCGCAATCGGAGAGCTTATCGCTATTCGGGTTAGTTGTGACGGGGCTTCGGTTATAGCGCCGGGACTAGCCGTCTCCCGAAACGCCATCCGAGATATCCCTGCCACTCCGATCGGAATTCCTCCGAGCCAGAAGGATGCCGATATGTGCTCGTATTTCTCGATAACACTCACGATCAATCTTTCGTTCTGTACGGAAGCAATGTCCTGATTAATAATCGCGATAGGTTAAAGGGTTGGTTGTACGCTGCACGGAGTGTAAGATGTACACGACCTTATGGTTTCTGTCTATGGCGCAATAAAACTTGAATCGAGAGAGTATCAATTGGGCGGACCTTGTGGCTAGCTTGCAATATGAATCTCAGCAATATGGCAACGAGGAGCAAGTGCTAGTCATCACTTCGTCTCGATTGTCCATATTCCCAAAATTCCTGCTAACTTAGTAGCGGTAGAGGCTTTTTGGCTGCGCTACATCTACCTAAGAGTCGAGTAACTTTCCGAGGCCTGCGCTTAAACGCGGTCTTGTACTAACTTTTTTTCACACCCTCCTCAGGTCTCGGGTTCAGCGCCACCCAACGTTTGACCCCACCACGACTCGATAACTGCCGCTGAATCGTTTCACAATGTCAGACGCTCTAGAACACCTCGTAGCCTTCGCCTCGGCTGTGAGCTGGCTGGAAAGGGAGCCAGTCAGTCGCCGCTATGAACAGCACGTTCTCGATTCTCTAGCATCAATCTGTGTCCGTAAAGGAATGGGGGAAGTCTACGCTATTGCGATGCAGCTTGAGGAGGATAATAAACGGTCATGGGGAACCATTACTCTCACCATTGCCGGCAATCACGGATTACCAAAGGAGGTTTCATCCTATCTCCACAAAACCTGCCAACGAATCCAGGAGATCGCAAAGAGCTGCTACGTGTATCACAAGAACCGAGGTCAATCTGACCAGAGAACACCACCTACCCGTGAGGCACTCGCTGACGCTAAACCGCTCGTTTCACTGTTGAAGATAGACCTCTACAACCAGTCCTTCGACAAGTTTGCCAGTCGTCTAAAAAAGCGTAACGACGAGTTTATGGCTTCGTGCAAAAGTTGGAGAATCATTTGGCGATGGCGCCACCTGCAGAGAAGCACGATCGAGATGTATAGGATTGCTTGTTCACAGCGAAACGCTTGTTGATTGTATATACCACATGTCTTACTACCACCCCGGGATCTATTAATTTTGCTAATCTTGTCATTATGATGAATGCTTTACATGGGGTTGTTCGTGAGGTCTTGAAAACTGACTGCGCTACATCATGGCCTGAGGCTGTGAGAGGTAAGTTATTATCTGATCGCCGCTTGCTCCTATCCAGCTGATATATTGAAGGAATGAGATGCCATTTCCGCTTGTACGATATCTCTCGAAAGTAACCGCTATTCATTCACACTGTGACGTGCTCTTGAAGCACGCACACTCTCCCCGTCTCCGTAGACACCTTCACAACGCGTTCCGAGTCAGTCCTATCCAACTCGAGTCAATCAACATTTCGATGCCTCAAAGTTGGGGGCCCGTGATCAAGAATGCACTGGATCGACAAGGGTTCATCCCCATTCGCAGATCGACTCGGATGCAGAAGATTTTCCGTGAGTTGAGGGATCTTCCGAATCCCGTCTAGGCTCCCGTCCATTGCGAGTGCGCTTTGATACACCATTTCCAACGCCTACTGGAGACGGAGACCCCTGCATTGGATTACCTAGGGGTTAGCAGATTGTCCTGCAAGGCATGCGCACTGTTCATCAAGGCATTTAATAATCACGGTCGCTGCAAGTTCTACACCCGAGGATCTCACCACAAATGGACTTTCCCATGGGCATTGCCTCGATCGAGGTCCCAAGTTCTGGAAGTGTTTTACGATAGCGTCAGTCTTTATATTGCTAACTCATTGACCAATACCAGATGCGCAAGAACTGCCACGTGGGCCGATTACAAGCCCGATTACGAGAAACAAAAGGCGGCGCTCGCTAATATCGACCGCAGAATAGAGGCATAGGCAAACGAGGTGCAATTACGAAGGAAAGATAGATTTGATTAACGGTCGTTATGGCTTATGCGATTTAAGGTTTCCCAGGGTGGCTGGCTTTTGCAGATTTGTTCAAGAAGAAATGCTGCCTGCTTTGTAGGCTGAATTGCAGTCAGCACGTAGGGGACTCGTTATTCCATTGCCGGATATTATGTACAGTAAACGTAGCGACAGTGTCGAACTGGTTCTACCCAGTTACAGCAACGCCTAGCGAATCTTAATTAAATGTGTGTTCTTGAGACAGTCTTTCTCCACAGCCTCTCCAGAGCCGAACGAAGGGACAAGGCAAACCAGCATCAATGGATGCAATCAGACTAGTACTACATCCGTAACACCCCACATGCTAGTAAAACCATGTGATCCAGTGGAGATGGCAGCTGAGAAGAGTCACCCTCTACAGTATCCGCACCAAGACGCACTTTCGTTGAAGACTACGCTCCTACAAGGTACCCAAGACATCAACAGACACTACCGAATGCAAAAGCAGAATACAGAGTGAGCAATTAAGCGAGCGTTGAAGGCAAAGTTACTCCGAAATTGTTCTCGCGGGGTGGTATTACGAATAGTCTATCATAACAAGACCTCGTATCGTTGTTGTATCCGAAGCTATGGCGTCATGAAGCTAGTTGTTGACTAGGGATTTGGCCCGGTGGCTTCCTTAGTCTTCGATGCTGGTGGACTCGGGCATGAGGCCGGTGGCTGGCCGCCCCCATCGGCCTCGCCTGTCCCCATGCTGAGGAGGAGGGCTTGGCACTGGTACTCGGCTTTGGGCTCCGGCTTTGGCAGTCGGCTTTGGCAGTCGGCATGGAGTTTTCCTTCTCTCTCTTTTGTATATAAGTCTATAGTTTTTTCTCTCTTTGGATCGATAGACAATTGAGCTTCTTTGTTCTTTCTCTTTTGCTCTCAATACTAATTCTCGAGAGCGTGGATCACGGGAATGGTGGATGCAGTCACCAGAATGTTTGGAGTTAAACGCACTCTTTGTTTCTTGCTCCCCCGAGTGTAGCACGGGCGTCCGAAGCCGTTCGAAATTCAGAACTAGTACTGTCACGCCTTGTCCAAATTCAACGGGTACTATAGCCCTAGCTAGTATATCTTTGCTATTTAGTCTAAATCCTCACTGTTCCTGGCATGCGGGGATATCTTGTTACGGTCAAGAGTAGTGCAAAAGGTGAGATGCCTTATTGCAATACCGGCGACCTAGTCAAATCTAGCATTTGCCAGAGGATAGCTAACAAGTCTAGAATTAAGAAGCGCTCGGACGGCCGAACAAGACTGGTGTGGGAGGAGGAAGACAGTTGCTTCATGGATTCTCACTCCAAATCATAACGTCGTCTATGTTGTATATATGGATCACCTCCCTGGCGTACGGCTTATGGGCTTCAGCTAAGCTGATGGAGATCATAATCTCCCGATGATGATGGTCGTTCCAGACTCAGCTGGAGATGCCAGCTGAGTGCGCATGCATGCGTACAAAGCATACTTTGAATGCCGTATATAAGATCACGAATGTACCTGTACTTTAGAATACAAGCTTCTAGCAATCAGTACTTCAACAATCTAGTCTTCTATTTGGAGGGATTTTTCATTAGAACGCAAGTGTAGATGCATTGTTACTGTTATTATCTTTGTCAAACTCTTTATATAGTATTATCAACTGAACGTGGACTAGACATGCCGCGGCTGGGGTCTCTTGGGTCGGGATGCCGAAAGCCCGTCGTGGCGTATATAGAACCTGTGAGTGTGCCGAGAATGATTCATGAATTCTCACCATCTCTCGTGGGTAGCAGCTCTGTTGCATATCCGGTGGCAAAGGTGGCAAAAGGCTGCGCAACTATCGCCACTCTCTTGTATTATTTCAAGTCTTTCTCCTCCTCTCCTTCTCTCCTTCTTTCTTCACTGTACCATAGAATTTATTCTCCCCTTCATATCGTAACAAGCTCTGTCGGTTGCAGCATGTGATAGCCAGAATTAACGTCCTCCATGCGCTAGTTGCCACCAATAGACTTATAGTGGTTTCTCTCTACCAAGTGGCTGTTAAGAGCTCATATTCCGTGACGAGCCAAGCTTGCGACTGAACGTGTTGAGCACCGACTGTTCACAGCTCCAACCTAACTAGTGCTTTCATTCAACTCGCTATTAAGTGTTATTTGAGATATATTTAGGTGTCTGTTGACTAAAGCGGTGCTAATCTACAACTCGGGAGAGCCAGCAGGACAACAAACCATTCAAGGGGCTGCCACCACAGGTTTCAAACCTGAGACCTTCGAGTCTACAGCACTGGGTCTTTCTTGCACCTGATCTGCCCGTTGAGCCCTAGTGGAGTGTTATAGATTTTGAGTGACTAACCTCCTATTCCCCAACTTGGCCCTTGCTTGCAAGCTCGCAACTTGCCGTTTCACTGCTGATAGAAAACTCTATCTTCTGGCTGTTATCTTAGCGATAGGTGTTAGAGTTCCAAGCATTGTGCTGCGCAACTGAAAAAAGGAAGGCCTGTTGGGATCAAATAATTCATCGCAAAGCAAATTGGACAGCAATGCAAAGATAAGCCGCAAACCTTCCGCGTTTAACTACTCAAAGATAAGGGATATTTTGAATCAGTTGGTATTCCGTTTAGTTCGCCAAGTCTCTTAATCACTGAAGCGTTCCCGAATCGTTTGTTGGCAATAACAGAATTGCACCTGTTTCGAAAACCTCACTTTTTGCAATCTGGGATAGCGCGGTTGATAACTGAACTGGGCGTTCTCAGGAAGGAAACTTCATTTCGGGCTGGCCGGGGAGGGACTCTCACTCCTCAGGAGAGGACAATGTAAGTCGAGACTAAACTGCGATGTTTTCGGGAATATTTAATAAAGTGATGTTTCTCTCATGCCCAATTGTGGCGAATAAATGTGATCGATGAGAACTTGCGATCACGTTGCTAAACAAACTGGGAACGAGAGAAGGGAAACCGCCGTTTTTCAGCCTGAAACTACGGTTCCTGTGGGCGAATTCGAAATCGATGCATTCGCGATAAGGACCTAATACTAACCAATGTAAGTGACATCTAAGCCTTATGCGTAGACGGTACCGTTCTAGGTTTAAATTCAGCCATGTCTCAGATCTCACATTTCACTTACCACGTTGTGCTATATAACACCTGGCTAGAACGTAAAAAGAAAGCAACCTTTAGGACATGGTTGCACTTAAAATTCCGCCATGTCTCGGATATTTCATTTTCTGCACTACATAAGTGTAGTACTAAAAAACGAAACCTCAAGACATAACTAGCTGAGAGCGGTAATTATTTTACGATTTCGCTGCCAATCAGATGAGTCCAATCACCCATGTGAAATTTTATGTGGGGTATGCCAGATGCCTGCCCAGCTTGCTGGACGCGCGTCTAATCGGTTTACGCACACGCACATTGCCTGGGAAGCGTGGAGGCGCTGCGCCACTCAGATCAGGTAAAACGGTTACCCGAGTTCATTTTCTGGATTTAGTCTTTGAATTCAATTTCAGTATCCGTTCGAAACTCCGTCACGATTCTTTCACTAGCTATACAACCAGTGACAATCAGTGAGCGCAAATTACACGTGTATACTGGGCAACGGAATCGTCAGGTTAATCTAGATACCTCAGACTTCTGCAGCCAGACTCCTGGGATACCAGATGGAAGAAGCGTCTAAGAGATCTCGAGATTAAAGGAAGTGCACGCTCGCTGAGGTGAACTTTATTGCCAATCTAAGACCAGTTGGCAACCGGCCCCCCCCCGCTCCCCCACTGATCCCCCACCCTGATCCCACCACCCCACACCAAGCCGATCCAGCACAGGCGCCGCTACGACTGCTAGAAATATACCGCGGCAAAATCACGTCTGATCAACGTAGAAGCGACGAGTGATGAAATATGTAGTCTAGGAGTTTTGAGCGGTATATGTTGTGATATGAACGTCGTGAAAAGTCTGGAAACTCTACCACTTCAACTCATAGCATAGCAATAGGGGTCTTCACGACATTCGGTCTGAGACTCGTTTTGGGAATCTAAACTTTCTCAACTCTTTGACGAGTTGAAGTTTTATAACGGCATTCATGTACAATCACCCTGAGAGCCACTCTATGGAACCGTTTGGCCGGTACGAACGGCGGTTCGGAAACCATTGTACAGGTTGGGAAAATGACAGTCGTGAGGACCTCTAAACGGAGCGAGTCATATTATCCTCTACATTGGGGTCTATTAGCTTTCCCCAGTCGAACAATCCCGAAAGGCTCCGAAGAGTTAATCGTGTGGAAAGTGAATGGCCATGGGTTGTATATTATTGCAGCTAAGAAAAAAAGTGGGTTCCGCCACAAATCGAGATATATCGGTGGATCCAACATCCGAGACATCTAAGGATCGGGAGTGACATTCCATGACCCCCTCCCTTCGCCGTGTTAAATAGTAACAATTACCCCCATTGTGTAAGTTGATTAGAATACTGTAGTAAGCACCGTTTGCTCACTACCTATCCCCTGACTCGCCAACGGACGAAAGAGAGTAAGCCCAATCCTAGCTTAAAGCATACGACATACGCCTTCCCCTGGAAGCTTTCTCAACCAATGGTTTTTGTCAGCGAATACGAACAATGGGATGACGTCCAAACCCGCCAATCGGAAGCCCATTCCCAGGGCTTGCGGCAGAGCTGGTGGCCTTAAATATATAGTAATCGAACGCCAAGCCCCGCCGTATTGCTACAGGATGAAGATTAGGCCGTCAGCGCAAATCTTTCGTATTAATGATTAGATCCTCAGCGCAGATCCCTTTGCTGGTTAGGTATTTAAACAGGCTCTGCCGCTGTTCAACCTCCACATATTAGGTGATGACCAAGTTTGGGATATCGACACAACGATCGACACGGACGGACGGACGATTGGGGTTTTCAGATACGAGCACGATGATTGGGGCGTTTCTCTCAGCGACGAGACTTTATCTACGTATCGATTCGATCGAGCACTACCCTAGTCGGCAATACATAAAGACCTGATTCACCTCGATATGTGGCGACAGCACGACTGCCGATGATAGACGCGAGTGCCCCGGTATGGGAGCGAACAACCGCGATCATTTGATACTGGGTGGCACATACCGAACAGCGCATGGAACGAACCTCGAGGTCCCAACTAATCATTCGTACACTAGTGGATTGGGTTGCTGGGAAAGCAGGTGTACACGTGCATTAACCCCAACCTGGTAACTAAGATAGGATAAGAGACGACGGAAGTGCCTCGACTTTAATTATTCCTTTTCTCAATGCAGATCTGAACTTTTGCGGAAAAGCGGAGGTTAGTGGAATATACCGTATGCAGCCTTAAGTTCACAGTGGTGTTATTCTCGGAATCTTCTAGCAGATTGATCGAAGGATACCAGTACGGTAGAGTCGCGACGGTAGATATAACGGGTGTAGGGGTATGACGAACATCACGGTTGCAACTGAGATTCTTGTGTAGATGTTGATCACGGGATCTCATATTCAACATTGATCTTCGTCATACACTAATTATAACGGATCCTACTGTAATTCCGCGCTGAGGAGGATCTGCCGCACTTAGATTTGTTACCATGGTACCGGTACCATACTACACGTATACGATCAAAGTCCTTTTCATTCCCCACAGTAACTAATGTCATTCGCAGATCATGACATAACTATATGTGGGCATGACTACTTAAACATATGAAGCAAATTATCCTTGATCTCCGAGCTGCTATCAGTGCATTCATAGCATCAATGCTCCTACGTCGACGCGTCTCTACCAACCGGCGGCGGACTTTGCTCAACAATCTAACAGCAGCGGAGAAGGATTCTACTAGAACAATCCCACTTTTCTTAGATACATAGAGTAGTACTAACTGTTGAGGACAGAGGGTGTACGCTGGGTAAAATTTCATGTCTCTATCCACCAATGATGCCGGGAGGGTAGTACAGCACCAAGTGACCGTAGCACCTTGGCACAGGGCAGCTTTCGACATTCATGCGACGCGCTAAAATCCCTCGCCGCCTTGAGACTTGCAAATGTCAGGTTTAGCCGCAGCCTTCCGCAGCTCGGCGGCAGTGGCTTATCCTCCTCCAACCGGCTCGTCGACCAATGGGTGGGAAAGTGTTTAGTACCCATTGCTACCAGCCACCCCCTCATACCAATTCTCCCTACAGAAGTCATAAAGAACATATCATTATATGCGAGACAGTTCCATGCTCATGGTGATAGACGGTAGTACTGGCGAATTCTATTTGCTTAGCGAGACACGGAACGTTTCATCTATAGCTATCTAATTTCCATTGTGCCGCGGAAAATATCTCCGCAGAAACTACAGCAAGAACGGTCCGGGGTTCAATCCTTACACCGCACTTTCCAAAGTTTCTTGTGGCTGAGAGGTACAGCTATAAAATAAAAGATCGAGAAACAGGGGAAAAGTGCAAAAGTTTGGACGTGTGATTAACCTCTTCAGAGAGGATTTCAGGCACTAGATCGCAACATTTGGGTTAGAGTAATGACTCTGGCCAGGGTTACAAGAAGACCATACCAAGTTGTGTGGGTGACCAACCCCGAACAAGTGGTGTGTTAGCCAGGTCGGGGAATTCCCGATCTTTTCTTTCCATAGCTGTATGGTAAATTCGTAGATGCGACAAAAAAAAAGCGATCGTACGGAAAGCTTCGCCGCCACCGGTCAACAAAAGCAGCGATTTCAAGATCCAACAATAAACGACACCGCGACTCCCAAGTCCTTGCAGCTTGATCTACCTTGCGTCTCATTACAATCATGGGAGCTAGTGGGACGTAATGAACGTAACCCATTCGCGGGATGGTATATTCCAGCCCAAGAAGGAAAGGACACCAAGGATGAATTGCAGCTCACCAACATCTGCTCTCATTTATACCCGCTTTTCAGTTGAAGCACCATTCATACATATAGGCAATTGAAAGAACAAGGCCTAGTCACTAACCAGTTCGTGCGGCTTGGTAAAATGCGCGTCTCCTAACGTAACTGCCCAGTCGGAGAATAATGATGAGACGTACGGTTCGGAAATCTCCACCGGCGTTACAACAAGGCATCCCAACAGCAGTGTTGCACCAGTAGGGCTAGCCAGAAATTCCGTTACTGTCACCATGAATCTCGAACCCCCTCTTGCTGCATTTCTCAGAGTGGAGTATCAGATGAAACACACATCCTTACCATTTCAAAGCCAATTTGTTCAATAAAGCCTCATTTCAGGATACGTGTCGTGGGGTAGAATCCAAACCACACGGAATAAGTATCTACACCTGTACAAAGTCTTTAGCGTGTGAAATATGGATTGTCCCCTAAAGAGTTAATGGAACTCGGACAGTTAAATAAAAAATCAGCGTTGTGCATCTCATCACTTTCCACTGCAAGGAATTATTGAAAAGCCACCTCTTTACTTTTTCTTTTCTTTTTGAATGTTATCTAACTAACTGCCTATTACATAGTTATACTTTTCCACAATAAC
>Ga0307512_10001195_pt1 | contig 37621 bp, 46 predicted proteins | sample 14_EM_MG_FD_200267 | JGI IMG/M metagenome (GOLD analysis project Ga0307512, IMG submission 200267) | Populus trichocarpa ectomycorrhiza microbial communities from riparian zone in the Pacific Northwest, United States - 14_EM | ecosystem: Host-associated > Plants > Roots > Unclassified | place...
CCGCGGTGGTATCATCGAGCCTTCACTGAAGGTCTTGGCCTCCAAATACAACTGCGAGAAGCAGATTTGCCGCAAGTGTTACGCCCGTCTCCCCCCTCGTGCCACCAATTGCAGGAAACGCTCCTGTGGACACTCATCACAGCTCCGCCCGTATGTGTACCCGGTCGTCTGTCTGACTTCAGATTCTGACCACTTTACAGAAAGAAGAAGTTAAAGTAGTCTACTCGCCTATGGTACTTGGTGCTGCTGGGGGCACTGTAGTGTTGTGTATTCTTTGAAGTTGTTTCGTTGTAAATGGCACCATGCAGTACACTTTAATGTTTGACTTGACTGGAGGGAGTCCCCTGATTTTGAGGCATCTGCAGCGGCATAATTACCCGAGTAACGTTTGACCGTGACCACATCGACGCCACTTCCCCCTCAGTCTCTTGCGTCAATATTCAGCATGTTGCGTTCACGATTAACTGCGTTCTTGCTATTTCCGTTCCTTTCGTCAGCTCTTGTCAGTGAGCAGATGGTCATAGGTCAACCACAGACTCCAGTCTCCCACTCAACACAGACACTCGCCGATTTACTTACGATTGAGCCCTCGGCATCCATCTTTTACGACTACGCCAGAGGAATCAGTCTCGGCAACAAGCTCAACGACAAGTCCTCCATGATCACGGTTTTGGTCCCAAGGAACGAGGCTGTAATGAAATTAGCCAAGAAACCGTAAGAGCAGTCTCCGCTGAATCCGAAGCAGACCCTATCTTTCTGACACTCACTGAAGGCATCAAGACAAGGAGCGAGTACATGAAGGTGTTATCCTTACGGAAGAGGAGATGTACACCCGGTCGCAGAAGAACGTTGAGCGATGGATTGCTGCTCACATGATCCCTGTACGTTAATCGCCCACAATCTATCGAGGCCTCGCGGACATTCAACCTTTCCTGTACGCATGGACGCCAGACCCATCCGATCGATTTTAACTCCAAAACCTATACCACCCTGTTGGATGGCACTTCCGTCAAATTTGACGTGGTCAAAGGTGACCCGAACGCTCCAGAGTGGTCCAACGTGCTGGTAAACAGCAACATCCGCATTGTAGGGTCCAAAGAGGTCCGGATCCCCTTCCGATATCGCCCCGCCAGCTGCTGATTGACGTTTTGTGCAGGCTAGCAATGGGGTCTATTATCTCATTGACGGTGTAATTGAAACCGACTGACCTGTCGTTCTGCGCCTTCCAAACATGTATAGTGCCCTCGCTTGTACGATATTACCCTCTATTTCCCCCACAATCTACGTCCACGCCCACCTGGTACCTGGGGCAACTTTGGAACAAGTTACAGAAGTCTTCCTTCGCTTCGTTGCTTCACGGTTGTTACTCCATGGCCTGCTCTACGTTATCGCCGAGGATCATCCGAACATCCGGCTTAGTTCCTTCTCTCCTCCGATCGGAACACCTCTGGTACCGGATCGCCCGCGAGTACGCAAGATCGGACCGACCAGGTGGTTCTGTTGCACTTGACGGTGTTACCGTTTCTGGACTATTTCTACCGACCCGGGGCCCTCCAAGATGGGCCTTCATTTGCAGGCGTTGCGAACTATCGACTTATTGCCTCGTCAGCTGTCGTGACCGCCTCGCAGGTGTGTCACTTTGACGTGTCGGTGGCCACTCGTTCCACCGTCAGCTGGTTCCAGGTGCGGGACTTCGGTCCCTTGATTGACCACATGCGCCAAGCCTTGGGGTCTAGGGCCCTCGATCTAACGATCTACAATCTCGTTGTTCAGAATGAAGGCGGCCCCGATCTGGCTCGCTGGACGACAGAAGGACACTTGACTGGCTCCAGGTTTCTCTCGTGGGTATAGCGCAACTCGCCCCCTCGCCTACGAGTAGATACAGGACATCATCATTCATGAGTTCAGAAAAACTTTCGGGGGAAGGTGTTGGACACCCTACGACAGACCGTCCTCAATTGGGACGCCAGGGTGCGAAATGGTACCGCTCCGAAATCTCACCTCCTGGAGTGATGGCGCCATTCGTTTCACAGTACACGAACCCTCCAGTTGGCCGCCTGTGGAACCCTTAAAATGTGATCACGGATCGATCGTGTGATGATTGGCCCTCATGGCATCTCATCTTACTCTCCCGCAGATTGAAATACTTAGATCTAAATCCCTGCATTTTGGGGACAGGGGTTCAGCGAGCTGCGCGACGATGAACACGGAATTATGGAATTGCTAGTTGCTTAAAATGTCGTATTCACTTCAAAACTTCGGAGGAGATCGCCCGATGCGGTAAGTTTATAAAGATCGAAAGTTTGTCCTGTGCTTTCAATGTATGCGAGTTGTCTGTACAGTTGATCGTGATCAGCGGAGAAGAGAATTCGATGATGTGGCGCATGTAACATCGTGAAATGGGTGGGTTTCGCCATTTTTATTATGCGATATTTCGTGTCATTGCGGGCCGTTTTGACGAAATGCGATGATAGAGATGTTGTAACGCGAGGGGCGGAGGAGTGTCCTGTTGCGGACGATGGCCGCTAATCGGACGGTGTTGCGCTGTCAATGTAGGGGCTCAGCGCTTCAGCGCTCAACCCGACACTCTGGCCGAGCTCGGAACTGGAACGTACGTTATGTATTCCGTCTCCATGGTCTGCGTACGTTTCGATTCTCGTGGTTTTTTTTGGAAAACTCTTCGCTGAGAACCGGGTGTATGAAAACGGGTGAGTGCAACCGCCCGTTCTTCGTGATCTCTCTTCATTCGCTCCTTTTACTTACGACAGGGTCTGGATCCCCAAGGGACGCAAACGCCGCCAGCTCCATTCCATCCTGGAAAAGTCCGGTTACGACAATAGATGTTCCACCTCTTCACCAAACGCAATCCGCAGGACCGGAAGATAAGTTCCACTTGGCTTCTCGAGTTGACCGCTGCGTAAGGAAGCCTTCTACGTATTCGTTCTATCAACGCCGCAAATGAAAGATAGCCCCAAAGTAAATCATGATTCAGTGCTTTGACTTCAGCGGGCGAGAATCCATCTTGTTGTTGAGTCACCGTTGTACAACGACCGAAAGCCCCCGAATTGGGTCACGGTCCTCAGGAGGATCGCCGGGGTCCGAAGTACCCGGAGGAATACCACCACGAGCGAACAGGACTTCAAGCAAGAGAGTTCTCCCGATTGCATACACCCTTCCTTACTCTTCGGATGCAGACAGGATGAATGCCAAACTCTGTTTCTTATCTCCAAGTACCGAAGCGGTTTACAACATCCCGGGGTTACGCATGCAGAAAAAAAAATTACGCGCGGCCCCTCGCTCCCACCCCCTCCCTTCCGCACCCGCGTTGTGTCTGTACAGATTACGACACCGAAAGGGTCTGGAATCCTGCGCGCCCATGTTTAACAGGTCGCATCAATCTCTTTTTCTCGTTCTTGTCACTTTCCAACAACGACAGAAACGGAGAGCGGTAATAACCCCCTCTTCTGCTTAACCGGACTTGTTTATTTGCGTACGGCATGTTGTGATGGGTTCAGCTCTTTAGGAGACCAACATATGATGCCATGGCACAGCAAAGATGGACATATAAAGCAGAAAGGACACACGCTCAACTGACGAACGTGGATTGTTGAACACGCGCCTGTTTGAAAGCTATCGTTGATTGCGGATTTTCAAGATACCGGTGTTTTCCTCATATCGCCACCTGCTCTCCATCGGTTGGTGTTTGGATGGGTTTTCGGTTTCTCGGGACTTCCGGGGGCCCCACTTGTATGGTATCCAGACGCCACGCCAGTGACGCCACCCCCCAGGTTCCCTTACTTTTCGTTATCTCATTTACCACACTGCGACCGGAAGCGCGGCCAGGAGGCGCCGGGTGTTGTTACGGATTACGCGTCGCGGATTGTCTGGACCCTTGGACCCTCCCCTCCTGGGGATCCAGGACACATCACTTACCACTTTTCGCATGGAATAAAAAGCACCGCGACGATGATATTGAACGTACGTACGTATACCGTCACGGCCTGGTGGTCCAACCCACCTTCCACCCCGCTCGTATCGCTTCCCCCATTGTCAAATCATATGGCGACGTTTGTATGGGGTCCGAATTCGTGGGTTCCTTCCAAGTCGCCGAGATTATGTATGGATCCGATTGTAGTTACGCCATTTTCCACCCCCCCTTCCGTGGAGGGGGATGTTTTCTGGTAGTCGTGACCCACGTCCATGGCGGGCGAAACGTACCTCCTGGCGCGGAAACCGTTTCGAAACTCTACAGGGCCGAATAGTTTCACTTTAACCTTTCTGTGGAACGTCTTGGAGCGTCTGAAGCGTAACGAGACCATGGTCAGGCGGTATCTCCCTAGTCACCGGGTTCGGGGGAGGATCGTGATAAGTATCTATCTACGTGCGGCAGCATAAGGCAGGGCGACTGCGGGTATGGCAATTGAATGGAGTGGAGGGTTCAAAAGGTACGAGAAGGTGACCTCGAACAAGCATCAGCGGAAGATCAAAGATAGTGGAGGAAGTGGGGTCATGATAGGACCGAAAGCGAACGGGCTGATTTCGAATTGAGCGAACCAACAAAAGAGAAGCAGGACGAGCGATTTCAACGAGAACAGTGCCTCGAGACAAGACGACAAGCAAGAGGGATGTGGATCGAGTGAAGAGGACGGAGAGCACTTCTAGCAATACACGCAGCAACGATTACGACGGCAAGTTACGAAAAGATGAAAAGAAGAGAAAGATAGGATACATACTTCGTGTATACGTACAAAAGGGCGAGCGATGCAGTGCTCAAACAAAAAGCATGTCTAGGATGGGAAAGTGTTATTAGAGACAGCGAAAGAAAAAAGAAGAAAAACTGCGAAGAAAACTGCTAAAACAAGAAGACGTGAACGAAGTTTGATCATGCTGAAACGTTGCAAGGCGGAATTGGCTCGTCGGGCATATCCTTGCGTTTTCCAAGACTAAAGGGGCCTTCCATCGGTACACTGTGGATATTGGAAGTCCTAGCACGCCAGGTTCCGACAAAATTCTTGCCACCATGAATGTAACCCCGGAAGATGTAGACGTTGGCCTCTGGGTTGGACCTTGGGACGCGGACGAGCGATATAAGTCCATCCCAAGGTCGGACGCGACCATAGAAATGGTAATGCTGCCAGGCTTGGCCGTGATGGGGGAGGGTCTGGGTGAATGCGGTCAGCACAGGGTGCGAGGGAGTAAAAGTGTGGAACAAACCTCTCCAGTGATGACAATATCGTGAATCCCAGTGCAGACCGTCTCGATAAACTCCTCTGGGATCTCGGGGTACTCGTCGTATTCTGATTCTGTATCGGCATCACCGTCGATATCCATAGGGTCATCCCACGGCATACCGAGACCATCGTCCCGTTGCTCAAAGTTGCGTTCCCTAACGCGGTCCATCATTGCTTCCTCGGCGGCACCGATCCTGGCACAGCAGACGTCGCAGGTGTCTTCGGAATGCGAGTTGGGACGTCCTTGTCGGTAAGTCTCATAGGTGGCGAGGGCACGACCATGCCTATCCTGAACCTCAAGCTTACGCTTTGGGGGATGTAAGGGGGGGAAGGCGAAAAGATAAGGAACAGAACTCACGCCGTCCTCCCTGAACTTGATCCCACTGGGAAGCCAGCCATTCCTGACACCCTCGTCGAACAACCGGTCTGGTTCGTCGCCTGTGGGAACTTCCACAGATCTGGCAGGACGGATGCAATGGTGTTCGCGCAACCGGACCATGACAGGGACTGTAGTTACGAAAGGGAAGCTCTCACCGAACTCAGCAGGGAGAGTAACGGTGTTGGCGATGCGGAAGTAGCTACCCTCATCAGGCATAAGCATCCTACCGTGCCAGAGCCCATTGAGAACGCCGTAACTATGGACGGCACGTTTCAAAGGCGAGTTATTCCAAGGGTCGGTGCAGCTTATCAGCCTCGTCCAATCGGGGTCCCATTTTGAACTTATACACTTGAGAGTGGGGAGCCAGGTAGAAGAAGCCTCGGCATGAAGTTCTTCTTGGGTGAGGCCCTCCTTCCAAGCGTCCCAGTTGCCTTTATCAACGAACTGCGAGCCACGATAACGATTGAACTCGATGATATCGGCTTGGGTTGGGAAGATTCCAGTCCTGTTTTGGGCCAGGGCAGTGGTGCGGTCGAAGATAAGGGTGGGAGGTACTTGAATCGGTTGGACCTCTCTACGTGCCAAGTAGAGGAGTTTTGCAGCGACAGTAATAAGGGGATGAGAGAGCGATATTGTACCGGCAAAGTGGGGGATGTTGGTGACGACGTCTTCGTGCCTGCGGTATAGTGGCCAGATACCATGAGGGGTGAGGAGAGAGAAGGGGAGCTGGTTTTGGGTGGCATGATGAAGAGGAAAGTTGAAATGGTTATCCGGGGCATGGAAGGATGGGTATCGGGTGGAAACCAGGATATATGGTCGCAACAGATCGAGAATTTTCTTTCGTTTATGGTTTGGGTTGTAGTCAGGGTCTTGCCTCTGCTCGGCCTCTTCCCTTGCCTCGGCCTCTTCTCTGAACTCGGCGGTTAGCCGTTCTGGAGTGACAAAATGAGTGCGGGAAGTGGGTTTGTCAAAGGAGAATGGAACGTACCAAAGTCAGTGGTAAACCACATGAGCCACAGGGCGAGGGCGTTGATGGTGGTTTCTGCGGGCCATTGATTGGTGGACTCCTTTGCTTCCCACAAACGTTCGAGGACAAAGTGCTCGACATAGTCCGCGAGGCCGGCAGCAGCTAGCTGACGCTCGTTCCTTCCATCGTTTTCGGTCATCATGATGAAGGCCATCCAAAAATCGTGCAGGATAGTTGAAGAATATATGTCGGCTCTCCGGATGTGTTTTAGGACGCGGCAATACCGGACGAGTTGGTCGGTAAGATTTGAGGAATACAACGCGGGGGCACCGAAACGACGGAGGGGTGCGGAGGTGTCGAACTTTGCCTTGAAGATTTCGGCGTAGAGGACGTGGTTGGAGGACATTGAGAGGGCGTGATGGACGTATCTACATGTCTGGAGGAGGGGGATGAGGTGGAGGGGATTTGAGGTTGGGTCGGTGAGGGCGAGCTCGAAGGCGATACGAAGGAGGATGTCGTGGGGGAGGAGACACAACATGTCCTCTGACTGGAGGAGGGGCGGAATGGGAGATTATGGCATCGGAAGTGAGGGTGATATAAGTACAGTAGGAGAATATTCGAATATTTTTTGATCGCCGCTCCCTCTGTCTAGTCGAAATACGACGAGGTCGAGTGCCATTCTGGCTGGTTTACCTTGGTCATCTCGTAACCCTACCTATCTTGAGGGTCTCCTCGTGCGAACATCAGCCGTTAGACGTAAACAGTCCGGGCCCTCGCACACTAAGGTCGACAGTTGTTCAACCCGAGGTTCTTCGTTATCTCCTTGAGGCTGTCGTCCCCTTCTCCTTCTTTGCGAATCCGGTGGGTGTCTGCCGTGTTTCGGTCGGTCTGCTGAACGCTCACCGCGAGGGACATTCATCCCACCACCATCAAACATCATATCGTACAACCGATAACTTTCAATTGCCTCCGGGGTCCGTCATTGAGCGAGCTTGCACCTGATTTTCGACCCTCTCTCACCCACCACCACCTTCCTTTTCAGTCCCGTCTCTCCGGAGGATCTCCATCCCCACATCTTTCCATTGTTCTTCCCGTCTCTGGCGAATGCACCACGACCGTTGTACATGTATTATCATCAATTCAATGGATGGATAATCTCCTTCCCCTCAACCGATGCATCTGTGACGTCTCGTCGGATGGTACAGGCCGGCGGTATTACTCGAATTCGTGACGAGCAGGAACATACGCCGAAGACATCCTTCCCAGATTTTTATCCTAAAAAAGAACAGTCGTTTTCACCGGGGGAAGCTAAGAGTCGAGACCAACGTCCCTGCTGAGTTTCAACATCTCTAAATCAAATTGCAAGTGACTCAAGTAACCGGACTCTTCGACGACAACGACGGCTTGGGGTCGCACCGTTGAGCCGTGGCGACGAGGTGGCTATAGCGATATCATGGATGAGCGGCTCGCAACTTCCACCGCTGCACTTAGCCGATGTAGGACCACAGGTACGGCGCGAACGACAGAGGAGGATCCCCGCGTTAAGCGATGTAGACGACCTTGGAGAGATATAAGTTCGGTTCTAACGGAGAGACGCCCGCTTCTGGCGCCTAAACGTTGCCGTCCTTTTGGACCACCAAACCGGCTCGTTTGGTAATTATTATTATTTGATCTTCTGAACCGAGTGTCGTCTGTTTTCTGAGCGACCACCTCCAAGCCTACCTCGCCGTCTACGTCCGTTACCATGGGATTCACAACCCTCAAACCCCAAGAGGATGAAAGCACCCGGTCAGCTGAGAATCCGAGAGATTGGTGATTTCCGATTTACCCCAAGACGTGACCTTAAGCCGGTTCGGAGGAAAGCTTATTTCAAGATCCGAGCGGACCTCCTAGTTACAATAAATAAAAACATTCCCTAAACCCAGATCCACACAATCCCCACACACCCGCCCGAGCTGCCGCACCGAGTATGGCAACGTGATGTAGTATAATATAGGCCATTGTGGTCACAAGGCAGCCAAAGGACGTCACCAGCACTTCTGTACAACCCCGTTACTAGTGTAATTGTCGACAGTAATTCGAAGTGAAAGGCACCTGCGATAAAGAATGAATCTGATGGTACACTTCCCAATCTACGGCGTTGCATCATGCAAGATATGCACGGGTTCCAAGAATTTAAACCCGTCGCGCTCTGCGGTGTGGTCTGAGTGCCTGTTCGTGAACATCTGATCAGAGAGTGGTTGCTGAGCCAAGTTTTGTCAGTTCAGACGATCCCACCGCCAACGAGGGCGCGAAGAAGATCAAAGCTGTGCATCACATGAGCGCGATCTTGGATACTCCTCTCCATCTTACACGCCTCGATCAAGATGGCCAGCACCTCGATCCACGTAGAACTTGGGGAAAGCGATGGCTCATATCCCGGCTCTCCCGATGGCACAGACCGGCAGCTCATGGACTATGTTTCCTTCCGCCAGGGAACATACATGAATTACAGCACCAATGACGATGACATCCAAGTCTCGCGAGAAAAGATGTCCAAATCGGCGCACTACGTACAGCACGAACTGCCCACCGACACTTTGCGGAGTCGCAACAACTATCAGTCAATCTTAGAGCTCGCTACAAGGTAGTTATCCTCGTACCTGTTGACCTATTACTAGCTGATAACGGGACCAGAGAATGGACGGGGTACGGTGCACCAGAGAATCGAGACTCGGCTCTCGAGCGGTGGACCTCCCTCACGTCCTCTGAACCGAACATTCCCCGTCGCATCAAAGCGCGAGCGCACTCCTGCCTCGCAGCAGCTTGGTTCGATCGAGCCATCGAGGATCCCGAACGCTGGAACATCGACTCGCTCCACCGCGCGGGAAGCAACGCGAATGAAGCCATAACATTGGGACTAACCGGTTCAGCGGCGCTGAGGGTCGGGTTTTCTATTGAGAGTCAAGGCTTTCGAAGACCCGAAGATAATCGATTCCCTGGGTTGAACACGGACAGGTTTGAGCGGTTAACCGAACTCTGGGAGGCGATCGATGCACATACGGCTGAGATAGACAGGGCGTCGGCCAAGGAGGACGGAAAAGTCACCAAGGCCCCGCTCAAGTACGTTTGCTCTACAGAGGATTGCGGGATCCAAGCAACGAAAAAAATGGGCCTGCTCCGGTGCGCGGGAAAGTGTCCGGTCGTGTTCAAGCCCTCCTACTGCTCGAAGGAGTGCCAGAAGATAGTATGTTGTTTTTGTCCCGCCCTCGTTTTACCGATTCAGTGTTGTTTGCCTCAGGACTGGAAACGACACAAACCATTTTGTAAAGCCGACGCTACAAAGTCAAGCGTGCCCTCTCTCAATGCCAGCAATGATACCACAGAAGATACCGTGCAGCGGGCGACCCCATCGAAGGACATGAACTCTAACAAGTCCGAGGGACGATCTCCAGGGCACAATATCGATGCACCGGCGAGGCATGGGGGTACCACGCGAGTGAATTCCAAGACTGCGGGGCCGCAGACGACGAGAGAATCGCGCAAGGTCGCTGGGGAAAACAGCCGGTAGACCTCTGAGCGGCTTTGGAATAATGGTCGAAGACGACCCAATGCTCTCAAAGTAAGTGTGTTCCCGTTCTTGGATGGGGTTCGTGTTTCCGGGCCAACGCTCACCCTCCTTGTAAAAACTTCCGTGCAGCCTCTCGTGTAACTGGTTCGGAAGGAGGGGTGGCTGTGAATCAGTCAAGTTTGGAGTTGGTGACCGACACACCGCTGAAACTGCGACGTTATGTACGATTTAGTGGAAGAGAAATAACATTTTGTCCTTTTCCCTGGGAGATACGAGCTCACGGTCGATTCCGAACCTTAGACTCAGGCCCGAAGACTCTTCCTAAAGAGAAGAGAGATCGGGGAAGGACAATCGAGGAAGAAAATCGTCTCATTCTAGTCTACGGAGAGTTGAATCCGAACTCGTCCAATTACGGGGACGGTTGGTTTCCGCTGCGTAAGTTTGGTTTGTTTCTGGGCGAGGATCTAATATCTGGGGGAACTGTCACATCTGATTCTCTTTGATGGTTCTGAGCCAAGTTGGAAAAGGAAGCTCGTTTTTTTCGTAGCCACGAGGAAGATGGGTCTATCGTCGTTCTCCGAAGTTCGTTGGGTACCCTCGTACTCCTCACCCTTCTCCAACCCTCTCCCTGTCTGCTACGGTACGGCGGTCGATGCTCAGCACGTAGTAGTCGAAGATATGAGCGATTCGATGAAATCCAACTCCCGAAGCTTGGGATCATTCGTCGCTCTCTGTACGTTCTATTATAGCGGCTTGATTGATTGCCTCGAGTTTACCGGTCCCCTCCCGATGCTTGAAAAAGAAACCCAGTTTCCTTCAACGGCAACGGAGCAGAAATCGTGATGACAGCCGCAACAGAAATGTTGGACTTCAGTCTCTCCCCAACCTCCTTCACATCCACATCTCTTCACGTCTCTGTCCTATAAATCTTCGGTTTCTTCTTCGTCTTTTGTTCTCCAACCTCCACCTCTCTTTCATCTCTCTCCCAGTCTTCTCTCTTCAGTCATGCAACCTGCCCACCAGCCAACCCCGTTCCCTTCTTTCTTTGACCCGTTGTCGTCATCGAACAGGCAACAGTCCCCTAATATTTGGGCTCCTCGAGCAGTCTCTTCTGATACCACTTGGCCAAAGTCGTTGCATCTCTCTGCCGTCCGCTTCGCCGATCGAGACATCGGCCAACCCCGACCTACGCTTACCGTCGATCCACTCGCTGCCATCCCGCGCATTAACGAGGACGTCTTTGGTCCAGTGGGTTTTCCTGCTAACATTCGTAATCGAGGTGTTGGTGCCATCGGCGATGGTCGAAAAAATAGTGTCCCTCTTCATGAGGATCGAGTAGGTTTTTCTTTCTAACCACAACCGATTACGTGCTGAAGCCACCCTTTAGCATGTCGAACAGATGTTACGTTTTCTCAACTTGAACTCCCCCGTTCCTTCCCCAGCACAGCCGCTTTCTTCGCTTTCGTCTACTACTAACAACACGCCGGACTTATCTCCGGTCTCGGTGACCTCGACTCTGATGACTCCAACCGATCTCTCCCCCGCGACAGGTTTCGACAAATTGAACTTTGATTTCACTCAGTCTATGCCCCCCAGCCAGTCGCTCCTCTTTGAGACCAGCCCGCCTCGATTCCACGCCCCTTCTCATTCGCCCACTCAAAAATCCTTCTATGCAGAACACGGCGGTGTTCGTAGCTACAATGCCATAAATCTGCCCTACGCCGACCCCTTCTCGAGCCTAACCTCTTCTACTTACCTGCCCCAGAACTTAAGCCGAGGCACAGATCTTACTCGTTCTATCGCTCCTTCCTGGAATGGTCCGCATATAGTTGGTGGGATCGACTGGCTCAGGACAGATGAAAAGGTTCCAGACGAGGCCCCATCCGTAGCCGGAGCGAGGACTCTGAACGTTCCATCGTTCCATGTTGTGCAGCCAGCTGCTCACGCACATGAGGTAGGTGTTCGTACATTGCGTCGGCACCTTCCTGTTTTTGATCTTATCTATGATCGCCCCTAGCCCATCAACTTTCTCTCGTTGTTACATCCGTCCTCTTCGCCTCCCTACGAGCAGTTCGTCTCGCGTATAATCAAGTCTTCAGATCAGCAAGCTTCCATTTTCCTGCAGCAAAAACTTAAAGTTGCCGATGCTGACGAACGCGCCAAGATCATCGACGCCATATGTGCCCGTGGATACGAGATGATGGCGCACCGGTATGACTCTCGCTTCATCATCAGAACGATTGATCTGAAGTCGACCTGCCTCCAGGTTTGGAAACTGGGCCGTCCAGCGGTGCCTCGAGGCTGCCAATTCGGCCGATGAACGCAGGAAAGTCGTCAATTGCATGAGGTAAAACATGGCTCGTCGGTCATAAGGTTACTCGAATTGACCATCCTCACCACTAGAGGGCGTGTCGTTGAGCTTGCTACCAATTGCTACGGATGCCACGTTCTCCAAAAGGCTCTTGATTGTGAGGAAGACGTGCGGCTTCTCATCGTGTCTGAACTGCTGCTCGGGGATCCTGCCCAGACGCTGGTTAACAAACACGCTTCTCATGTCTGGAGCAAGATCATGGAATTGTCCTGGACCGCTCCTGCTCCTCCCATTTTTGCTTAGTGAATTCTTCCCGCCATTGTCGTAACCTGATATTGACGACATTCGTAGCGTCAACAGGTCATTGAAGGGCAAGTGGGCGTCGTTGGCCTGCCATGAGACGGGCTCTCTTGTTGTCCAGGTACAGTCTTTACTTCCATTATAGTTCTCCACACCATGACGACGATCGCGCTGTCAGCACGCGTTTGAAAATTTAGAAGAACAAGCAAAGGACGGCATTGTCGACGAACTTCTCAACAGGGGATTCAATGTTTTCGCGGACGTTGCAAAGAACCAGTGGGGGTCATATTGCATACAACATAGTACGGCGTTCAATTTTCCTACCCACTTCGAAAGTAACAAACCCACCATCAGTCCTTGAGCACGGCTCCGCGACTCACAGACAGATGGCCCTGGAGCATCTGGTCGCGGGACTGCTAGACTTCGCCACCCACGAGCAAGGAACCAAATCCATTACCAAGGCTCTCAAGGAGGGCGGGAAAGAGACCCTTGACAGGATTATCGCCAGGATGTGCGAACAGTCCAAGGGGTATGCACTAAATCGGCCCGCGTCGACGGCACTTCAGGCACTTACACGTCGTCACAGTGGCCGCCGTGCGATCATCGTAGATCTCGCTCTGTCTGTCGCCGGAAGTCAACTGATCGCAACTGTCTTACCCAACGTGCGTGGATATGTATTATCGAGACAACGAGGCTTTTGACAGTCGCTCGTGCTTGCAGGCTGATAAGGACCAACGTGCTCTTCTATACGAGTCGATTCGTGGTCACATCGTGACCCTTAGGGGCTGCAAGACCGGCTCCAAGGTCATTTGGTTGTTGTACGTACGCCATCTTTTTCCCACCACACTTTTGCTCACGAGCTCCCAGTGATCGCATGGTAAGTGGAGAGGGCGAGGACCTGTCTGCCGGACCGACTGACGGACCACCCACGCAGCGTGCCTACTACGGTTATTGATCTGTTCTGCTTATAATTTCCTGCGGAGACCATCTTCACTCGCTCTTGAAAAATCTCACTCAATCATCATCGGAACTGCCAAAATCGAAGCATATTTCACTCTCAAACCCCATATACTTCATCTTTCGTTTCGAACCTCCCTACATTACGGCTCCTCACATCTTCCTGGGGCACTGTCCAACGGTTATCTCTTCCAACTATCGCTTTCGACGCTCCCATTCACCGGTTGCCACCATTTATCGTGGACTTTCTCTTGCGCATTTCCTTGGTCCATGGGCCCATTTCGAACTCCACTTCAAGACTGCTGTTCTTTCGTTGCATAGCACTCAACCCCATTTGTACTAACCGTGTTGTTTTTACGTCCTGGCGTCGCATCCTCGCATTGTAGCATCACACACTAGCACAGTCACTCATTTTTTCCACTAGCATCGTATTGCAATTCTCATCACCCGCCGTGCGTGTTTTACATACGTGCCAATCACAGGTGTCGAAATCTAAAAACAGCATCGCTGTGCGATCGTGATCAGAGGATTAAATTGTCCGTAAGCGACCCTGGCAGTCGGTGGCTCGTAATCGTCAACGGCAGTGCTACCTCTGCTTACCTCACCCACGATAAGCTGGCGTAACGGTGCTTGTGGGGTTGCATGCAACGTTTGTGCCTCTTTACGACATTGGTGGTTTCAAGGTTGCCGGAGCGCAGCGACCCCTGTGTGAGAATCACCGTCGACAGTAACCAACCCTATAGCGGGCACAAGAGACCCAGGACAAAGGATTCTGGATTCGTTGGTTCGAGGGGATGCAGTTTAGGCATGGTAAATTCCAAGGCCGATATCATCAGCGCTGGTTTCGAAGTTGGGGTTGTGGTGCTACCTGTATACAACTATCTGGCTCCCCATTTCCCAACAAGAACGTGCGAGGCGTTCACGTCATACCGCTGGTATGCAAGCGGCAGTCATCTTTTCCAGAGACAGGGCACGAAACAAGAATACAGTTGGTCAGTGAGTTAATGACAAGGCGTTTCGAAGATCCGTACGAGGAATACCAAGTACCCAACCTACGCGCCATGGAGGGCTACGATAAGCTGAGCGGGGTTACGGGTGGCGTAGTGAGCTGAATCGGAATGAGGTGATGTGCTTCCATATATTGACGACACAACCAAGAGGAAGTGCCCAATCACGCTGACAGAAGGTGAGGATACACGGCCTCTTATGCACAAAGTCGTGGACAGACCGAAACGTGATGGTCCCTGAGTCGTGGATCCATGTCACCTGGTTGGCGGTAGGAGGAACGTGCTAGCAGTGGCCCAACTGAACTGAAGACGTTAATGCCGAGATAGAGGGTCTTCGTCGCCCTGATATGCCGGCATCCGGTGGAGGGCAAAGAGACCGGGAAAGATTAGGTGGTGCAAATGGGAAACGGGGGACACACCAGCGGTACTGAGCCCGACCCTAAGGTTTCTGGAACGACAGCGAGCGGGGTACGTAACGCCAGAAACGTGGTTCCCAACCGTAGCGGTTGACAGCGGTGCTTGTACATCGATTCAGGGGTGTACGCGGGGGAAGGGTCGGATGGGATGGGTCCTATTCTGATGCTGGGCTTTGACGGGCTCTATACAATCTTCCAGTAATGCAGGTTTTCCTGTTAACGTACATGGAACTTCAGTGAGGTGACAGTGGGCCCGATCGAGGGACCCGCTCAATGGCGCATCGTGACGAGAACCTGATTTACTCACAAAGCGTCGGCGTCAGTCGGGGTTGAATGCACTTCTGCCCAGTCCAAGTAGTATCCGCCCTGTTGAACGCACACGATATGCACAGATATTACTCGGTTTTCTCGGGGTTCATATCATGCCATGTCACCCTCTTATAGGGGGGAAGGACGACCACCGCAATAAAAGGCGCGAACCATGATTGGAAGCTGTGTATTCTCTTCGTGGATTAATAGTAGCCGTTACGGCTGTGGACGTCGTTCCAAGGGAATGTTTTGCGATTTCTGGCTGTTTACGTCAAGTCTCTTGAAGATAGGAGCGGTCTTCAATACACCAGAATCGCGAGATGGGCGCGGTATGTGATGAATTGGACAATTCAAAGCTATTTGTCCACGGTAATGTGTTGATGACTTCTTTGATGTGGGATCGCGTAGAATTATGGGAGTTTTTTGGTGGTCAGAACGGTTTGACGGAAAACGAGAGACATCTCAGTCGCGGCACGTCCTGGGCTCTGAGGATGATGCGGGGCAGTAATTGGATGGTAATTAATCACGGAAGGCTGGAACACGGTAGTCTGGGGATGATTGAAATCGGCTGGTTCCGGAATACATGCTTGGCTGGCTGACGGTGCGATTGGCGCCTTGCTCGGTGCTACCAGCGGGTCGCCGATGGAGCCGTATCCGCATCATGATCTGGAGGCGCGGACTGCTGTACCATCACGAGAGATAGTGCGAAAGTTTAGACCGATATCTGAGAAGGGTGAACCAGAGATCGCCATGTACGTGTGAAACTTCACAGAGAAATACATCCGTGCTTTCATTTGAAGCTTGCCCGTTGGAGCCGTAGTAAATCACGCCACCCCCGAGCGGAAAGCATGGATAACCGGAACAGCCACCTTGTGCGACCGTGTCCGAGATCCTTACTCTGCAAAAACACAGGGAATCTGATCCACAGAAGCAGAGTAATTGTCGAGATGAGATGCGTCTACGAATGCGCCATTCGAGCACCTCGTTCCGCAAGTGAATGCGGCACACTGCCACGGGACGGTAAGTTAGAAGATTCTGTCATTGGTAGGTGTGCTCCGCGGATAGAGAGGGGTTCGGGGCGCGTCACCGACACCTGTCAGTTGGGGATAATCAAGGGTTGCCGACAGCAAATGCCTCAAAAGGGTCTAGGTACGAGAGTGGATGATGTAAGTTGCAGAGGCTACCTCGCCGACTTATCTGATAACTGGTTATCGTGACCGATGTGGTTGAAATCCTATTACCGTGCGGGAGCCACAACCGGCCGGGTACCCAAATTCGGCCGGATTCTGCCACAGTGGCCTTGTCACGATCAGCGAGGATGAAAGTCGTGTTCCTGTCCCTCCTTGCCCTCATCTCCGTAGCGCTTGCAGTCCCGCCGTACGACCCTCAGTCTGTGCTCGGTGTCTCTGAGCAGGATACGCACGAAATTACCGAGAGCGTGAATTCCACCTTTGACAAGGCAGAAGACAAGGTCAAGCAATGGGTCCAGAACGGACGCGACTTCATCAACTACAACGGGTTGACTTGTCAGTCCAACCTCGTAACATCCTAATCCATGGGGTCTCAACTGATGGCTGTGACCAGACGAACTTGTCACCCACCCTGCGCTCTCCGCATATAGGCTTCGTGTGACGGAACCAAAGCTCTGTGACACAAACGTGAAGCAATACTCTGGATACCTGGATATAACCGACGGAAAGCACCTCTTCTTCTGGTGAGCCAAATACACAGTGTCCACGTGCATACACTGAGCCTCGTTTAGGTTCTTCGAATCCAGGGAGGACCCAGCGTCTGCTGACTTCATCTATTGGGCAAATGGTAAAATTGAGAATCCAGGAGCATTTTACAGTATTGACCGAAAATCTTCTGCAGGTGGCCCTGGTTGTTCATCAACCACGGGATTACTCCACGAGCTCGGTCCTTGTCAGATTGCCAGTGAGACGAGCGTGACCTACAACAAGCACTCCTGGAATACACATAGCAATATCCTCTTCCTCGATCAACCTGTCAACGTCGGGTACTCTTACTCTGATGACGGTTCCAAGGTCGACCGTAGCGCTGTAGCCGGAGAGGATGTGTATGCCTTCTTCCAGTTGTTCTTCTCTCGTTTCCCAGAATACTCCAAGGCTCCCTTTCATATGGCTGCTGAAAGTTATGGCGGAACGTACGCTCCCAACGCTGCTGCCATCTTCCACAGGAAGAACAAACAGCTTGCCCTAGCCCCCGTCCCCGGTCTGAAGAAGATCAACCTTGCCTCGGTCATCCTCGCAAACGGACTGACCGATCCTTACGAACAAATGGCCTCCATCCCGGATTGGGCTTGTGAGGGACCTTACCCCGTGTACGACGATCCCGAAGGTCCCCAGTGCCAGGCTTTGAGGTCCAAGGTCCCGACCTGTCAGCGACTCGTCCAGAATTGTTACAACTTCGACTCCCGTTGGACCTGCGTTCCTGCTCAAGCCTACTGTTGGTATCAGCTCCTTGGCCCTCTCCAACGTCTGTCAACTCGGTTTTACCGTATCCTTCCGACACTGACTTACCAACAGAACTCGGTCTCAACCTGTATGACGTTCGTAGGACCTGCGATCGTCAAAGGGACGGTCCCCTTTGTTACAAGGGACTTGAGTGGGTGGAATCATGGATGAACGACCCCAATGTCAAGAAGGAGTTAGGTGCCAATCCTTCTCTGACCTTCCAGTCTTGCAATACACGGGTCAACCAAGACTTCGCGTCCCAGGCTGACGGCATGAGGAATAGCGCACTGCTTCTCACTGACCTCGTTAACGAAGGTGTCCGCCTCTTGGTGTACGCTGGCAATGCCGGTATGTGATTGATAGCTGCCTAGATTGTTGGAGCGTGCTAATTGCGAATCAGATGCTATGTGTAACTTCATGGGTAATGAGCGTTGGGTTTCCAAGTTCGATAACGTCTTCCACGAGGAATTCGCATCCTCCAGGCCCACTCCGTGGGTTATCAAGGGCAGCGGGCGCGTCGCTGGTACTGTCAGGACTGCTGGTGGCAACGGATTCACAGCCGGAAATCTCACGTTCCTGGCTGTCCACGAAGCTGGGTAAGCCAACTTTCCTGCACCGTTGTCTGATATTTGTACTCAGAGTGTTTCCAGCCACATGGTTCCATATGACCAACCCGAGGCCGCTCTCGTACGTCTTCATTGCGCTTCTGAATGTGTGAGAATGCCAACCTCTCTCACTTGTCTAGGATATGATTACCCGATGGGTCAAGAATATTCCTCTGGCGAACTGATCCGTTGCATCGTCTCTTATGTACCTAACCCTATGGATACCAATGACAATATACGCGTTTCCGGCTCCTTCCCTAATTTCCGACGTTCCTGATGCCACAGAGGGGGTTTGATGGATCCGCGTTGACTCGTTTCCGAGGCCATACGCCATCTCTGGATTCCTCCAAAGCCTTGCGTGGCTTGTCCGTGATCGGAGTATTTCTGGTCGCCTAGATATCAAGACGCGCGACTTTGCGTGCTTGGGGCAACGAGGGCGCTTCACTCCGACCGCTGGGCTCGAACGCATCGCTAAGTAAAATTCGAAATTCCACCGCAGCTTGCTGTGTGTTCCTCGGAGGATTGTTAGCTGAGTAAGTACGACCGCGCGCTTTGACAGCCTTTGTCGCTTTTGCAAGTCCAGTCTATTTTCGTTCGTAGGGTTCGGAAAATGCATCTGTATGAGGTATAGGGAATCGCGGATTGACGGGAGTCCTGGGAAGAATCAGGCGTTGCGGCCTTACGGGCCTGGGGCTGTGAGTGGATCATGATCGAAATGGGTGTTTCAGCGTTCAACTCCCATTCTCGCAGTCGGGCCACTGTCCCACAGTTATTACCTCCATTTATCGACCACCATGAAGCCAGTGCTCCTGATATTCATAGGAATTTGTACGGTCGGGGCTACTACGGATTATCTCAATGCCCAAACCATCCTCGGAGACACCGAGACGCGTGTCACCGGTGGCAGGCCGCCCGTGCCCGATGCCACCCTACCAACGGTGACGCGAAAGCCTATCCAGATCAACGGAGTAGAGTGTGAGTAGAGCCCTCTCCGTGGGGAGACTTTGCTGATTAAGAGGTGATATCGTAGACGAGTCGGTAAAACACTCCGAGTTCAGCGATCACAGACTAAGGATTACCAAACCCAAGATCTGCGATCCCTCGGTGCAGCAGTATTCAGGGTACATGGACATCACTTCCGGAAAACACCTGTTCTTCTGGTGAGGCTCCACGTTCTTTGAGTTTGACGTTATTCGCTGGGAGGTTCCCTCCCTTGGGCTCATCATCTGCTACTCCCGCGTAGGTTTTTCGAATCGAGAAATGCACCTGACACTGCCGATTTCGTCTATTGGACTAACGGTGACCACCACTCTAAGACTTCTTTCTGATCTGACGGCCGCCCTAACTATTTGTCGTAGGCGGTCCAGGTTGCTCTTCTTCTACAGGTCTTCTAGTGGAACTTGGCCCGTGCCGACTCACCGAGGAAGGTTTGAACGTGACCCACAATGAATACTCCTGGAATACCAATAGCCACATACTATTCCTGGATCAACCAGTCAATGTCGGTTTCTCCTACTCCGATGATGGCTCCAAGGTCTATCGCAGCGCAATCGCTGGCGAAGATGTCTATGCGTTTTTCCAGCTTTTCTTCGCCAGTTTCCCCGAATATGCCTCCGCAAAATTTCACATGGCCTCGGAGAGCTACGGCGGGACCTATATGCCACATGCAGCCTCGATAATTCACAAAAAGAATAAAGAGCTCGCTATTGCACCTATTCCTGGATTGACCCGGATAAACCTGGCGTCTGTTATTCTCGCGAATGGTATTACGGATCCGCTCGAGCAGTTAGCCACAGTGCACGAATATGCCTGTTATGGACCGTACAGGGTTCTAGACCCCGACGGCAAAGAATGCAACTCAATGAAACGAGGGTCGACCATATGCGAGCGACTCACTCGGGCATGTTACAGGTTTCCAACCCGTGCAGGGTGCCTGTCTGCCGCTTATTATTGTTATTCAAAGCTCTACGCCCCGATGGATAGTGGGTATCTCGTGACCGCCCTGCATTACGTCCCTGTCATCGTTCACGTTTTCACTCACAGAGACCGGGTTGAACTTGTACGACGTGCGTAAAAGGTGCAAGGTGTCGGAGATCGGACCGGAATGTTTCCCGGAAATAGGTTGGCTGGAGAGATGGATGAACGGCGATGATGTGAAGAGGGCCCTCGGCGTTGACCCCACACTTACGTTCGAGGCATGTAAAGAGGACGTCAACAAAGGCTTCGCACTCCAAGCCGACGCTATGCAGAATAGCGCCCTGCTCCTCACGGATCTTGTGAACGAAGGAGTGAGGTTGCTCGTGTACGCCGGGAATGCAGGTTAGCCACTCTATACGACCTTGGAAACGCCGTTCTCGAATTCTAATGCGGTGCTTTGGCCATTGAAAATAGATGCTATGTGCAATTACATGGGTAACGACCGGTGGGTCAGCAAATTTGCAAATGTTTATCACGAGGAGTTCGTGGCGTCGGAAGAGAAACCGTGGGTCATGAGGACATCAAGGCGCAAGGCAGGTACCATTCGCACAGCAGGAGGGCGGGGATCAACGGCTGGCAATGTCACGTTCGTGAACGTGTTCGAAGCTGGGTAAGCTTTCTTTTCCCTATTTCCCCCCCATGTGTTGTTTTTGGGAGAGCTGATGGGGGTGCACAGTCATATGGTCCCGTACGATCAGCCCGAAGCTACATTGGTGAGTAGATTGTTCGATTCCCCCTAATTTCATCCACAAAGCACACCTGACCATTGCGATGTCCGCTACAGGATTTGATCACGCGATGGATCCTGAATGTCCCCCTGACCGACGACTAGCGGACCTATTTTGTGATGGTCTTGGCGGCTCGCTATTTTTCGCTCAGCCAAGAAAGTTTAATCGGGCTAAGGAATGGCACCGCCGGGGTGATGTTCGGCAGATGCACGAGGTCATATTATGTGTGTTTGTGTGTGGGCAATGTATTGTAATCTATGGCGTCGGATTTTCACTACCCTCGGCATTCTCCAAACTATTCTTGAAACCCTCCAAAGTCCTCGCAAGCTGTCCACCGCTCGCCTGACCCAATACTCCAGCAATTTGATTCGCAGGGGAACTGATCAATCCAATTAACTGGGCACGAAGCGTGTCCAGTGTTGGCAGAGACGCGACATCTCGGACAGCTGCCGCCTTGAAGACCCTCCCTTCGATTAGCGCACCCATGACTGTCAACTCGGGGGTGAGGGTCGGTTTGACGCGTTTCACCCTCCGGCCAGGGACGAAATCCGGATCATCCGCGGATGGTTTTTTTGACGAGGAAGCCTGTGCCACTTGTCCGGGCTTCAACGGGGGTGCTGACTTCTGTAACGCGTTTAGAATCGCGTTTAGCGTCGGAGGGTCGAGTGACGGGAGCGAGAGGACTGCGAGGCCGTTCTCTACCGTGTTTGAGATAGCTTTTGCCGTATTGGCGTCAATAGGAGAATAATCGCGCAATGCGGCGCCAAAAATTGAGGTGCGGATAACCGTGAGGGATGGTGGGGTGGTAACGGATGGGTCGTCGCTTGGGGTCAAGGGCGTGGGTCCAGGGTTGAGGAGAGAAGGAGCAAAGCCGCCCTTACGTGCAGTCGCAGCGGCGATGTCTTTCCGGAGTTTCGTGAGACGGGATATAGAGAAGTTGTTATGTTGTAAGAAGATGAGCGGGGATTCCTTGCTCGTCTCGAGGAGCCGGAGGTACTGGTTGTACAGGAACCGTTTCCGTTCCGAGTAAATACGTGGCTCGGTTTTCCTTGGGTAACGTCGCGGCGGTTTCACGGACAAGGCATAGGTCCGGACCGATATCGTCCCAAAACTCGAGGCTGGAGGCAGAAGCCTCGTTCGGAGCACCAGAGTCTGCATTTCGGAATGTCGAAGGGTGGAAGAGGAAAGCAGCTCGAAAATGAACACGTGATCACGTTGAACTCGGACGCGTCCCCTTTGGTTATTATCAACGAACCTCCACGACGATGGTTGGCCGCTATGCGACTTCGGAAGCAGACATCACAATCACCCACCACTTACCGCCGCCAGACGATGATTCCACTCAAGACGTTTCCATGTCGTTCGTTATCCCACCACAAGCGGACGCTAGCAACCTCCTGGATCAGAATTGTGATGATTTCTTCTCTGGCCCGGGCCTGGTCACCTTGAGCACTCCAGTTCTACCCAGGCATCTTACAAATACTAGGCATCCTGTGCGTAAGCTGGCAGGGCCAATCCAGACCCCCGCGGCCGTACCTAGCACTATCCTCGGACAGACCCTTCCGACGCACTCAACTACGGAGCTCGAGCCGCCCGACGATAGGGTGGAGTTACAGGAGACGCATATACTACCCCACCCATCATCACCCTCACTATCACCGCCGACAGTGCCATTCATGTCCATGGACGCGCCGACGACCACCTCGGTGGTTGGAATGGCCTCAATCGTGGACCCAGGCTCGCCCCGACCTAGCGATGCGTTGTCCGAGAGCGGCCCAGTTCGCAATGGTCTAAAGTCAAACACGGCACTGCCGATGACATCTATTATCACCACCAAAGCGACCGGGACACAGCCGGGTATTCAATCAGCGTCAGCATCGGTTCCTTCTCGCCATTCAACGAACACACAGAATACGCAAATCTCCCGTCAGCCTCCGATACCGGCTCCTCAAAAAAAGAACAAGGGACCTGCTCAATCACGTGGAACCGCCAGCGCCAAGTCGAAGCAGGCAGCGTCGAAACCCCGGAGCGGGAATGTTCTATTTTGCGAAACAACGTCTGTGAGTTGCGTTCAATCTTCGTCAGCCATCATGGGATATGAGAATCTCCGGTTGAGACTATACGGCGCGACCTCGGATGAGAGGACTAACACTTTGCTCCATACCAGACTCAAAGTCGCGTTAGTGGCGGTGCCGCTAAACGCTTGAAGCCGACTCTTTCCAATCGCGGCGTCGGCAGTGTTAAAGGACAATTTCAATCGAATCCGGCGAGTTCAAATTCGCGGAGCAATGTTGAATGCCATGCATATCCCACGGGGAGCGAACATTCCGACCCCGATTTACTCAGTGACCCCGCAGAACGTTATGGGGCAGTGACTCAAAGTTTGGTAACAACTGTTTTGCCGCCGTCTGGGTCTATCCAGTGAGTAGTCCGATTCACTCGCATTTCGTAATTTCGCTGTCGGTCAGGGTGCACTCCCGGTGTGCTACACTCAGCCACGAGATCTCTGATGAATTGGCGATTAAGTTTTGTGCTTATTCTCCGTTGAATCTGGCACTTAAGCAAACGAATATGGACAAAGTACAGATGACTAACACAATGAATTATTCTCGATAGGTCACGTTTTAACCTCGTATCAGACGGGGCCGATTCGAACGGTTCTTCATCATCTCCTGACCCGCCGCGAACGACAGAAGATCATGTGGGGGCGAAAATCACTCAGGGCATCAGAGAGGAGGAACATAAGGACGACGATCGGCTTACGGTTTTCCAACTATCGCCGAGTAAAACCGTCAGGGAAGGCAGTTATAATTCTGAAGGCTCGGACTGTAGCGAGAGCGGGATTAAACCGAGCCCTGAGCCTACGCCTAGGACCTCTATTGCCGTATCACCAATGCGTCCCTCCAGGAAGCGTGAGGCATCAGCTGGACACGAATCGGATACCGAACCGGGTGGCGCTTGGCCCGGTGAATGGGAGAAGGGTTGCTTGATCATCGAGTCGGATCGGGAAGGTGAGGTAAGGGGTGGTGGCGCAGGGAAGGAGGACCAGCAACTAGGACGTGTGGAACACGGGGAGAAGCCGTGGGCGTTGCTCCAGCCTTCGCGCAGGGAAAACAGGGTGGCTTCGGGTTCGTTGACCCTTACGAGACGGCTCAAGGCGAAAGCTATTCGGGAATCTCCGCGGGTGCGCAAACTCAGGGATAAGCTAGCAGGACGCGTCGTCGCTGGAGGAGGCGCAGGAAGAAGAAGAACTGGGATTGGAGGCGCCCCGGAGGTTTCGCGCGGGAGACATACCACGTTGGATCCAGAGAACGTAGGCGTATTAACAACGACGAGCGTTGCGATGCATGAAGGAAAGGGGTCCGATCCTGGTGAAACAACCGGGCCTAGTATGCCGTACGGTGGCGACAACGTGAGCTTTCTTTTTCCTCGGTTGGGATGGAAGTGTGGATATTTGAAATCTGATGAAATGACTTTTAATTATGCGCGTGCGTTTTGATGACTAACGGGTTTACGTGGCCGCCATCGCCCTTAAACTTGATTGTGATCAAAATACAGCAGCAACAGGGTGGAGCGATCAACAAGATTACAGGCAGTATTATGGGAGGACCCTCTTTCCGGTCCACGTTGAAACGGAGCACGGTACCCGTCGAGTTTCGATTCAAACTGGCCGGACGGTTGGGCACTAGCCGCGACTCCGCAGCGAAGGAGAACCCGGGATCGAGCGCGTCTAGAAACAACAGGGAAGATGGAAAATCACGGAAACGTCCCAAGCTGGGTGAATTGGGGGATGCCAAGAGTGGCGCAGTTGGCCTTGAGGAACCATCGTCTTCTCGATTGAGGGAGGCAAATGATCATCACGATCAAACTGGAGGTCACGCGAGCGCCTGGAAGGGGAGTACTTGTTCACGTTCGAACAATTCATCTGCGACATCAATGGGTCGAAGCAAGAGGAGGATGCCGTTGATCGTACCGGAGGCGTTCAGGTTCAGCACCGAGCAAAGGGCGAAGGAGCGGGAGAAGTTTGACGAGGGAGTGCGTGTGAAGCAGAAGGAGAAGGAACGACAGTTGGAGGAAGACCGTGCAGCCAAAGTGGTGGAGGAGGGACGTGAAATGAAGGAGATGAGGAGGAGAGCGGTGCCGAAGGCGAACACTATTCCGGAGTGGTACGCGACGATGCCGAAGAGGAAAGCGGCGTGAGAGGGGAGAACCGTCGCGGTCTGTTTGTTATTTGTTAGTTGGTGGTAATAGATGGGGAGTTGTATGTGATTGTCAAATTGTACCTGATGAAGGTGGGGATACATAGGAAGCGCTAGAGGGAAAGCCGAAATTCACGGGCTGTCATGAGGAGTATAGAGTTTGCCATCAGACGCCTTGAGTTGGCTTAGCGCGATGTGGGTTTGCCGTTTCTCCTTGACCCAGCAAGATGGACCATCATCAGATATCCCAAAAGGTGGTATCTGGTTGAACGTTAAGCACGCGCGCGTGTACTGCATTCGCTCCTTCGCTCGATGCACCCCGAGAGACCGGAGCGAAGGGGCGGTTGCGGATATCCAAATATCAGCTCATCGTGCATCTTGCTCGTGGCTGCAGAGTGCCCGCAGATCATTCTATTCTGGTAACGGCCCCATCGGCCAGTGGACCTTTGAGGAGACGGAGGCATTCCAAGCCATTGCCGTCAACAACAAGGCCTGGGGGCGATGCTCTTTTCGTCTTAGCTCTCTTTGGTCAAATTCGGCGGGAGAAAAAAAAAAGACAATGGCGCATACGCCATGGTCCCTCCTCCAAAGGGGAACAAAGGAAAAGAAAACGGTCTCGGCTACAGAACGGGTGTGGTGTGTGTGGGGGAATACGCGGGAAGGGACGCAGGGAATCAAAAAGTCACAGTTTGCGGGCCACCGAGGAAAGACCACGGGTGTGGGAAATTTGTATTTTTGTTTGTTTATTGGGGATTACGGAAATTAAAAAAGAAATTGGAAAAAATACAAGAATGAAATTAAGGTCATGAGGATGACGGAACGGCGGGGCTTCTATGGCAAGGGAAAGTGATCGTCCGAATTTGGTTCGACGGATGTACACCACTGTTCGAAGCCGCTGTCCTGAGCATTCAATGACCTTTTTAAACTCAGACCGGGGGGTCCCGCTTACCGTCGTGCTGTCGTCTACGTAAACCCGGATAATTTGCAAATCATGCTCAGGACGATGATGATGTCAGGCTCGGCTGGCAGCCACCCGGACCGACGGCAGCTCTGTCGGATGTCCTCAGGATGCACGACCAGTTCATCCTCAGGACAAAAGTCGCCTAAAAATAGATTCTGATTTTCAAATCCGTGTCACTGGCGGGCTCTCTCGGGACTCTCTCTGGGCGTTTCGGACTTGGAACATTTTCTTCACTCTCGACCACCACTCCCTCCGTCTGTTCCCCCCGCTTCGAACCACAGTTCCTCCTCACCGGCCCTGTATCCCTTCGACACCCTGTGTATCCACCCTCATTGGTGACCGGTGACCTTCTGCTAGGTTGTGTATTTTGACCGGGGCTCGTGCACCAAATGGGTTCAGCCCACTGAAGCCGGTCTTGGTTCTGCGAAGTAAGTGGTCCACTCATCCCGCACTCCCTGTTTCTCACTCATTCTCGGGCTAGTTTGCTTGCCCCCATCAATATATACCTCTCCATATGTACCCACATCCATGTATATGTATATATAAAACAGAATATATTATTTCTGAACCCGACCCTGAGCTGAACCGTGTATGAGGGGGGGGGGCCTCGCTTATTCACTATTTGCCGATTACGTCCGCCTGTCACACATACTAAGCGAGTTTTTGTCCTGAGGGTGTCCGCTGGGTGTGCGGAGGGCATCCTGTCAACTACACCGGGGACGTCCCGTCATTGGCCGCCGCTTCATCAAGACAGCTGCCCCGCCTGTTCCCTAATTCTAACACAGGAATAGTTTGACGAAAATCAACTCCGGATCAAGTTCCGTTCATTCTCCGGTTACAACCTTGCGGACGACCCTCAGGACATCACTTTCGGACAGTGGTGTACCGGTTGCGGGGGTGTCCCTCGGATATATAAGCAGGCTGGTCCTCCTCCATCCCCTCCACAGCAATCCTCCCAACCCAGAGTCACTTGCGATCCACTCCTACAAACAATTCCACAAATGTCTCCATCCACCGTCCCCTCTACCACTTCTACCACCCCAGTCGTCTCCCACACCCACGGTGATGACAAGTCTTGTGTCAACAACTCCTCTCCTCAGTGTTGCCACTGCGGCTGGAGGGGTTCCCACTCTCCCCAGTGTCCCTTCAAGCGCAAGTAAACAACAGATGATGTGATACCATCTCCATCCTCTGCTACCCCACTCTACCCGTTGTTACTTGTGTTTGTTGTGCATTTGCTGAACTACTCACCATCCATTGTCGTACGTCTCTCTCTCTCTCACCAACTCTAACCCATACTTGGTATTGATCGCTTCTTTAGTCCCGCTATCATCAATTCTCCGTTCGATACTTCGCCTTGCCACTTCCCCCTCTTCAGTCATTAAACGGGCTGCCCAAGATATACCACCACCAACCCAGTCATCGCCGAAGCCTTCTCGACCATCAATCGCATCATTTCACCTTTCGACCTTTCGTGTATCACCATCGTCGTCAGTTATCCTAGCAAGGCCGTCGTTCGATCTAATTATTTGCATACAAAAAGGATTGTTCTTTGTCGCCGAGGACTTGTTGATGTTGTAGGAGTTGTTGTGTACGATTTCGTCCCTCTGTCTGCAGCAGAACAATCTTGTTTGTTGTACCAAGATTTAATCCATCATTCCACCAAAACTTTTCTCCTACTGCGTCCTTGTTTCAGATGATCAGTCGATCTTGTTTTGTCGCCACCCACGTGATGAGTCTACCCCGCACCCGAAGCGAGCCATGGCATCGGTGACGGCATCATCATAGACAACGGTCCGATACCTGCTGAGCCGGCCACTACTTATCTCTCGTATCTTATCCATCGGACTATATCATCTCTACGGCCTATTCTTCTTTCTACACGAGTCGTGTCTGTAAGTTACCGTCTCTTAATTCTTCCGTCACCTACCGCCTTGCTTTGATCCCGAACTTCCGATCCCGGTTTCAAGCTTGGCTGATGAAATTCATCCAAATCCGCTCCTTATCTCTCTCCAGATCAAACTCATCATCTTGCCTCCCCCCTTGCCTCCGCTCCCTCTCTTTCTATAACAGAGTTCCTTCCTCCGGTCTGCTGACGACCACGAAGATCCCATGATGACACCACCCCCCATCAGGGGGCAAGGGACCGGTCAAAAAGGTTATCCCCTCTACATCATCGTCATCATCTTTTTCTCACCCACCTCCCTCTCACCGTCCCATCTGCGCCCGGTGCGATCCATAATCCGAAACGATCGCCCAAAGATCAAAATTAGCGTCTGCGTTATCTTACCCACACGCCTATTAGCTTATGGGACCACCTGCAACGTGGGACCTCCCCTCGGCGAAATGGACCGTTCTAACTCCAACCCGTGGCATCCGCGCCTCGGGTTCACGGTCTTCCCTGATGGGTCTATTATCCCAAATCCGATCTCGGATGTTCGGAAACAAAGGAAAGGAAAAAGAAAAAATAGAAAAAAAAAACAGGAGACCTATGTCCGTCAATCGGATTTAGAACTATGGCTAGCCGAGCATCTTTTCCGGGAGCGACATGCGAGTGGAAGGGAGGGAGAAGGTCCTCCGGGGCCATGGGACAATGGTAGCCTTCACGACGTCCGACCTCATGATCCCCCTTCGGATTCCGTATGTGCTATTCAGTCCTCTTGAATGGACCAACTACGTCATTTCCCACTTATCTGCCTTTACCTAACCCTCCGTTAACCGCAGCGAACAGGGCGGATATCCGTTCGGATGCTCGTGCCCTCTCTTATCTCCACAAACGCACGTAAAAGTTTCAAGGTCGCAGCAGTGTTTGACAGGCCGTCAGCACGGATCTCGAGGAGGATTGGATTTCTATTCATTCACCCGCTTCCAATTCGTCGTCATTCCCGCCCCCCATCGCTCGCTAAACCGACCGAAAACACTCACTCTTCGGTTCGGGTCTTCTCACGAGGACAAAAACTCCCACTACGCAACTCCTTCGTTTCAATGCAACACAACCTTATCTCTTCTTCACTATCCCAATTCATTCCGTCCCCAGATAACTGCTTTGTATACACATGCGTGTCCGCGTGCGCCTCCTATCTATCCTTTTTCTCTCTCTCAATAGGACGGGTCAGCGCGCGCGCACACAGAACATCAGAAGAGGATCAGGTACAATGACTTCATCTCCCCATTCACTCCTAGAGCCAAGAGCCAACGGGTCACCGGAGCTAGCAAGCAGTGCATGATCCATCCGTTTCGCAACCCTGCCGTAAAATAAACACAAAAAACCAGGGTCAAATCCAAAACAATAAAAGGGAATTCGTGAACGGTAGAGTGGAGACTCAACCGACGTCAGGGAAACATCCGACAGCGTGTCACGATCCCAAGGAGTTGGCCCCGGGTCAAATGTTCGAGGCTGGTAGCAAACTTTATGTATTAAAAATCTCTGGGTAGTGTAAAACGAGCACAAATTTCAATCGTATCGAGTTGTCCCAGCCACCGAAGTGTCTCATGACCAACACCGGTATTTCTCGTCAAACCTCGTGAATCTCTATGTCATAGGTCATTCCCCTCTCTCTACATCTCCCCATCTCCGCTTCGGAGGCGGTCTCCCATCAGAACGCCGACAGTGGAATAAGGTGGCCGGCCTTCAGTGAATCTTTCCATTCTCCGCCTTGACGACCCGATCGACCTCGTTCTTAGCCTTGGTCGGGGATGTCCAATGCCCTCCTGCGTCCTTCTTTCGTACAGTGAAACACGCGATTCCCATGTACTCCGTGATATCATTGATCACAAGAGTCACGAACCGCGCGTACGACGCAAACGAAATGACCAGCGTAGCGAGAACGAATAGGTGCAGGCGCCCCGGTGTCGTTTGAATTATCGGAGGGCTAGAATGGAGAAAAGAAAGGCGGAAAGAAAAAAGAGAGACAAGCGTCAGCTCCACACATTCATAACTTTGAAGGAAACGGCAGAAGTCCGATCGGCAAATGTCAAGGATCAACCCAATCCCCTCGCCTGTTCGCTGGCGAAGAGAAAAGGCACAAAGGCGTCCGGTACATCGGCACAAAAATCCGACGGCCCAAGAGCGAGAAAGAACAAAAAGGCGACCAAAGCTTACCGGCCGAGTATCCTGGGCAGGTTCACATCCAAAGCACCAATTAAGCTCCATATCCAGGTGGAGTCCGGCAAGGGAAATTCTGTCTTGGTGACGTGCGCGAGTATGATCCTACCCACTTGATGCGCAAACGTGAGACCCCAGGCACACAAGAACGGCACCAGCGACTCGGAGTAAATGATCGCGGAATCTTCCACGCTTGGGTGCGATAACCAAAAGATCTGCAGAAGCACCGTCGCCGGGAATGGAAGCAAGTATAGCAGCGGTGTGAAAGGGCCCTGTCCGCTCTGTCGGCGGCTCTTGTAAACGTTTGAATAGCTGTTTGGGCGCGATTTAAAATTCAGCAAAGCGATATTCGCGGAGTGAACGTGGCCGATAGATAAGAACAGCGGCGAAAAAAGTGACGTATGCACCCACCTTGTAAATATATTGAACGCGAGGCCTGCCGCTCCAAACATCATGAAGGCGACATTCAAGCCGACGTTTGGAACAGTCTTGCTGATCCATCCAATCCTCTCCAATCGGGTAACAGTGAGAATTCCCTGATCCCAAAACGAAGGTCCTGCAGGCAGCATAACGTGTCAGGGTGATGCCCAATAACCTTCTACTCTAAACATCCACAACCGCACCGTGGAACCCAGTGATAACGAAGATGACCACAATCATCAGAATCCCTTCTATTGGTCCCGAGAACACGCCTAGGTAGAGTTGTCCTGCCAAGAGGGGAATCGCTCATTAGGTCATCGAGGAAAATTTTTCAACATTAAGCGTCATACACGAAGTGTACGAACGTGTTGGGAAGGATGAACGCCGGAAACAAGGTTATACATACCGGTGTGATATTCTTCCCATGTCGTCAGATAGAAGTTGGCCAACGTTGCGATCTGGGAAGCGACTGTCCACCAGGAACGTCCCAAATTAAGTGCTTGCGATGCTAGTATGACCTCCAACTAATTCAAAACCAAGAAGCCACCAATCAAACGGGGCGACAGCGAGGCCAAACGGAATCAGTTCCTTGTTCGTTCCACGATATGACTGTCGGCGATCCAGACCAGACGGTCTCGACGCGCCCCCTGTATCGCAAAAACCAATCCTCACCGTTGTGTTCATCGCGTCGCATCCTGCAACAATGACGATAATCAGATCAACCATGAAAATTTTCTCCCTCTACTGAATTGAAAACCGAGAGGGGTTTGCACGGTTCTAGCCTTACCATGGTCGAACATTTCACCCAGCGGTCCTGCCATCCCCGTTCGTCGAGCTTGTTTGCTGCGTGTCCCGGCCGATACATCAGCAAATCTCGGCCGACGTATCACATACCAAAATGGAACCCACGCTTACCCATCGATTGCATCAAAGCTCTGATACAAAAACAACCCTGCGGCCCACCTTAATAATCACAAACGCCGTCAGTTTTTGAAACAAAGGATAGGCATATAGAGCGGAAGAGAAGACAGTCGGCAACACAAAGGCGTACGATGACGCATCGAAAAGTTTTCATAGAAGGAACAAGCGAAATAAACCTACGTGAAGTAAATCCATTGGGGTGGACCAGTAGCGCCGCCCTTCTCGGTCAAGTACGCCGGATCGTAATAAAGCATTGTTGCAAAGTTGAACATGACAAGCATAAATCCGCAGAACGTTATCTATCGCCATGATGGGCCAACAAATGAGAAGAGGGTGTGAGAGTGGGTGGGTGGCGCCAACGCGACTATGACACGCTTACAGTGTTCGGAGCGACCCACTTCGGCCATTGCTCGACTAGCCAGTTCCAGTACGGGTTGAGCACATAGTTTGATAATATAGATCTAGGTTGCGACGACGACACGAGTCAACGACCTCTGCGAGAAAACCGGACCGGGACGTGTGGAAGGACGTCATTGGTGTACCCACCTGTCTATGCCCGAATATTTGTACTTGTTCAGGTTGTGTAACGCGTGCGGAGGGATGTATCCCATCTTTCGTACGGTAAACCGACAGAACGAACAGAGATGAACCACGGATGTACAGAGGGAAGAGGAGCAAATTTTTCCGACCGGACTGCCAACTCACAGGGGTAGTGCCACTCCAAAAAAAACAGCCGACGATTATGACGACGTGTGGCTGTCACATCATGTCACGCGCCGATCACTTCTCGAATTCCGAGTGAATTCGCATTTCAAAAAACACTTCAACAAGAATTACAGGCATTACACTAGGGGTTTTGCGTAGGGATAACACAGAGCAGCAGTATACGAGAGCTAAAGTAACTATACGGTCGTGGATTAGAACCCCAGATGTTCAACGAAACTTCTCCAAGAAGGATCCAGCGCAGGAGGCCCAGAACTTTCGTCCAGGGCAAGATGACCGGCATGCTGATGCACGTGTACACCTTGTGCGGGTCCTTCGAATGGTGAAGAACGATTGGATGTTCTGTTCGATGGAATGTTCTGAGTCAATTCGCTCCGCACATTGAAGTGTCCGGGGATGCTGAAAATGGGAATAGGGGGTTCAGGTGTTGTCGAGATGATTGGGCCGGTAGTCACGGTCGATGAGGAAGGGTAAGATGATGGGAAACTGATTGTATGGGATGGTTGTGTGGAATCGGATGATATGGTTTCAAATGCTTTCAGATCCTCGATGATAATAGGATGTAGATTTTCGAACTCCCAATACGCCGCTAATGATTCTTGTAGCGATGCACTAGTGTGGGAGTTGAATGTTTGTAATGGTGGTCGTTGGGGGGTAGATCCAGAAGGAGAGATCCCGGCAGGAGACCTGGGTTTCACCGCTCGAGTCTGCCCGCTGAGCCGATCGAGTTCTGCCACGGCTTCTGCCGGGAGTTTTCGCTTCTCAAGGACGGCCTTTGCTTGCTTGCGTAGATTATTGACGGTGACCTGAAAAGGGCTTAGTCTGAGGAGATAACAGTCAATGCCGTAACGTACGGTATATTTTCCGACCAACGAACTCGATCTCTCGGCCTCGTCAAGGCAGGCACACATCCGATCAAGCTCGTCAACAGCTGATTGCACTAGGTACGACGAAGATACCCGTGTGGCGACCAAGCACATCACCACCTGGATTCAATTATGCGTTATGGAACCTTGATCGGAGCAGATGAATACAAGGGGAGCCGAACTTACCGCAGCATCCATCGCATGTGACCAACAAAGCCCAGCACGCAGAAGAAATCCAGGAACCCGCTCAAACGTCAAACAGATACCACGGATCAGCCTCCAGGCGGATCGGAAGACTGCGATGAAGGACGGTGCGTATTTGTGTTTGAGAATATCTCCTGGCTGGTCAGCCAATACTTGGGAAAAGTAAGGCTTGTGTAGTTGAAGGAGTGCTTTTCACGGGAGATTACAAATGATTGGCATGATTATCTCGACCACGTTCGGTAACCATCACTCACTTGACTCCTTGTTGGACACACCAAGCCACCGGACAATGTTGATTTCTGCGGGCGGCAACGGACCCTCCTGCTCACCGGCACAATCGGATAGGTCCATCTTTGGTATGATTGGGAAGTTCCTGACTGTAGTGTCGAATTGAAGGATGTACTGATACGATTGCCTGTTAACGCCGAAAGTAGACACCATCACGTTATGAAGTAGCTTCGTGTAGCGCGAGAGCCATGGTTGATCTAGTCAGTATGGACGATCAGATGGAGGACCCTGAATCCGGAGAAAAACCTTACACTCGTCTGAAGGGCTTTTTGGTAGTGCGCAGTCGATGAAGGCAGGGGATAACAACGGAGGGCGGCCATATGCACAGCTCTGGTTTTGATCGTGGGTTTCAGCTTAGAGGATGAACGGAAAACGAATGATTTACCATCCATGTGTCCTTGACGAATAACTGCCAAAATAGGCGGTGCCGACGTACACGGGTTTTGTCGTCCAGTCCCCAATGGGTTGGGTTTATGTCTGTAGAAAAACTGATTGAGTCACGGTTTCGCAATCCGGGTCCTCTCGACTCACGCAATCCAATCTGTCAGCAACGCGCGAATGAGTACGGATTTGGTTCATAATTTACACTCTTATTAACTCACCCCATGTGCCAGCCTTACAGCCAGTCCGAGACACGTCCAGGCTTGACTGGATTTTCGATGTGAAGGATCCCGATCGCTGAGATCGAGGTACCAAGTCATTTGAAGCTTTTCAAAGTCAGAGGGACGTTCAGCGTATGCAAATGGCGCGTACCAGAGCGTGGATACACCATAGTGTTGTATGCACAGCAGGGGGTGCTAGACTCATTGCCGCAGAGGCGAGCATGTAATATTCTTCTGCTTCCACCGCACCGGGTATTTTTGTCGTGTCAAACAACGTAGCTAGCGCGAATGCAGTATACAGGAGCGAGGAGGCGTGTGCGGAACGGGCTGGGTTAGTTTCCCATTTTCTACACTGGACGTCAGAAACTCTATCCTGGATGGAGGGAATGGCACTTACTGGCTATATACGCTGTCCAGCACTTCCTCGTAAAGCTCTTCCCTCGGGATGCCGTCCCATCTAGGCACGTCGTAAGAAAATTATGGAAGTTCGGGAAGAAGGACGCACATGTGCCGACCGTATTCCAGATACAAGTTGCACAAATGTTCGGCATGTCCTCGCGTGGGTAGGAAGCCAAGCAATTGTTTCCTAACGTCGTCAGGGTTTCGTGTGGGTATGGTGTCGTGAAATGTTGCAGCGTCTATGATGGTGTTTGAGATGTTTGGGAAGGCAAGTACCAAGGATTCATCGGTGGCGGCAACCTAATACGCATTCCATTCATTCAACCTTGTCTGAAACGTGTAAAAACTACGCCACGTACGTGTGCCAAGTAATCTGAACGCGCAGTTGGACCAAAAAATCTCGCGTCACCGGCGGCACCCAGATACAGTGTACCTGTGAATCTTGTCGGAGAATGCAGATATGAGTACGACACGTTACCCTTACCATAGGGGTCGCGCGATTCTCTATCGGAACCGTTCTCGACTGAGGAAGGACCGGCGGAAGAAGGGCTTGTTGGCGAGTCCTCCAGCATGGGATCGTTGGGGTTTGAGGTGCTTCGTTGTGCGTCTTGGAGGGCTCTTTCGAGCTCTTGCACACGAGCAGTCAGGGTATCGATCTTGAGTTGCATGCCTTCATTGTCTGCCACGACGACTGCCCTTAGTTGCATAGCGTCTGAGTTAATCGAGGGATCTTTGATGAACGGAGGGGACTTTATACCTGCTCTTGCCACTGGGCATAGTGCCTTGGAAGGAAAATAAGACCGGAGAGCGTTAGATGTCATCCTGGACCGAATACGGGAACGGTGAATGTTTACCAGTGGGACACAACGCGGCACATCCTCGTTTCCGACACGTCTCGCAGGGTACCTGGAGCCGACGACATCAGGGTTTGGAACTGAGGTGGTCCTCGGAAAAGTGATGCCGATTACCTTGCGATCGCACCTGAGCTTCAGCCTGACAAGGGTGAAGGTTGAGTTGAGAGGGGTCGGCAAAACGAGACGCCGGATGAGGTGGGAAAGCAGACCTTCTACACTCCGCACAGGATACCGGTTGGCGACCTGGGCGACGCCTGGCGTTGGGAGGGTTCAGTGAAGTACCGGCGACGGTGTTTGTGCTAGTAGCCATTCGTAGCGGTTCAAGGTGTTGGAAGCATAGGCAGCGTGTAGGCCGCCTGAGAGTATGGGATCCATTACAGCAGTGCTGTTATGTACTCCGTCCGATCCGAGCTTGATGAACGCCCGCTGGTTATATCTCATCGCCCTTGATCCACGGATGTACCTTCATACCTTATTCTTTGTACGTACTATACCGTGCAGCTTCCAACTGGTTTCTTTCCATCCGAACTCCAGTTCGACCTGGAAAGCCTCTTCAGCTTGTCGGACACCATGCATCACCTTCCACACCTCACGGCACAAGCACATGGGGCAACGAGGACCCTGCCCTTCATTCATCACCTGCTACAAAGGGTTTCGTCTCACGACCAACAGTATTCTAGCCCAAATCTTCTTCGCTCGCTCCTCTATCAGCAGTTTGACGGCTCATCCTCCCAGAAACAGAATCCCCGGTCTTCGATGGTCAAAGTTTCCCTTTTATCTCACCTCTCCACCGGCAACGGGGATCCAATCCTCACCCTTTACCCTGACGCGCATTCATATATTCCAACACGCATCTTGCCAACGGCAAACTGTGCTTATTCGGTACTTAGCACGAAACGTCCCGAGTAGCCGGTTGCCGGTAAATCCGGTTAGGTCGGCGCTGACTCTTCCAGGAGGATCTTTTTGCGAATCATTGAGTCCTGCCTTCCCTCTCCCTTCCAGCGTGCTACACCGGAAAAAAACCGCAGGCGGACGGACTTGTCGTTCGACACCGCCTTGCGACCGCAGCCGAAACCAGGTGTCTTTCCGCAGTGGATCAACCACATGCGATCGATCGTCTCCATTTTCCCAAACATTACGCATGAAACCACACTAACAGATCCCGGTAGAGCATGGCGCATTGGTCTGACTTGACTGTTGGGCGCTGATCCAATTTACTCATCATGTTGTGATAGGGTCTTGACACACTTGTTCAACCAAACTCTCAGCCCTCTCGACCCAAATTCCGACAAATTACACGGTTTAGTACCCGTGTCGGTACGCTCCAGGAATAAACCAGATGAAGGGCTAGTGTACTGATCACGAGGGACTACTGTGCGCAGGTACGCGTGCTATTATTGTCCACCCCAACTGGTTACTTTCCGAAGACAAGTCTCCATCTAGCGGCGGCTTTTTGCGGTTCCCTCGAGAAGCTAGCGATGTTCCAAGCGTTCGTCCTCGGACTAGATCCACTTTGTCGCTAAAGGTAACCTTTCCATCATGTTCAACTGTTTCGTGCTTCTGACTCCGTCGAAACAAAAGAGGTTACATATCCGCCAGGAGATCACTCTACCAAGCCCGTCGCCAAGTGCACTGAATACCCTTCTGGCACTGTGACCCAAAGCTCTGTCCTCGGACTTTCAATTATACACTGAAACGGGGTCTCGAATACGAGAGGTTTACCTCACATGGAACCACGTTTTACCTCCGACGCGCTCCTTCTGGGGGGGTGTTCGGCGGTTGTCTCCCTGACCTGACTCCCAGATATGTCAGGTAAATATGATAACGGTGATCGGCGTTGAAAAAAAAAAAGCTATTTGTGCTCCGCC
>Ga0307512_10001196_pt1 | contig 37599 bp, 47 predicted proteins | sample 14_EM_MG_FD_200267 | JGI IMG/M metagenome (GOLD analysis project Ga0307512, IMG submission 200267) | Populus trichocarpa ectomycorrhiza microbial communities from riparian zone in the Pacific Northwest, United States - 14_EM | ecosystem: Host-associated > Plants > Roots > Unclassified | place...
GTCCAGCCAGCCAAGAGCTAGCCCGTCCAGATTGCGTCCAGCCAGCTGAGAGCCAGCCTGTGCAGATCGCATCCAGCTAGCCAAGAACCATCTCAGAGTGAGTATGTCAGGGTTGTCTAGATCGTCTTCAGCCGGCCAAAAGTCAGCCCGTCTAAATCATATTCAGTTGACTGAGAGTCAGCTTATCCAGATCATCTCAAGCCGGCCAAGAGCCAGCCTATCTTGACCATGTCCAGCCAGCAGAGAGCTAGCCCGTCCAAATCGTATCCGGCGAGCCGAAAGTCAGCCCATCGCAATTGTCTCTAGTCTGCAGATAGGCAGCCTATGCAGAGCACGTCCACCCATCTCGATCGGATCCAGATATTCGAGAGCCAGCCTGTCCAGGTCGCGTCCAACTACCAGAGGGCCAGCCCGTCCAGATCGCATCCATCCAACGCGTCTAGATCGTTTCCAGCAAGTTGAGAGCCAGCCCACCCAGATTGCGTCTAGCCAGCTCGGATTGCTGACCAATTGCAGTTGTGAGAGCCACACTCAAGCAAAGCGCTACGGTTCACTAATCATGACCGAAAAAGACCATCTGCCAACCAATGAGCATTCTGTAATTTGCCACAGTAAGATGGTAGGTACCACCATCAACCAATGAGAATGCTTCGAGCAGACAAACCAAGTGTATAACTATTAGATTAGATGTGAAATAATATCCTCACCAAGCTCAATATGACGCTATTCAGGGAACGGTAATAGCTTTGACGGCTGTCTATTCATGCCTGATTTGAGCCAGTGTGAATTGTAGTGCATCTTCTATTATCGCGCTATAGGTAATAAAGATACCTTGATTCCTTGAATTAAAATTTTCATTGCCCCGCTCGTTAGACCAGTTGGTATCAACAAGTATTGCATTGGGCTAAAGTTAGGAGAGCTTGTGTTGATTTGCCACGCTCCAAACTACCAAACACGAGTAAATTAAGATTGGATAGTGCAGAACACGTTTAGTAGGGAGTTTCAGTTAAACAACCATCCTGATCGGCGAAGAACTCATGGAACTATTATGGGGTGGTGGTATGTCTACCTACAATAAAGGTGGGATTTCTTGAGGATAGAACAGTTATCCAATATTTGCTACGTAAAATCGTGTTTGCAGATTGAGTTTGAGAGGATTAAGCAGACCGAGGTCTATAGCTAGCGAGAACTCTAATGAAACTCTTATCTTTTTTTATTCGCAACACTTCCGCGTATTCAATTTTCAAGGGTTCACGAATTTAAAACCTTGATTTAACTAATTACAGAACCCGTACCGACAAATATACCCCCTATTCGGGCATCCAAGGCTCAGTAAGCACTAGTATTGTAGGATATAGACACGCAGATTGCCAGAACTTATCTCGGGCACTGCCACTAACCGTGGGGGCAGTGGGTTTGTGTCGAGTTGGGGCGAATCGGACAAAATTCTAGATGGATTTTATTGGTAAGAAAACAAAGTTAGGCATGTCACCTGAAGATATCCTGAAGTAGTGATCTTGTGCCAATGAAGGAGGGAAGAAGTCAAAAGCGAACATTTTATGCGAGCACTGAGCACTAGAACGCGACAAATGTATTCCTCGGGCGTGTAGCAAGTTATTAAACGCACGTGGCCGCCCATGCGGCTTGAACTCATCCTAGCAGAACTCGCGTCGCACCAAATCCGTGACAGTTTAGATGAAAATAACGCCACATATTCAGTGGTAGAGGAATGGAGCTGACTTTCTGCACGGCGAAAAAGTTAAGTGTTGTTGGCTAGAGTTGCAATTCATAGTGAGTAGGCGCGAGCACCGCCGTTAGGCGACGCTAAAACGTAAGTCGCCACCAGGATCCGCTTGCCGGCGGCAATCATAGCCCCAGCCGCGACTTGTTGATCACCTTATTGAGTTGCACGTCAGGTGCTTACGCCCACCAAAACGAAGTGCACATGCTCGCCTGAAATTCGCTACCTTATCGTCTTAGCTACCCGCGCATATTTAGGGTACGCGGAGCACAACACGTTTGAACCTATTTCTTCTGCACCAAGGGACTACGGGACGTGCGTCCCGTTCCATTCACACAGGGATAATAATCACACGGCGAGTGACGAGAGGTAAATATAATTAAATTTTAGCCCATCCACCCTAGCAGCCGTCCAACACCCACGCCTCCACATCACTCCGAACACATAATAGGGCCCTAAAGACTGCAAATACGTAGTGTCAACATGGATTATCGTTAGCTAAGTTGTCGCCAAACGCTTGATGATTTGTGAAAGTACTCACTGCGATCCCGATTGATTGATTGTAATCAGATGGCATTCGGCCGTGTAGCGGCCATAACATATCCGGTACACATTTCCTCCCTGCTGCTTCCGGAACATAAAGAAACAAAAGAAAAGTTGCGACTCCACTTCCCCAAAAAACAAACAAATAACTGCCACAACACAACACCAACGTTTACACCCCCCATCACTCAACTCCTTGTGATCTGAGTTGTCCGCCTCCTCCACCACTCTGCCAATTCTGCAAACATCCCAATGGAACATAAAATCCACAACTCCTGCGAACACTTTTCTTCTGCAAAAATTAGAGACATTGGCAAACTGATCTCTGGCTATTTCATCACCTTTTCAATACCCTTATACCCATCTTCCCCCTCTTGCCCATTGACCCAAAGCCCGTTTTGTTTCTGTTTCCATCTTTTACACCACTTAAACAAGTGGTCTCTTATTTGATTTTCATGCCCATACCATTAGTATTTCATATCTGTTCTTTTCTGATTTGCCTTAGGTAGTGCGCTGTAAGTCCATGTCCTGAATTTACCTGGTAAAACATTGCTGCAATCTTCTTCAAAGTCTTCATCACCACACTCTTACCTGCCCATTTTACCAAATGTTACTCGTAACTGTGGTTTGACTTTGACCCCATCTTTTGAATTTGTAGTTTGGTTTCGTCCAACTACATCTCAGTTAGCCTTCGCCGAACAAGTGCGAAAGATAGTTAATCTAATCTCACTAACAGGTTTTGTTTTGGTATACTGTCCTTGATTCTTATACGCTGCATTTGATGCTTATTGGTCTGCTTGTTCATTGCCTGTGATTCCCATCTGCGCAAATATCTGTTATTACTTCATCAGAATCGTTCTTTTGAAAACTTTGCATTCCCATTTCATTATCCGTATTGCTAAAACCTGTCCTCGTCATGGATCGTCCAATTGTATTCATTTTAAATACGTTTGTGCATCTGCTAAAATTGTAACAGCTGTCACCTCCTGTGTTCCACAAATCTCTTCCATAATCCTCATCTTGTCCCATATTGCATACATTTCTACATCAAATACTTCTTTCTGTTGGCTGATATGTACCCTCCTCTTTTGCCACTTCTCAACTTTCCATGCCACTACACATCCTACCCACTCATTTTCTTTTCTTGATCTATCAGTCCAAAGAACTAAACCCTCTCTTGTATTGTTATCCTCTTCTTTGGCTTGTTCTTCTTCCTGAATACTTTCTTGGCCTCCCAGGCTCTGTCAACTATTCAGTAAAGTTGCGTACTCACAATGACTCTTTTTGAGAAATTCCCCTAGGATCAACTCAATAATCTCCTCCACCCTATGCGCCATCTGACATTCTTGTCTTATCATTTACCCCCATGTTGAGTATTAGGCATCATCATCTGTCTCAACTTATACTGTCTCAAATCATTATTAAAAAGAAATTCTGCAAGTCTAACTGAGGCATCATCGATCAATACCCCTTGAGGTGTCATTCTGAAGCATGTGGTTGCCCTTCTGCCCTGTTCATTCAATACATTTTGTACCTCCTGTGGGTGATTCTTTTGTCCATGCTACTACAGTTCTACTCTGTATACCATCACTGGCTGAACTGCTGCAATTTGAATCAGTTGACAATGTCCTGGGCTTAATCCATTCTTAACAAGCCAGGACCTTACCCAATTTCGCACTGTCCTTGCTGTCACCAACGTCATCTTTCTACAGTCGGTTAGCATAAGATGGTTGTCCAGCCACACTTCCAACCACCTCTTTGCATGTTTATTGTATTGAACTTTGTGACTTCCACCTTATACTCCGGCAATTATATGTGGTTGCTTATTGTTTCTCCTTCACGGCAATAGCATTGCTTTGGTTTTTTCTATATCAAACCGACAGGCATTTTCCTTTGCCCAAATCTGTGCTCCTTCCATGCATCTCCCCAGTCTCTGTGTGCATTCCCCCACTCCTGCATTTTATACTACCCATACCACATCATCGGCAAAAGATATGGCTTCACTTTCACAATCCACTGCCTTGTTTTCAACTCCGCCTAATAATCCAGAAAGGTATTGCACAAACAGCGCTGGTGACACAGGCAACCCCTATGGAACTCCTGGTTCCCCCATTCATACTATCCCCTTCCTTTCCATCCATCTGCATAATTAATTTTGATTCTTCCATAAAATGTTTCACCCATTTTACTAGATGAGCTTCCAGCATAAAATTTTTTTTTACTCTATTAAGTTCCCCATTGACACAAATGGAAAGACTTCCATAATTTCCATCAACAGCACTGCCGTGGTACTCCCCCTCCCCCACACTTCTTCAACTCTCTTCATTCACCTTTCAACTATCTCCATTGCTGATCCTCTTTGTCTGTATTCAAATTGTCCATGCTAAAGTAATTGCTTTCACTCACACCCCTCTGCTATTGTGTTTGCTGCTATCTTCTCAATTACTTTTCCCAGACAATTTAACATTGTTGTCACCCAATATGCTTTGGCCGCTCTGTATTCTGATTTGTTCGGTTTCAGTATCACCACTCGCCTTACTTTTTTCCAAACTCACGGGTGCAGTTGTAACCCAAACAATATTATCACTGCTGCTGATATTCTCCTGGAATCCCATTCGTGCCAGACTCTAATCACTTGAAATTCTAGGCTATCAGAACCGGGAGCATTTAATACCAAATGATCAAAAATTGCTTTTGAAACAGCTTCTTCAGGAATTCTTTGATGTATTTCTCCCTCTTCAACCTGTACCTTCTACTCCTTCCCCTTCAGTGGTTTCGGAAATACTTCTTCATTTATCAACTCTTCCTTTGGCTTCTAGGATTCTTCAACTTCTCCACTCCTGAATTTCAAAGTGTTTGTTGGTTGTTGGCCATCTGGTTTCATATACCTCAGCGGTTGGAATACTTGATCATTTGTAGCTGAATTTAAAAATCCCTGCCATGTGTTTGTTTTCGATTGTCGGAAAGTTCTTTGCAGATTGCTTTGCTGCTTCTTAATCTGTTGCTATAATGCCTCCCCCCTCATTCTGGACCTCTTCGAGTATCCTAAAATCTTTCTTTTTCGGTGATTTCCTGTATTCGCCACCTTTGGGATGTTACATACTGCTCAACCTTCTTGCTGTGCTTATTGAGATAGCTCACAAAATTTCACAGTATCCACTCAGCTTCTTTTTGTAACTCTTACCCACTGCTTTCTTCATCCAAAACTGATCTCTTTCCATGCTTTTCCTCCCACTGTTGTTTTGCTTTTTCATAATGTGCTTTTTCCCTCTATTGCTTGAACCAATTGATATTCCATCCTGTGACATTTCTTGAAACTTTGCCTTCTTCTCCTTCATCCCAGTTCAACGGGGTTCATACAATCACATGATCCGAAGTAGTTGCCAAATCTGGTGAACTTTCCATTCTGTCAGCTCTGCTGATTTTCATTATGAAATAGTTGATAATTGATTTGGAAGTTGCATCATTTCTCATATTCAGAAGTATTGCTTCCACATCTGTAACCTCTATCAAAGTGTAATCATTCTTAAGATTTACTAAAATGACTTCATTTCGCTTTGGTGGGTACAGTGGATTCTATCTATCCCAGGTATCATTCCAATCACCTCCTAAATTTCTCATTTCCTGCTCCATATTCTCTCTCCATCTTGCTGTCTCTGCCTGTCTTGTTTGACTTCTCACCCTCCCTTCATATCTCAGCTGATTGTATATATTCACCAATCACATTCTTCTCCCTAAGGGGTATTTCATGTCAAATACCTGTACATCTCCTTCACGTCGTTGATCCACTTCTGAAAACCCCAGATGTGTATCACTTCTTATTCCGGTCATCATTCTTTCCCCTGACTATAATCTATCCTGGGTGGCTGATCATACACCCCTCCTTTTTAAACACTGGCTCTTGCATTATCAAAATATCAGCTCCCCACACACATTCTTTTTCATATGCTATCATCATAGCCATATATGCTCTCCCACAATTCTGAGTAATTCACTTCAGCACTGATTCATAGGTATCAGCAACAACCTTAGTTTCCATCTGAAATACCCGTGTGTTCTGGATGGCTATGACGGAACCTCGTACCGTCTGACGGAGAATTACACGCTTCCCATTGCCCAGGCTTCAGGTCGCGTTGCATACTTACCTCCATTACTTTGGGCCTGGAATGTGGCGACGTATATGCTCCATTAGAATGACATCTGTGTTACACTCTTCCCAGTGGCTGCAGTTATGCTGTAGCTGTTTACACAACGCCTGGCGATGTTTATGCCTCTCTTCGGCCGATAGCCACATTTTACCTCTCTGCTATTGCCATATATCAGATGCCGCACTCCCCCCATTTATGGTTAGCTTTGAGATTTTGTCACATATTGCAATACAGTCTTCGCTTCGGATACATCGCTTGCCATTGCCTTTGCTTTGCCATTATCGTATTTTACAGGCCTGAAGTATACAGTCCAATCTTCACACTCTCTAGTACTATGCCTTCAGTCCTCCACATTCTGCGTTGATCCATCATCGGCTTGCAATGCTTATTCTTCCTCATTCACTTCCGCATCGTCGCCATGCTCGCACTCATACCTCTCGACATCACTGGATCCCAGGTTAAACCTACTATGCCTTCAGTCCTCCACATTCTGCGTTGATCCACCATCGGCTTGCGATGCTCCTTCCTCGTCATCCGCATCCTCCTCATTGCCATCCATCCCCTCATACCCATCAACATCACTGGTACCCTGGTCAAACCTCTCGTGTTCAGTCGCGGGCCATCATGGCCGGCTGGCGGTGGAGATAGCATGGCACATGTCACTTTCATCACCTTCATCTTCGTAATCGCCGCTGCCCAATGGCATCCCGAAATGAAGTTAGTCATCCAGGCAATTGTTGTCTATCGGGATGTTTGGGTCTGTGCTTCCGATCTCAGGCTCCTCAAGCGCCACTTTGGAGGTCAAATAATCAACCGAATAGCATTGTCAACACTTGCTGCTTCCACGCTGATCACCACAGCAGGCGTTGGGTTCTCTGCCTGTTGGATCTGATGCTTGACTGTAGCACGAGTGTTGTTATACACCCTATGTTGGTAGCTCTCCAGTAGTGTGTTCCAGGTATTCATCAAGAATGTATATGTGTCTGCAACGCCAGGCAAGGTTAACAACTTGCAACCCTTTGCAGCACAGCAGGATGCGGTCTTAGTACCATCCTTCTTGTAATCGAAGTAGTTCGAGCGATCAGGTATGTCCGCTTTCAGCTTTGACTTGGAAGCTTTCAGATGAATGCCTTTGTTCATTTGCCTCTTCAGGAGAGCATGGTGCACCGTGGTGCAGGTAAACATGGTCAGTGGCGAGGGTATATCACCGTCCTTGTTGTCAATCATGGAATTATGAAATCCATCAGCATACTTACCGCAGGTATTCGCCGGATGTTAAAATTTGATGTAGATAAACCACGGGATTGCATCCGCCAGGAAGTGAAGTGGACTCTGGCGATGTGTCAGCAGCTTTCGACACTCTCGGCGTTGGATGTGGACCGCATACACCACCTTCCACACGGTCTGCAACAGGAAAATGATACTCATTGTCTGCCAGGAGGGAATCAATGAATTCCAAATGCTCTGCATTGGATTCAAAGCGGTGGCGATCATATAGCTCTCCTATATTGATCCTTGATAATGGAATAAAATCGGATTTAACCTTATCGACTTGTGTGCGAATCTGGTACCGGTTTGAGCGTGTAATATCCAATGTGAGCAATTGCTTCGGCATACCTTCTTCAAGATCTCCTTTGTGCATGCCTCAAATGCTTTTGACCAAATGTTCTTTTGCTGTAGTGCGGTGTTCCAGTACGTCTCTATTATCTACCAGTGTGGGGTTACAGCTAATGGATTTGCAACGCGTCGCGTTGCAAAACTTACCATCTCCAAGTCCCTTGCACTGATAAAGGGCTGTCTGTTCCACACGTAGAGCTACAGGAGTCTGCCCGTTGCAAATACACGACGCGTCATGTCGGAGTGACCAAATCGATGGATGCTGCGACAGCCAGAGACCACTGATCGAGGTGTAGACACCGCCAACGTTTGCCATTGGCACTGCCTCTGTCTCAGATTCCTTTCTGTAGCTCGCGTTCGCAGTGGATTTGTAATGATCGCGGTGGCTTCGGGATTAGGGATGGGGGTAGGCAGGTTTTCAAGACCGCTGAGAGGAGTGGGAGTGCTAGCAATGCTGGATGCAGGGCTGGATACAACGTGACGCATTCAGTCTCTCTGTGTGGTTCCGCTGGGTGCTGGTGTGTTATAACTACTTGTACCCGGCGTGGTGTTGGAGTTATTGTTGACTGTCGCTGTGTAGAGTACGGGGTGGAAGTCACGTGTTGAGTAAAATCTGTAATGCGAGAATCGTTCAGCAAACATGAGGGGGTGGAGTTCTGACCTTGGATTGTAGAGGCAACAGAACTCCCTCCTTGAGAGGAATCCCTCTTGCCAGCCAGTACTGAAAAGCGTCTCTTAGCAGGGGGAAGTTGAGTATTCCCCAAAGGCCCACACTTTTGTTGATTCGGACAATCAGCAAGATTTGGACCATTTCGTACGACCGGAGACATAACAGGGTGAGTGCTTTGGGAAGGCATCATCCATTATGGATGTTCGATGTTAAGACTGTAGGAATTATGTTCTCTGCATGCATATGCAACGGTAGGCGAGGTAGACTCCTATTTGAGTGACCATGGAGGGATTCGACAAAAAAGGCAGTGGCAGTGTAGACTGCGCTAGACTCTAAACCATGACAATACTCGGGGACGAAATCCTTTCCAAAGCATTCAATTATGGGGTTAACTGCCATCAGATTGAACTCAGATTAAACTCAGCATTGCTATCCACTGTTACAGCAACGTCTGAAGGTCTATTCGCACTGCTTGAAGGGTGTTTGTGCCTTCTTGGCACGATTATCATTGTATTGCACTCGATCTTGGAATAATACTTCGAACCATCGATTGTCTATATCTTCAGCTTCCCAGTGGAAATCCCCCTTTGGCAGAACTAAAAGCATCACAAAGCGAACAATGACATATTCTCTATTCTATGACATCAGTTGCGTGTGCTTTTTCCACCGCTAGGCGTTGGTAGCCGTGTTGGATGGTTTCACAGTAGGGACAACTTGAGAACTACTCAGTTTGCTCTGAGATGTACAATGTCTGAGCGGTAAAAGTGGTATGTGATGCTAAAGCAACACCCGGTGTTGCAAACTCTCCCCACCATGATTACTAAATCTGGTCTCAAGGCTCCTCATACATGAGGTGCTGGGTGGTGGTGCAAGATGATGGCTGGGCTGTTTTGTGTTTATTAACCAACAAAATGCAAGATATGAATTAAATCGCAGGAACTCGAGTATATATATCCCTTCTTTCTGCCTACACCTGAATTCTCTTTTCCTCCCATATTAAACGCACTGGCCGCGTCCTGCACTATCTCAACATCACGTGACTTGCACAAAACAATGCCTCTCATTCTAAAACACACCCGATATCCTACACAACTTTGTACATTCACTCTGGGCTTTCTTTCGATAAGTTCGACTGTATCATAATGCTAACATCTCGGATGTAGATTCATATTCAACTCGCAGCGATGGCTCCAAAGGGCAGCTGCAAAGGAAAGGGGAAGGCAACTGCTAGGGCAATAATGCCGACATCTGTTATAAATCGATGCCTGTTGTTGGATCGGGGCTGTATGAAGGGATTCATCTCGGAACACATCTGTGGACTCATCCGGATATACAATGTTAGCGGCATCATGGACGAGTGGGCCTGGGAGAAATTTTATTATATAATCTTTCTTAATCCAGTCATGACTCGCCAATTTTCACAATTCCAGCTGTTGTGGCCGCACAATAGGATCAGGAGTTCATCTTTTCGGAAGTGGTGGGCAACCTTCCACTCATATATTGGTCAAATATTTGACAAAACCCCTGACTAAATGAACCATTGGAGGTGGGACAACCCCTAAGCCTGCGGGGATTAAGTTGATTACTCCAATCTGCAGACAACCTGCTCGGGAAAGGTTGAACACACCGGCGAGAATTTCTCTTGTTACGGTAGCGATGATCTCAGGGTAACGATTCAGTCGCCAAGCTGCCGGCAGTACAAGCTAGGCGACTTCCTGGTAGTTAGATCACTGAATTGGGATGAGATAATCGACGAGGATAACGATGATGAGAACTGGGAGGATCCCCCAGCACCGAGCAGTGGAAGGCGTTGTCCTAGCGATGACAATGACAATGATGACGGTGAGGGTGAGGAGGACATGCAGGGCGGTGAGAAAGGGACTGGGAAAAGGCAAGGGAACGAAGCATTGGAAGGGGAAAGGGAAGGCGACAGATGATGGGAATGGGAAAGAGAAGGGGAAGGGGAAGGGAAACAGTAAAGAGAAAGGTATTGTTAAACAAACCGCAGGGGGAGATGATATCTCTCGTGCCGTTGCTTTGCAGTTGCAGAAGGAAATGTCAGAGGCATACTTCGACACGGAGGGCTAACTAGAGCGGGTAAATTTAAAGCCGGAAGCATTGCCCGCCGTGTCAATTTGCTCAGATGATGGTACCAACTCTACCAAGTCGGACGGCGAATATGACTCAGAACATGATCTTGATGAGGATATGCGCATGTAGGATGATGTGGACAGACAAGAGGGCGTTGATATAGACGGCGATGAGGATATGGAAACGGATGGTGACGATAAAGAGGAGGAAGATGAAGGGGAGGAGGATACAGATAAGGAGGATGAGGAGGAGGAAGAGGATGAGGATGCGGATGAGGATGATGGCAAAGAACCTTGGATGATTAGCCAGGGAGAGATGGTAAATACATCGGCTGACGATGTAGACATCATGGTAGACGATCAGCCAATTATTGGAAATCCGTTCATCCCCGGGCCCGAGTCCGCCCAATGGCGGAGCGGCCAATGTGGCCCTCCCATCCTGTATATAGAGAGACTACTAGAGCAGAGAGAACGATATCGCTTTTGGACTTTCTCATAGCGCCCGCTACCATTTCCAACAGGTTATGAGCCCGGACTGCGCAGCGCTTTAGTCAGTCTAAGAGTATCACCCCCATTCATTTTGTTTTCTAAGGTCAACTCCAGACATTCTGTTCTGAGCTTCCCACCAGGCCGGGAACACTACATCTAAGTCACTCATCCAAGTGCACTTCCGGTTTATTTTCTAATGTCCACTCCACACATTGTATTCTGAGATTTTTTCAATCTCCTTTGCTCCGACCACTACAGGATCGGAGATCCGTCTCCAATTTAGAAGTTCTTGTGGCATTTCTTCTCTCTTCTCCGAACTTCTAGATTTGTTGATTAGCGGTGCTTCTAGCGGTGGAGCTAGTAATGCAACCACTGGTGATTGTGGTGCCGCCACTTTGATCACCCATGGTCACCTACCACGCTACGGTGACTTCCGGCTCAGAAATACCTCATGAAGAAAATTTCTTCTTGCTCCCCACAAAGGGATTCCGATCAACTGGTGTTCAGATCAACTCGCGCTTGGCACGCCATTTGAACATGTTCAGATCAATCTCCTGACAAAAGGATTTCGTATATAAGGACCTCTTGCACCTATCTTGCCTCTCATGTAACTCATCTTCGTACATTCCCATTCCTCCTCACTACCTCTTGCATCCTTCTTTGCTCCAATCCCTTCCTTGCTTCTTCTATCTCCCCTTCGCTTTTCGTATTATATTCCTCTATCACATTTTGCTTATGATGACTGCTGATCTTTCTACTCTCGCTTCCATTGGCTTCATCAAGCCTCTCAGCTCGCATTCGGATTTTCGAAATTGGCTACTTGCTGCGACCGACTCTGTGCGGAGAAGGATTGGCTTGCATTGATCGAAGGCAAGGAACCTCGAACTGCTGCCACCAAGGACGACCCTTGATCAGCAGCAACTTCCTCTACTCCATCTGGCTCCACCTCCACCTCCTCTCGTGCCTCCATCGATACAAAGCTGGATGAGAGTCAATTGGCATTAGACACGAAAGCCATGCAGCTCCGTGGCCTTCTAGGACGAATGCTCGATGCCAACCACAGAGAGATGTATTGAACAGAGAGAGATCGAGTGACCGTGTGGAAGATGATCAAGGAGCAGTACCATGGGAAGGACAAGCAATGAATCTTGTTCCTCAGAAGTGAGCTGTCTAAGGTACAGTATCAGGGAGAGGATATGTCGGATTTTATCTCGAAATTGCAAAAGCTCCTCAACCAGCTTCTCAGCGCTGGATGCACTGCCTATGAGGATGATGACAAGATGTTCCTCTTGCTCAACAGTTTGCCCATGGAGTACCACCCCGTCAGAACGAGCATCACCAATGCTGAGTCTCTGACCTTCGAAGAGGTATCATCCAGACTGATACCGGAACATGAGAAGCTCGCTTGGGGGAAGGCAGCATCCAGGAGAGCAGGAGTTGCTCTCTATGCCGAGAATGGGAATCCATCGAAGGTGGCACACAATCAGCGGCATGGGAACCGCTCCAAGGACACTTGCAGCTTCTGCCACTTCAAGGGACACTGGGCGAAGGACAGCAAGAAGAGGATTGCCAGGGAGGATCGAAGGGGCCAGGGGTCAGCCAATGTGAGGCAAGCTGTTGCTTGGATGGCCCAGGGCAACGACAAGGATAATACTTACTACTCTCCTCCCACTCTGGATCGATGGATTGTTGATAGCAGAGCCTCACACCATATGACCTCCCAGTAGAGTCACTTCAGCACTTACTATTCTGACTCGACAACAGTCACTGTGGCCAACAACAGCATTGTGAAGGCAGCTGGTAGGGGAGATGTGGTGCTGCTCCTACCCTCTGGAGACATTACACTGAAAGATGTGCTCCATATTCCATCACTTGGATTCAGCTCACTTCTCTCTCTTTGCCTGATCCACCAGTCAGAGTGTCAGATTGTATTCAACCAGCCAGGTCCAGGTCCACCTAATGGAGATTTTGAGGGAGCTGATCATGTCATGCACATTTTGAATAGTCATGATATCATAGGAAATGTGACACTGATTGGACACTCATATGTGCTTCACACCAAGAGGAATCTGGTTGGCCATGCCGCTCTTGCCACAGCCTCGGTGCCCATCAGATCATCTCCCATCCAGCATCCCTCCAGGAAATCTGCTGATTCGCTATTCCAATGGCATCTACGCCTTGGATATATTGGATTCGAAGGAATCAAGCAGCTGGCCAAAGACCCAGCCTCTGGTATCAAATTAACCGCCACAGCCATCGAAGCATGTACTGCATGTCTGCAGGGGAAGCAGACCCTACATCCATCATCCAAGCCAGCTCAACGGGCCCCGAAGACTCTCGATAGGGTTCACTCTGATCTCTGTGGACCAATGACTCCTCAGTTTTTGTGAGGAGCGAAGTATTATATCAGTTTCAGAGATGATGCAACTTCCTGGGCGGAATTGAAACCCATCAAGAAGAAAAGTGACGCTCTTGGCAGCATCAAGAAGTACTTTGCAAGATGTGAGGCCATGCATGGAGTCAAGATTAAGGCATTTTGTTCAGATAATGGTGGGGAGTATACATCTCATGATTTCAAGGAATTTCTGGTGTCCTCTGGATGCCAGCATGAGGTCTCTGCTGCCTATTCACAGGAGCAGAATGGAGTGGCAGAGAGGCTCAATAGGACGATTGTTGGGCAAGCAAAGGCAATGCTGTATGGGGCTCAACTTCCTCTCATTCTGTGGTCTGAAGAAGCGAGGACTGCAGTTTATATTATGAATCGAACTCCCTCCAGATCTCAAACGAACACCCCTTATGAGTTATGGACTGGGAAGCCTGCCCAATCGCTAGTCCATCTACAGCCCTTTCGATGGGAGATATGGCATCATGTAACAACTGACCTTTGAAGAAAGTGGGAGCCCAATGCAATTAAAGGACAGCTTGTGGGCTATGAAAGCAGAAATCAGTATAGGGTATACTGCAACCATTCGATAATCATCACCAGGGATGTTGATTTTCTACCTCCTGCTCCAATGGCAGCGCTATATCCGCCAGTGGCTATCATCAAGAGAGATGATGAGGAGGACTCGGGAGTTGCCTTGAAGCCATCGAAGGCAGACTGACACACAGATACACCGCCAACAGCAGAATCCAATCGAAGTCAGGACAATGAGGAAACTCTTAATTTGATTACAGTCAAAGCTCCTGCTCCAAGGACAGCAGTCGATCATGAAGCAACCAGCGCAGTTGTAGAACCATCGAGAAGACAGAGCTCACGAAAGAATGGATCATCTTCCAGCCCTCCATCACATCCTCAGGTATATTCGAGGAACTGTACACCTGCAACTGCACCTAACGAGGTGTTCTGCTTTTGAAGTCATTCCCAAGGCCTGCTCCTCAACGTCAACTGTAACCCAGCCCCACTATTCCAAGATCCTAAGGGATATAGAGATCACAGGCTACAGTGACAGTGACTGGGCTGGTTGTCTAGATTCGCGCAATAGCACTGGTACTTACATCATTCTGGCTGCTCAATCACCATGCTCCTCGTCAAGCAAGAAACAGGCCACCGTGGCCTTGTCCTCCACTGAAGCTGAGTATATGGCACTCACTCAGGCTACTAAGGAAGCAATTTGGCTTCGCTTCCTCCTCAGTGAGATTCTGGAAGGCCAGTACAAGAAGCTCCCTTCTATCACGATCTTTGCAGATAACGAAGGATGCATCCCACTTGTGCACAATCCCGAGTACAATGCTTGCACCAAGCAAATCGATATTCAGCATCACTTTGTTAGGGAAAAGGTAGAAGGAGGAGAAGTATCTCTGGAGTATACTCCCACTGGAGTTATGGTAGCAGACTGTCTTACAAAGACTCTGCCTAGGGAGAAATTTGTGCAGCACCGTGCCTGTATGCGCATCTATTAGTTTCAGCTGCAACTGTATTTCATTGTCATGTTTGTTTGTTGAGTTGTAGATGATTTTACTCATTGATGGCTATTGACCGCGGGCAGTTGTTACTGAAGTGAGGTTGAGTAGGGTTAGGGTTGCAGGGGGTCATTCCATGGGCCCGGCGCTATCAGTTTTGTTTTTTTGGAAGCATCTGGCTTGATGCCGAGTCTGTCTCATTTGTACTCAGTCTTTCTTTCTTACTTTCTTTTGTTCTCCTACTTTTGCTCTCTGTATCTTCGAATTTTGTATGGGCAGGGTATTCACAGAGTGGGAGTATTGGAAATCAACTCAACCCCGGGCCCGAGTCCGCCCAATGGTGGAGCGGCCAATCTGGCCTTGTCATTCTGTATATGGAGAGACCGCTAGAGTAGAGAACGATATCTCTTTTGGACTTGCTCACAGCACCTGCTACCATTTCCAACACCAATCGTGCAACCTGAGCAAGGACAGGAGATGCGCAAGTGTACCCCACAGCCACAAACTCCGCCGCATGCCCCACGGCCACACACCCCGCAGCCTTGCCCATGACCACGAATGCCAGAGACTCATCTCCTCAGTTGCCTGGAGGATTTGTGGCGCATGACGCTGTAAAAACCTCGCCCAGTGGTGCCAAGTCTGCGAGAAGCTAAGGCAGCCGAAAACACCTCAGATGTGGATGTGGATCAGCAGCTGCTCGGTTAACTGACAGGTGGCAACTGTCTCCCCGATGTCCCTCTCCTCGATGCCCCTCTGCCTGATGTCCGTATCCCTGAGGCGCACCAGGATGGCTCTGTAGGCCAGGAGTGAACCAGTCCTCATGTTGCACAGGAGGTGATGGTTGTTGCGTTCGGGTTAGAGTCGGGTTCTTGTCTTGTTCGTTTCTATTTATCTAATCAGTTTATCTCAGGCATTAATTATTACATGCGTCGCGAGGTTCTTGGATCGCTCAGGGTTTATTTTATTCATAGGATTTTGGGACATCATGCATGCGGCGTTTTTCCAACTCCTAGCGTGTAAGGAACCTTTTTGTGATGGTGTTGAAGCTCAAAAAATCTCTCAAGTTAGCTGAAAGTATCGTGAGCTTACACACCAGGCTATTCAGGCCCAGCACCAACTTTCATCCCTTTCTACACTGAATACCACAGGCCCAGCACCAACTTTTGTCACTTTCAACACTCAATACTCCACTCCTCGCGAGTTGTCGACAATTCCAGAGAAGACCCCTTTCTGTTGCCCCGAATTTTCATGCCTAGAGAAGTTCACTTTAGACAGCTGGCGACTTAAACATATCAAATTACACCATCCTGAACACCTTCTAGTTGCACACCAGAAGAATCTGACTATTCACAGCGCGCCCTGACGCGTTGAACCCGCTCAGCGTTATGAATTGAATGCTAGCAGAGATTCAGTCAAAGACTTGGACGCGTTTCCCCACCTCGAACACGTCGAAAACATTGCAGCCTTGGAGTCTCAACCACCGCCACCTCCTCTGCCACAGACGGAAACATACCCCTGCGCCAGCGCTCCGCTGATTCAATCCATTGCTGAGCCATGGGAAAGCGATGCCCAGGATTGCCTTGAGACGAACCTACAGAACAATCCCTACTACCCGTTTGCGATGCGCGAAGAGTACAAATCCATCCATTGTGGGATCAAGAAGAAGGGTATGAAGACATACTATGACAATGTGCTGAAGGAAGAAAACATTGCTCTGCATTTCCCAAGGTTCAAAAACAGGATGGCGTCCAGAAGCTTGTGGCTAGCATGCCAGATGATCAGACTCTCAGGGAGTGGGAACTACACACTGTCGAGGATATGAGATGGAATGTCAATCACCAATGCCCGATGAAATACTGGAGTCGAGACATCATCAAAAGCATGAAATGGTTGATGTCGTATCCAGCCTACACCAAACATCTCATTTAAGCCCGTCAGTGTTGCTTTGACAGCGATACGCCACCAAAAGGCCTATATACTGAAATGCACACTGCGGACTGGTTGTGGGAGACACAGGTAAGCAGAGATACTTGAGGATAATAACGTGCTAATCGATCCAAACGGAATGCTCGGACTGGCGGATACACTGGTTCCTTTGATCTTCATGTCGGACGGAACACATCTCTCGAATTTTGCTGTCGACAAGAAAGAGTGGCCTGTATTTATGACAATTGGCAATCTATCTTCGAAGATCAGCAAGATTCCCTCAATGCACACCGTCATAATGGTCGCACTCCGGCCAAGTCCAATCCAGAACCACAATATTCCTCAGCAGCGGCTGGATGAGCAGCAGCGAACAAACTGAGAGGTGCTGAACGAAGTACTCCAGCGGGTACTCCGGCCTCTCATCATTAAACAAAATCCCAACGCCAAGAGTGGGTATTAAAATGTTCTCTGTGCAGATGGTAACTTCAGGCGTTGCAAACCGGGTTTAGCAGCATGGCTTGCAGATTGCCCTGAGTATAGCGACCTACATCATCTTGAGCAGCATGTCTGTTTTCGGTGCGAGTGGCCAAAGAACGAACTTGGAGAATATATCCCTTCTGACAAGCAACACCCCCGGCGGGATCACGACCTATATAGAACGCTCAGCGACGCCAACACCAAAGCAGGCAATACCAAACTCTTGTCACGCCATGTTCACCGAGAATTCAACGTGTTTCGACATATTCCCTATAACATGAGCGACCTCCAGAAGCCCAACCTCCTCCATACAGTGCAGAATGGCATGCTTGACCACCTCCACAAGTGGATTTTCCACTTCATGAAGACTCAAGAACGGCTTGACAAGTACAATGCAATCTGGTTACCCGTGCCTGCTTACCATGACCTCACACCAAAAAATCTGTCATATGAGAAAGTTTCTCAATGGAATGGGAAGGAGATGAAGGAAATGAGCCGGTACCTGCTTAGAGTTGAAAACCAGTCTCTACAAGGTGGAAGCCCCGCTCAGCGTCCCATATTCAATCGCGCAATTGAGTGCACACGGGCATTGTTAGAATTCTATATGTATGCTCAATATAAATCTCACGATGATGCAACGTTGAGCTACATGGAGGACGCCTTGCATCGTTTTCACACCTTCAAAGATGCGTTCTTACTCGGGCGAGCCAGCAAAAAGGCGAAGACCAAAGCCGCTGCCCTGAGAACAAAACTCGTGAAGAAGCCAAAGGTAGACGAGGAAACAAATGCTGAAACTTTGATGCCATCCAAGATGCGGCGCGAAATGAATGCCTGGCGGGATTATATCAGCAACAAGATATATGTTTCCAAGGAGTTGGATGCCGACTTCAACTTTCCGAAGATTCACTTGATGTCTTATTGAGTCGAACAGCTTCGTTGATACGGAGCCTTGCAACAGTATTCTGCCGAGAGATATGAACAAGCACGTAAAACGAGTCTCAAGGACGGTTGGAATGCCTCCAATCACAATCCCAACTACCTGCCGCAAGTGATCACCTTTCAGTGTCACATTCTCTGCTTCAGAATAAGAGAGCTCAATCTCCAAGCCCTTACTCAGCGTTGGGAGAACAGCACCGCCACCTGCAAAGTCCTTCCTTCCGGTGCTGATCTGGCTGCCCCCCTAGACTCCCAGTCAAATGCGAAGCCCGGATTCATGGGACCCCGAAACCGCCATGATGGAAAGGATCCTGAAGCGATGATCCAAGACTTCAGAGCATCACTCGACAACACACTAGATGCAACGCACCACGTGACAATATACAGCAGCACGAAGGAGTTTATGATGCATAAGAGTCATAAGAAGACATATATATCGGATGAACAACTGCACACAATGGAGCTCTGTATTTACCATGGTATTAAGGTTCAAGTTGAGGGTTTAGAAGGTGAACACATATCTCTGATGTGACGATGCACATGAAGCCAGAGCTGGCGCGAAGGGGATCAATGGAATGACTGGGTGTGGGTAAAGCAATGCCCGGGGAGGTGCTAGGGCCCGCTGACTGGGCATCTTCAGTGGCAACTGTAACGACTATTCAAAATCAAACTTCTAAATGAGGATGTAGCTTTCGTTGAGTACTGGTTAGCCCTGTTGCTCACCACAATACCTGAAAACTGGAGTAACTTGGATCCCGTCGCGAAATTTATACAAGTGAGAAAAGCACCCGCATCCATGGCTTTCCAAGTTTTCAGCGTGCGAAACATTATCGCCTGCACCCACATCATTCCGGAGATACCTTCTCGTAGTGAGACAGGAGACAGACAGAACGAGCAATGGTTTGTCAATAGCCACATAGATCTGGCCACTTGGAATCATGTGTATAATTAGTAAAGAGACAATGTCATCTTGCGCGGAGGTAGAAGGAACGCAAGGAGAGATTTTTGCAGCGTCACCTATCGCATTGCAATCCCGATGCAAGCGGGTACCCAATTAACCCATTATGATGTATGGTCACAGTTGGCTACAACCCCAGAGTGCTCGTTTAAAATATGAGACCGACAGAATGAGAAGAAACAGTGAAACAGCAATCAGAGGGCAATATGGAACGCGACGTGTTGAATTGACGGCGGGCGCGGAGTAATGCGCCACCAGAGTGTCTCTGATGGCTCTGACGGAGCACATCCACTCCAACAGAGCCATTTTGCACAGACGGAAATGTTTTTCGCTGATGGGGGTTTCAGGGATCCCTGTGCTTGAGCTTCACTCAGGTGTTGCTTGTCTTAATACCACTTGGACTTCCGCCTTCTTATCTTGTTCTGATTCCTCTCTTGAAATCTTCTTCTTATCATCTGTCATCAAGACAATTTCTCCCTCTATTTGCTTCAGCATCTGCTGGTCTTCTGTTACTACATCATGACGTTTCCCCTTTCTCTCCTTCCAGGTTCGTCTTTCTTCTCTTGGTGTCTTAATTGCCTTTTTGTTTTGTCATTCAATGGTTGGCCTTTGCAACATGATTCCCCTTGCACTTAATACACTGGTCGACTGTATGGGTACAATTTTGACCTTCTTTTGCTTTGCAACCAACCAGGTTGCACTTATGTTCCTTTGTCAGATGTTTTCCCACACACTGCATGAATACCAGCATCTGCAATACTCAAAATATCGAGTCGATGGGCCCCCAATGACTGCCTTCTCTGCAAGCAGAATTGTGTTCAGCATTTCCAAACTTCTTGATATTGTACTTTACTCCTGCTGCCATCTAAACATCTTTCAACACTTTTCCACCATGTTACTTTCTTTGACTGCAAATACAACCATTGACACCTTGTTGCCAGTCTCTTTCTGCTTCTGTATATTCTTCAGTCCTCCTATTGACTTACTTATGAGGGGCAATTCAACTCCCTCTTCCGCAGACTGTAATTCTTTCTTCAATCTATCCAACCCCCCGCCGGCCTTCTTCTCAAGGTGCCTGTTACAATTGTTTGTGCATTTTCCCCCTCTCCAAGATCTCTTTCATTTCGATGTTTATACTTCCTGCGTCCACCTTCCTAGCCAATTTGATCACAATTTTGCAGTACTGATTCAGCATTGTGGCTGTTGCTCCCAGGGTCATGATCATTGATCAGAATCCTTTGGTGTTGTTTGTAACTCCCTGGATGCAAACAAAATGCAGAGCCTTCGCCTCAAATAGTGCTCCATTCACCTCTGACGAAATGTCAAAATCTTTCTTCTGAGAATGTGGGAGTCTGTTATCCTTCTTATGTGTTACCATTCTCTTTTTCATCCAATTCAGTGCTGCAAGAATCAGTTTCAATTCCTCCTTCTGTTGCTTCATCTTTCCTACCAGCCGAAAACATTTCCCTTCATTCTTTTGATCCTGGCCACATTGTTGTTGCTGCTCAGGTTGCTTCTTGGTGGCGGCACTGCTGCCTTCTCTGCCCACTTTGCCTGCCCCTTCTTCTTTTGTCATGCATTTTCTCCTACTGGCTTCTTGTCTTCTGGTTTCTAAACCTCCACCTTTTTGACACCCCCAGCATTTGGTCCCTCTATTGTTTTCTTGACCTCCACCTCCGGTTTTTTCACCTCCTTCTTCTTCAGTTGTAGTGGCACCACTGTTGCCAGTTCTTTGGCAATCATAACTTGACCACTGGGTGTTAACCTCGGAAACTCTTGTATATTGTCTTCCCAGGGGGATTGTTGGTCCATATCTGGATTGCTCCAGCTCTTGCCTCTCCACCTCCATTCTGTCTGTATCTTTTTCAGCCTCCCACTGTACTCTTTTAATGCTCTCTGGGATATCTCCTCCAGACCCAAACACTACATCATCGTCCATAGCTTCATTCTCAGGGGAAGCTTCTACCTGATTCCCCCTTTAGATTTCCTCCTTCGTTTCTCTTTTTTCACCTAACTTCTCAACCTTGTCCACCACTTGTTCTGTTACCAATTCCACCATTTTGTCCATGCAATCTCTTATTGCATTTTTGATCATCTTAGCCTTGTTGACTGGAGATACTGTAGCTAACTTTTTCATAATTTTTCCCAACCTATCATTGAGCTTTCCCCACCTCTCATCCTTGTACTGCTCAGAGATGTATACCTCCTTGTCGATTTTGTGCCGGGTTTTCCAGAGAGAGGTAATTCCCGCATCTGTTCGGTTCTGTCTCACCGCCATGAGTTCTTCCTACTTTCTCACTACTTGGCATAATTCATATCATATTTTTCTTTGGCAATCATACAATCCCTCAGCCCGTTAGTATTTCTCAGATACTTACCAATATTAGGTTCCAAATTAATTGCCCCCTTCTCATTGGTCACCTTTTCTGCAGGCTTCCCCCAATCAGCATCCAGTCTTCTCCTGCTTGGTGTTTGCGGCATATTTGGGAAAGGACATTTAGGCATTTCTGGCCTCCTAACTCCCTTCCCCTGATTGCGCTGTTTTGCCTTACTTCGTTGGCATCATGTAGTGCTGCTCATCCCTCCACTCCACCTCTGTCATCGCATTGTCGATGTTGCTCAACAAAAGTTTGGGTGTGTGGCTCCTATTCGGGGTCTCCGGCATTCCCACATCTCTCCCCTCTTCCTCTGTTGTGTGCTGGCTGACATATTCCTCCAACTGAATATACCAGCACGCAATAATTCCAACGCTCGCCCTAGGAGTCAAAAATGGGTCCTGAGGGATTGCCCTCGGAGGGAAAGCTGCGATGCTTCCTCCGTAACTTGTCGTGGGTGGCGGAGATAACTCCGAAGATTCGTCGCTGTTTCTGTCGTTATCGTTGTATCTCATGATACCCGTAACTCCCGCCTTTCCTGTAAGGTCTGAGTATGCTCTCATTTTGTCCAGGTCGCTGGGGAGCTGTCCTGTCTCAACTCTTGAAGTCACTTGGCTTTCCTCGCTTCTCCTCAATTCATCCTCGATTTTGGCCATGCAGAGGCCACGCTCGAAATCGTCCTTCTTTTCCTGCTCCTTAAGAGCTTCAAATTCCGGTGTACTCATGTACCCTTTACCCAATTTCTCTCGTCCTATCTCGGAGGTTGTTGCAGTTCCGTCCGGTTCCGAAAGTGGTCCCGTAATCTTTTCGAGTTGCTCACCAAGGTGGCTGCTGGAGGTAACCGAGGCCTCCTTGGAGGCTTCTTCCCTGCGGTTCAAGTTGTCCTTTGCTCTTTGGAGAGACTCCTTGAGCGAAGTAACAGATTTTCTAGCTCTGAAGAGGCTCATCGTTGCTGCTTCTAGATGGTTGAAGTTCGTTCAACTGAAAACCGAAGCAAAAATTTTCTCGCGATGTCAAACTTGATTGGATAAAATCGGTCTTGGCAAAACTAAAAGGTGGTGTGGTGTGTTGTCGGAGGTGTACTGCGATCCCTATGCCCTGATGCAGGGAAGCAAAGATGGGGCGAGCTGCCTTTGGGAACCGGTGATGTAGAGGTGCTGGATCATATCGACTGTAATGACTGGATTGCTATGCACGAGGAGAGTAGTGCAAGCACAGAGAGGAAGTAGGTGGTAGTAGATAAAAGTTTGGTTTTGGTTGTTGTTTTGATGGTTGGCCATTATGGGGGGAGAAGCCTTCTATTTATACCATATCGTTGAATCCATTTTCGCCGACAACTTGCATTTCATACCGTCATTGCTTGAATCGGAACCCCACTTTTCCACCGAAACATGTTCTTCCGGAAGCCCGGAGATGACACGAGCGGCGCCAGCGGCTACCTATCCGCTAAATTAATGATACGGATTTCCTTTCATACCCTCACGTTCTGATACGATAAATAGAGAGCCATAGCAGGGCTTGGATAAAGGAATGATACGAAGTACCCCGCGCCCCAGGATTGTGGTGTGCTCGAAAAGCTCCCTATCGTTTGTGCCGGCATCCCCGCACCCTACTTTCCGGGTATCGGGCCGAGCCTTCACACACTAACTCACTCGTACCCCATTTTTGCCACTTGTTATATGTTCATATACATGGATTCTTACGCCCAGATGTCATCAATTACACGATGTGCCCGGAGAGCGAGGTGATTTACGAACTAGTGTCGGCTGCGAGACGAGACTCCGGGACGTCTCGATTCGTCGGGCTTTAGTCTCGCGATCCCAAGACTTTTGGTGATGTAACTGCGGTAGTCCCAGGACGTGCATACTGAGGCTTGTATACAGAGTTCTTTATGTCTCCCCCGCTACATCTATATATTGTTCGCTCCCGGATGACATCACCGGTCATATGTCATCACTTACTGAGTCCTGGGATATCTCTGTTACTTTGGATGCTTCTTAGACTTGTTGATTGACTTATCATCTCGAGGCCCTGAAGGCCCGTATATATATACAGACTTGTCCCCCATATTCACAGCCATATTCGTCTCCATATCTCTTATCTGTTTGCATATCCATTTGCACTGATATGAGCCGCTCTCCTGAGGCATATCTTCATACACCAACTGCATATCAAACGGACCTGAGCTGTGAGGCTCACGATGCAGGTACACATGCAACAATCTCCCGCAACTGCAGAAGACTTGTCTCGCCCATGAAAATTTGTCTCTTGCCTAATATTACTATATACGTGTATTCCAGCATCACACTATAGACTCTTTCAACAACCCGCGCTCCCGCGGCTACATAGCATAACCTTGGGATCCGGTTTAATGGCAACCCTCAGTTCTTCCACGAGATTTCTTTGTAGGGGCAGAAAACATTAATTTATCCCTGCCTAAAGAATGTCAGGCAAAGAAACCTGTGCCAAGCCATCACCTCTTTGCTACTGTCAAAGACCAGTTTCCCCGCTAACAGCTTCTTCTTCCCTACCTCCGTAGGAATGGATCCGGCCGTACTGGCGCCACTGGGGGAATTTTGACATGTCTCATGAGTTTTCGAATACTAGTAGTCAAAAAATACGGCAATTAAGTAGGATGATATCGTTCTGGATGGAATTTAGCAGGATGACCTCGTCCGAGTTTTTCTGTAGGATGACCTTTACTGAAGCGGCTTGTATGTCTCACCGTACTGACTACGTTTACAATAGCTATGTACAGCCCCTGTGTCGTTCAGTATGAAGTCTTTTCTCCTCGCGAGTTTATTAATTCCGCCACTTCAGACTCAGGATTCTTCGTCACCATGATGCACTTGACTGCCATGAAGTGCAAATTTAGGGTCTCGCCGATTGTAGGGGACTTAGCACAAAGAAAGGGAAAGTAAGAGGAAGGCCGGGAGAAGATAACAGCTAAGAAGGCAGTATTCGTGAGGAGAGTATTACAGAAAGATGACCATAGATGAACTATACTGTATCATAGATAGAACTTGTAATCGATCTTTTACTTAGTTCTTCTATCCCACAGGCCCTGGGGGTCATTCTGTTAAATACTGTCTTGTAAGAGGTCATCCTACATAATTGCCGCAAAGGCAACCGTAGCATTGCACTCAGCAATACTGGACGGGACTAATAACTCCGCAAATATGCTATCTCACTCCCGAAGAACTTGATTAGTCTTAGTACTTTCTTCATTTGACTCATCATTCAAATACCTTTATCTGAATCCATATCCATAATATCTACCGTCGTCCGAATCAGAATCAGAATCATAACATCCATAATCATAATATCGATCGTCTTCGTAATCAACTCGTCCGTACCGCAACTGCCACCCCGGAAAACGATTTTCTTCTTTTCCATCCTGCCACTCATACTCCATTTGTATCAACCTATACTCCCGCGCATCCTGAGCTGTATCGAACCATCCATATGGGCCGAAATACCACCCCGTCTTCTCGCCATAACACTCCAACTCCATGTCAGTCCCGAAGATGCTTCGAGCCCAATACTCCTGAGCCATTACTTCTCTCCACTCCTCTTGATTTGCGTAATCTGCAGTCGGAATTGAAGCTTTCGTTTCGGCAGACATTTTTGTTGATTCCGAAAGGTTATCCTGTCTTTGGTTAAACTGAACCAACCCAGTCAATCGCCATCTACAATACCCCGCTTGAAGTACCGACCACGGCTGTTCTCGTAAATGGATCCTCTGTTGCAGTCAAAGATTACCTACTATCATACACTTGAGGATTCTTCGATATTTTGCTTTACTTCTGCCATCCTTTCTGCAATGCACAATCGTAGCTCGGTCGCAGCGATTATCATCATTAGAGTTTGCATAGAAACGAAGAGGGGCCGTTTATGCAAACACTAGAGTCGGGAAGTGTCGGATGTCAGTATTATGTACTTGAGGCTACGTGTATACATCATTATTATGCATGCACTAATGCATAAGAATAGCCGGCTAGTCTGCGCGTGTACTGCAGCGCAGCGATCATTTGGTCCGATTAGCGTGATCTCGTTACAATGCATTCGCGTCATTCCCAGCGAACTCTCACTTTTTGTCTTGGGCTCCGGATATTCCCGCTCAGCTGGACTCGTCTATTCTAAACATCTTGGCCCGTGGACTTGTAATTTAGTTACAATTAATACCGCTGACCTAGAGATTGTAAGTGTCGGACGTGGCAGAGTTATTCTCATCGCCCATCCAACTGTAACGGCCGGCTGCCCATAAGTGTCGAAGGGCCAAAACCTCGTTAAAAACATTAAAATACCGATAAATAACTAATAACTTCCTCTATATACACAAGATGAGGTCGCTTTTAGTTGTCCGCGATCATCAACATTTGGATATCGATAAATAACTGGAATATTTGCTGAAGCTGGAAGTTATATAAGCAATATATGCGATACAGGCATCCTCCCGTTCATCCAATATACGTATCCTGATTGATCCCGACTATCGGACAATTCTAATATAGTCAGCCGTGTGTGATCCCCTATCACTCCGAATGCGCGGCTCCCCAGGATATGTTAGAAACATTTTTGTTGTTAGGCACTGATATATTGCCAAGCGCAGAACAAAGTACTGTGAACAATTCACCAGAGTATATATCTGAATACCAAATAGTTGTCCGAGTCCGAGTCATCGTATCGATCGTAGGTCATACTGTACTCCCACTACCGGAAAACGACTATCCTCCTAGGTTCCGTACTCCTCATTTCATAGTGGGGTGTACAATTGTTCCCTCAACGCATCGTACCATTCATATGGTTGAAATACCGCCTTTCAGCATTCCTAAGTAGCCCGGCTGGCCGCCGGGCTTTTAGATATTTGATGGCCTGCCATACCCCTGTATTAACTAAGGACAACCTAGCTTTCCAGAGGGTCGGCCTGGCCGGCAACATAGGAACACTATCATCTCCACGTTACAACACCCAAATCAGAATTATGATACTAGTACTCCTAAAAAGGGAATGGCTGTATCATCATAGGTCACAGTAAAATAATACTTACTACGAGGCCTTATAATAATATATTCTAGCTTCTCAGTAACAATTTACGAAGGAATGGTTGTAGGCAGTCGGGAAAGTGGCCCCAGTGACTAAAAGTTGAGCGAACTATGATGTCTCATCATCAAAAGAACGCCGTAAAATGCAGCATTGGTCAACCGGGAATCCACAGACTACAGTGCGATACTATATTAATCAAAATTTTAAGTCTCCGGACACCCCACTGTAGGCGCCCATGGCGATACATCAAAAATTTAGTGACGACTGAATAATAGTAATCAATTTAATCTAATGAGAGTCATCTAATCAATGATAGGGTGTCCAGAGACTTAAAATTTGACAAGTAAAGGCTGGTAATGTGTACTTCCCAGCGGTTTGACGTTCCAGTGATGCCTTGCATGTTTGTTTCATCCCAATTACTGAACTCATAATACAGTCCAGATCAAAATCCTCCATAAACATGCTTCACTTCAATCTAATCTTTCCTTCACCTATCTCTGCGCTGATCAGTCGTAGATTCTAGCTATGAGTTCAAGCATCTCCTGTCAACTGCATCAAGAACCGGAAGCCGATCAAGAAACACCTGTGTGCTGTATTATATTACCTATATATCACAGGTGTTTAAGTGCTGCAGCCGTAATTGCTCATAACGGTAGCTTCAAGTCAACTTACTAAGGCTCACTACGCACGAAGGACATCAGCTGGCAGAGATGATGCCTAAAAATTAAATCCTGCTTTCTCTCCAAAATCCATAATATTGAATACCATCGATACCGCCCCGACAACGCAATAAAACCAGACCGACCGGGAAAACGAACGGGGCGTTAGGAAGAGCCGTAAAAATCGCAGCCATCCCATAATAATACACAAGAACAATCGCAACAAACGCTTTGCGCATTAGCCGCGGCGGGTACCCCCGGATAGTGTACCCGCATGTTTTGTTGGATATCTGCACACTTTTCATCCTACGCACCCAGATATCCATCTCTCGCATTTCTTCGATCTATCGCAATCGATGATGGTCAAGTTCATTTGTATCTGCAGTGAACCTGCCGACCATATACTCAACCCTCTCGAACACACCATGATCAACATCAAGCAAAGAACAAAATGCAGTGACGCGTAGTAAGAGTTCGCCATACATACTCCCGAAAAGAACGGTTAGGAAGATGAGCATGATCATTTGACAGGTTCCGCCGGCAATGCGTGCAAATGACGTACGCCACCCCCCATAGCCTCATCCGGTCAACAAGGCGGACAATAGCCGTGTGTGGAACCGGGAGCTTAAAATATTCGACCACGGATAATACGCGCCGTTGTAAAAATGGTTTCGGAAGTCGCCGCATGAAACTAATGACATGTAAGGTGCGTAAATAACACTTACGTATAGATTCACATAAAATGTAGTATGTTTAGGACGTGGTTTAGACCGCGTACCCAATCCAATCTCTCATACAGTGGGGGTAGTTCTATGTCCGTTGCACCTGATTCTCTGAAATAGGTTCCAGGTCTTCTGGAATAGGTCGTATATGAAATACCATTTGCGGTTTGCAATATGTGGAATTCGCAGATGTAATAACGACACCCGATATCAAAAAAGTGACCGCCAACCATATGAAGTATACGGCGCGGTGACCAAAAGAGCGTACCTAGATGATAGTAGAAGTGTCGGTAATTGGGAGAATTGTGGCGATGACGACGAAAAGCGCCGTTTGACAGAAATCGATGACCATGATTGTTACGTAAAGGCGGAAAATTGATGTCTTATTCTTTCCTTGGTGTTCAGACAGGATCTTTGCTTCTAAGCATTGCAATTGTAAATGGTTATCTTTAGCTTGGGTATGTTTCTCTGCCACACCATCTGGTGCAAGTTCGTCAGGATCTGCTGGGCGTTGCTGCGGCGACGCGTCTGGAACCATTACTCCAGACTCTGGGATGTCCTCCGGATGTATCTGCACTGCTTTATCTAACATAGTGTTCTCGAGCGAAGCATGGTTGGCCAGTTTTCGCCGCAGGTGCATTCTCCCGCTTTGACAATTCGTTCCTTATCTAAGGTGCTAGTTTGTTTTACTAGCAACCCTAGCATCAATCCCGCGGTTAAATAACTCAGTCAGGGGCTCACAAATCCCAACTCGCGGATGTTGGCAGTTGGTAAAGGAGCAAAAGTGAGCAATGCCGGTAGTAGAGTAAGCAGCGTAGTAGCTGCAGCAGACCTTGCCTTATTCTCGTCGCTGGTGCCATTGAGTTGGACATTGATATTGTTGGCACAGATGAGGCGAACGCCTACACCATCCTAGTCTCGTCGCTTAATAGCGGATTCGTGTTGGAGCTGAAGCTGGCTGTGGAGTATCCAGGTGCCCGATCCGAGGCAGATAAAGGCTACCAGACGTCGGAACAGTAGGGCATGGGGAATTGAGTCATGGCGGGGTCGTTGTGGTATGTTACGAAGATCGTAGCAGCTATCAAAAGGCTATATAGTGATCAGTATCGTGTATTGCTTTTTATGAGCTGAAGATAACACGATTACGTTTGCGATTCTGTAATGTAGTAATCTACTTATCGTGAATAAAGCATTTGAAAGTGGTATTCCGATATCCGGCTTGGTTCTTTATAGTCACGGTGCTGTTCCCTGAGTTCCACGAGCTAAGGGTTGAGCGGCAAGGCGACCTTGGTGGGTGATAATGCATGATGGACCCCCGAAAGAATGACATGAGACAGCAAACAATGTCAAGTGGCCGATTATGATCGGAATTACACATTGGAGAAGAGGAGGAAAATAATAAATAATAAATAACAAATGTAACGTCTTGTTCGTACGTGATTATTCTTCATGGCTAGATACCCTTACCACTCGTATATTTGCACGTTAAAAGGGCTCTTGATTCTGCAGGCATCGTTGAAAGCCATTAACTAAGCCACTTGTTCTGGAATAACTTACCGGCTGTTTAGTCCCGAGTGGCTGTTGCTATTTTGCAACACCTTTTCATACTTGGTAGAGCACTAAGAAGAGTGTATTTCCAACCTCCACGGGACCACTTTCGTACTTGCCCTTGATCCCGTCCACTCATCTTCCTACTCATCAGATATTACAGCCATTAGCTGTAGACAGCTGCCATTCACACTGAAACACAACAAAGACTGTCTATTCCTCCATGAATTCATTCTAAGGTCGTATAATACTAATAAAACATGACATGATACATTAATCCAAGCTGCAATGTAACCTTGTTACTTGTTCTTAAGTGGAAATATTGCTAATATGTGATTTGTGCGAATAGTTAAAGTATAGCGTCGAAATGCGTATATGAGACTATACTACCTAATAAACAATGCATCACACTTCATAAGTCCCTTCGCTTTGGTCCAGCCTATCTCTGTAACGATGGCACATTACTTACGCATTGGGAATTTGTGAAATTTCGGTCACCATTCTTGGCACAGCGTAGATCTGTCGAGTGTACATAATTGGATAATTGGTACGAAATAACTGCTTAAGATCGCACGCTCGTGTACCCAAATCTTTGTAAAGAGAAATTAATTGCAACCGTTTGCAGCTTCACTTTCAAGTTCACTCGCGACTCCGATGGGATAACACAAAAATGCTCACCTAAACTGTGAAAAAAATTGATAAAGTGATTAAGAGGGTAATTAAATAAAATATGAACATGTCTTTAGGTCTCTCTAGAGGAGGGGGTCGATGGTGAATGGTAGAGGTGGTAGCACGCGGGTACCTCAATGAAGTCAAAAGGCGACGTAGCCATACCTACCGTTGAGAAAAAGGCTGTCTTCAGAATACGTCCAAGCCTCATTTTGTAACAATTTTTGCTCTATAAACGACTTTACAAGCAAGGAAAATCAGTTTAAAAACGTTGTGGTGATGTTTATTGCTTTTCCTCGGCAACACAACTGTGCTTTCAACTCTCATCTTTTGTTAACAGCTGGTGAGTATTTGTGGTGTTGCCCTTGCATATTCGCCTATGACTTCATTGAGGCAATCCTCGCTACTGCAGCCTCTACCATCCACCATTCACCCTGTGAAGTGACCGTATGACAAGCTTATCTTTTATTCAACTATCCTCTTGATTACTCTAGCAATTTTTTTCAGTTATGGCGAACTTTTTTCGGTGTTGCCTGAACTGAGTCGTGGCAGTGATCTGTAACTGATTTATGAAGGTTTTGTTGCACTAGACCACCGTATGATGTCAGGTAAGTCACTGGCAATTAATTAAACAGATTGTTAACTGCTACTTGTGAAACCTTCCTAGTATCTGGGTATCAGCGATTTTGCTGCCTGCCGCCAAGACCGGCAGCTCAGATACTAACCATTTCTGAAGATATATCCCGACCGGCTATCGAATTCATTCATGATATTCTAACCAGTTTGGAAAGGTCACAGTCCGTGTATGGTCACCAACCAATAGAAACCATTTCACAGCATCAGGAGTGGAGATAGTCCGTCCAGTGTCTTCAGTCGAGAGAGGCCAGGGCGTCCAGTCTTCATCTCCCTAAGGTAACTAGCTGTTGTCACCTACCTACCGCAACTTGCCTCTGCATTGGATAGGGATAACACCCAAAACTTGGCCTCAATTGGAGTTCACAGCTGGTAAGAAAAGTTTCAGAGATGCTGTTAGGACAGCAATAGCTCTATTAAAACAGCAATCATGCTAGTGCAGCAGCCTAGTAGATCATAATTCGATCACATACCAAGCACCCATCATACTGCTATCACTCGACCGACAACAAGGGCCCGCCGGGTTTCCCGTTTGAGATTTGATATACCGAGAGCAAGTAGCCCTAGATTCTCTACCCCAAGCATGGCATTCAGAAATAGGGTGAGCCTTCGGACAGACGAGACGATCTATTTCCATCCTTCACTGCGGGAATATTCGGAGAAACTAGGCTCCTTCGATAGTTCGTAATGATGACTGAGACTGAGGATGTGGTAGACAGGGGTTGGCGCGACAAACGAGGATGTGACTGCAGGCAAACCACTGTGCATGAACAAGACGCCAAAGGAATGTACCTCTACGAGATCGTGGAGTATCGCTCGTACGCTATCTCGCGCTATTTACTATCTAATACGTCCTGGATCAACCTACCCGCGATATTACATTGATCTGTACAGGTTTATATATCAACTCGGGCTGAGCACGACAACAATTAACAAAACACGTCCCGACTTCTCAATTGCACAATAGCTATCTAAGTACAATTTTAATATTGCAATATGACTTGTAGAGACATTGATAGTATTAAAAATCAAGCGTCAGTCGTCAACACACCGGTATTCCAAAATAGAATTCAACATTCCATGTTTCAGATTGGCACTATATACTGTAATTTTCTGATTCTATGCCAATGAAATTCTGAGCATCTGCTAAACCATATTCTAGCTATTTTCAATATTATCGGATATCTACGGCTTAAAATATCCTAGCGTTATAGTTCGAAATGCAAGTTGTTGTGTGCATTGATGAAATGACGTTTAGATCAAGGTCGCCATCGATTTCTTCCGTAATTGGTGTTCGGTCCATCCGATCTATATTCGCGAAGAGGGATGCATATACCTCGAGTTTCTCGGTAGGCAATAGATAATACGAGCACGAATCTCCGTATATGTGGAAACAGAGACACGATAAACGGTAAAGTAGTATAAGATTCAGAAGTATATGCTGAGTTTGATAGGCGTTAACACGGCCCATAATGCTGCCGAAATGGTGTGGGCGGCGCCCACATTAAAGCCATCCTCCGATAGGCCTGATCCTCCGCTAATAAAAACTCGGTATTAGCTTATCTGGTGTGCCGAAATTCTGTAGGGGTTGTGAGCATCTCCTCGGAGCTATATTTATTCACAGCATCTTGGGATGTTGTACCACCACTGGATACTACGATGTATGATGCCAGTCAATCCTTAGAGGTTCTTTGGACGAACTGTCAAAAGAAATTCTTCTGATGCAGTAGTAGCCATACGTTTCAGCTAAGAATCCGGAAGTGGTATAGCCCCGCCTGTATCCAGAAAAGGAGGAGGGGATGTCACGTTACACAAATAACGACAACCAGGAACGAAGTGGTTGCCTAAGACGAGTGGAGAGTGGATAGATAATATCTTGCTTTCTTTTGCTGACGAGTAAGTTCAGCCCCATTTTTGCATCGCATTCTATGAATAACAGCTATTAGCAGGCAAGAACTGAACTACACCATACGTTTGACATGTTTGAAACACAGTGCTTTAGGCTAGCGCGATATCGCGGTGCACGGCAGTTGTGCTGCTATTAGATTTTGCTGTACGTTTCAATTTTTGGGCCAATGGCTAGCTGGGCTGTTGAAGTTGGTGGAGCATAGGTTGCACGGAACTGCCTTTGAGCAAACACTGGTGATAGTGCAGTGAAATAGGCTCGCTCTAGTTGGCCGGTAGCATATGGTTGGATGTTTTCTAATCTAAGACGTCACCAATGCAGCAGGAATATGGACGTCATCATGTTATCTTGGGCCGTTATAAAACTAACTCATAAAACCTGCGTAGTATATATTGGTCGAGAATAGGCGCTGTAATCATCGTACCGATATATGTTACAACACGTTATTGCTATGATCTCATTTCCGACCGCCGTACTTGACCGTCGCTTCATGATCGTCTTCTGTTTCGTATCGGCCGCGGCTAGTTGGATGCTGCACAGTCAAATTCGGCTTCCATATGACTCGAGCTCCGAATTACACCGACGAGACTATGATGGCATAGGCTCTCTCGTTTCCTGTGCCGGTGATATTACCTCCCAACTCAATGACACCAGCGAGATAAACAAAGCAGGCTCTGCCGCTGCTGCAACTCTTCTTACTCTGCTACCGGCGCTACTCACATTTGCACCCTTACCAACCGCCAACATTCGCGAACTGGTTTTTGTGAGTCCTTGGTTGGCATTTATAACTGCTGGTGTGATGCTTGGATTACCAGTGAAACAGAGCAGTGTCTTAGCTCTGGAACGAATTCTCAGTGCAAGACGGTGCCCCTGCGGTGAAAATCTAATCAACAATGTACCACCTCAGCACTCATTAAGACACGAACTACCGGCCGTAAATGCACCGCAGCAACCCTCGACAGTACAAATGCCGGACCTCGATGCGCTGCCAGAACGTCTGTCTAGAGAGGAAACACCAGCCTTCGATGAATCGTCTGAAGGTATTGCAGCGGACGGGGCACCAAAAATTCAGCTATGTAGAGTAGTGGACGACACCTTCGCAGCCTATAGCTGCCATTTACAATGCCTTAGACGGAAAATCTTCCCCAACCAAGGTGCAGTGCACGAGACGAAGATTTTCATTCTGTTCACTACGAGCATGGCTGTCGGTTTTTGCCAATTCATACTTCTCGTTATCGTCGTCTCCGTTCTCCCAACTCTTGACACCTTTACGATTATCTGGGTGTGCAATGATTGGTCCTATACTGTATACTACGTATGGCTAGTCTACACGTTCCTGGTGTGTGGCATCATTGTTATGTTCACAAACACTGCCTATAGCAACCCTCAATTGATATTTCATTTACGGAGTATTCGTACCGTGCTTGAACGCAATGAGTATGAGATCAATAGTCAAATTAGTTTTCCTCGTTCGGAGATACAACACTATCCGCTGTATCATCCATTTAATTGGATACACACTCTAAACAATGTCCTGGGAATAATGCATTTCATGTAAGTGTATGATGCAGAATGCCTACATACACAGCTCACATATGAACAGTTTCATACGCAGGCTTTCGAGACAATACCAGCCAGTATTAAATGCGATCGAATACTGCGAGCAGTCAGTTCCGGCCACGGTCGTTATCCGGCTAGACCCAAAGTCGGGAGCGTCACAACGCCCTTCTAAATTTGCTGGCATGATTGCAGGAACTTGTCAAATGATAATGTTGGTCTTCCTGACGCTTCTATTTGGTAGCATGTATGGACAACGGTTGTTCCTCTCTACAGTGTTTGTTGTGTGCTTTATGTTGGTTACGGTGCTTTCAAGAGGATTGAGTATATGGTCAACCGCTCTACTTCACAAACAAATGAACCTCACCGTTATCGATTGTGATAGCATTGAAGAGATGCGGTGGACGGAACTTCGGTTACGCGGAATGAAGAATGTGCAAATAAACAACAAAACATCTGGATACTGTGTTCTGAATGGGCGACGTGCCAACCCACCACGGCTGGGGCGTATTACTTTCATTGTCGCGGTTTTGATCTACAATTTTGCGCCAACAACCCCCATTAACATGCTCGTCCCTACACCTCTCCTCAATTATCCGGTGGGGATTATCACGACTGTACTCTATGGAACGGTGGGAGTCCTGGTGAACTTGGTGGACTTCGGAGAGAAAGCAGGCTTCGATTTCTCGGAACTGCCCGCACGAGTCGATTCAGATGGCCAGGAGGCAGAGAACGCTTACCCTATAGGTCAACCTTTAGCTACCGATACGAGCACTATTCACAGTAGTAATGATAACGGTTCGCATGCATAGTCAACCGAGATAGCGCATGTTTCTACCCTGGAGTCTATTGCATAACGCAGATGGTAAGCGATATCCTCGCCGTTAACTAATTGAGCACTGCTGATCATCTTAAGATAGATGAATCGGAGCTTGCTCTTGAGCTCATGCGGTTTTCACATATCACGCCTCGGTAGTCTTGTGAACAATACTATGTGTTACTACTCGGTGCTGTAGGAATATGCACAAATATGAGTTTTTTATTTTGTTTCTGTTATAGTGAGGCGCTTGTAGCCGTGTAATTCTAGAAACCATAGCCAAAAATTCATATTAATCTAGTGTGACATCTTGATTCCTTACGTTAGTCCAGTGCACCAATAAGCGAAGCAAACCCCTCCAGTCTCCACGCCTCAGAAGACGCCTCAGAAGACTGCCCGTAGCCCCAGCACGAGACTCCAGTACTACAACTCTGCGAAAGCAGTAATCCCACGTAAGATACCCACTTGTAGATAACCATGTAGTCAGTAAGATTCAATTTCCACCATCACCACTTCTCGTGGATAGTTCGTGTCGTACCACGGTATGCATTTAGGTAACTCAGTCTTCTTAGAGCCGCTTTTCGCTCACCGCTTTTCGCTCACCGTTTTCCTTCATCCTCCCTTCCACCCGAATTTGAAATTTTAGCCCGGCGCCGATACCGCTCATGCCGCAACACTTGCACGTAGCACTGCTATGGTCGGCCGCTAGGGATACTTTATGCCGCTTGATATTAGGTCGGATATCCATTCATTCACGAGCAAACATACACGATGACCTATCCTCATCGGTTTCCGCGTTCCGAACACCCTACGCGTAATACTATACACAAAATACGTAAAAATATCACTACAGAAGCGTGCAAAGCGCTTCTTGATAATTACCTGAGAAGGAAATTCGCATCACCACAAAATTACTACATTTAGTAAAAGTCTTGGTTTTCCCCACCAAAATCAACCGAAAATACTACTTTAGCAGCGGTTCCTCTACCACAACCAATACTCTAAAGGCAAATTATTGTTATCAGTGCTCTTCTATACGTTAAATTAATTATATACATCATTTTGGAGGGATTCACTTTGTGGTAGTACCAGAGCAAGTACTGAAATCTTCTGGTCATCTGAGGTCACTCACTTTCACTCAATTTGTGTGAGGGCTGCCCTTTTTGTAGGATATTCTACATTGCTAATGCAATATCCACCAGAACTCCACCAGTTCTTGGGTGAAAATTCTAAAACCTTGAAAAAAGATCTGTGGCAAGGGATCTCGATACCAGTTTTATAAGGAACATTTATTTAGTAGTTATGTGGATATTCAGACTGATTTACCAAGTCAGCTGCTCTACAAATATGTCGGGTGCTTTGCAAAGAAGGCAGCTTTGCACTGCAGTCAACTCCTTTGCAAGTACTCGGTTGTTACCCGGAACCCGCCTGAAAACCCTGCGGGTTTGCAGCGAGTTGAGCTCCAAATCTTCCCTCCAGATTAAGTATTTGAGCTCTTGTCAGATCGCACAGTGATCTATATGCCTAATGTGCAGTGTTAGGTGCTCTTTTACCTCCTGGTCTCAGATTTGCAATCACATCAATATTTGTTGATCAGCTGGAGGAAAACATCAATTTTCGTGTGTTTTTGGCGTTTTTCCACAGCCAATCAACAAATATTAATCTAATCGCAAATCTGAGAATAGGAGGTGAAAGAGCACCTAAAACTGCATGTTTGGCATATAGATTACTTTGCTATCTGACGAGAACTTAAATTCCTATTTGGAGCCAAAATGTAGCGATCATTGTAGTGAGGCTCTGCTGCAGCTACAACCCAGCCAAACCGGCGGGTTTTAGGGGCAGTTTCAGGTTGTAACATTTGTTCTACTATATGTAGATAGATTCTGCATTATCCTTGGACAGATACTAGAACTGTCTGTATACTGGTTCAGGTCACTACATTTGAGTCATGAGCTGTCACTCATCACAGATGCACTTCGCAGTCTGGTAGAAGAAATTTACCCGATGGTATACAACATGTATCTAAGTGTCAGATAGAAATAATTTACCTGACGAAAAATACCTGTTACTGTAGATGCTTCTATGACTTCTTGATTGGCTTGTCTATCTCGAGGGCCTAAGGCCCGTATATGTATAATCTCTCACATGCGTACGCGTATGCCTCAAGCA
>Ga0307512_10001197_pt1 | contig 37513 bp, 36 predicted proteins | sample 14_EM_MG_FD_200267 | JGI IMG/M metagenome (GOLD analysis project Ga0307512, IMG submission 200267) | Populus trichocarpa ectomycorrhiza microbial communities from riparian zone in the Pacific Northwest, United States - 14_EM | ecosystem: Host-associated > Plants > Roots > Unclassified | place...
GAACCTCAAGGACGGTTGGAACGCCTCCAATCACAATCTCAACTACCTGCCACAAGTAATCACCTTTCAGCGTCGCATTCTCTGCTTCGAAATCAGAGAGCTCAATCTCCAAGCCCTCGCTCAGCGTTGGGAGAACAGCGCTGCCGCCTGCAAAGTCTTCCCTTCCGGTGCTGATCTGGCTGCCCCCCTGAGCTCCCAGTCATATGCGAAGCCCGAATTCATGGGGCCCCAAAACCGCCGTGATGGAAAGCATCCTGACGCTATGATCAAAGACTTCAGAGCATTACTCGACAATACGCAAGACGCAACGCACCGCGCGGCAATATACAGCGGCACGCGGGAGTTTATCAAGCATAAGAGTCGTAACAAGACGTATATATCGGATGAACAACTGCACGCAATGGAGCTCTGTATTTACCACGGTATTAAGGTTCAAGTTGAGGGTTTAGAAGGTGAACGCATATCTCAGATGTGTCGATGCACAGGAAGCCAGAGCTGGCGCGGAGGGGATCGACGGAACGACTGGGTGTGGGTAAAGCAACGCCCAGGGAGGTGTTATGGCGCGCTGAATGGGCGTCTGCCGTGGCAACTGCAACGACTATTCAAGATCAAGCTCCAAAACGAGGATGGAGCTTTCGTTGAGTATTGGTTAGCCCTGGCGCTCACCACAATACCTGAAAACTCGGGTAACTTGGATCCCGTCTCGAAATTTGTACAAGTGAGAAAAGCACCGGCAGCCGTTGCTTTGCAAGTTTTCAGCGTGGGAAACATCGTCGGCTGCGCGCACGTAATTCCAGAGATAGCTACTAGTAGTAAGACAGGAGACGGACGGAACGAGCGATGGATTGTCAATAGCCACATAGATCTGGCGACTTGGAATGATGTGTATAATTAGTAAAGAGAGAATTGCATTTTGCGCGCAGGTAGAAGGAACGCGTGGAGTGGTTTTCGCAGCGTCACCCATCGCATTGCAATCCCGATGCAAATGCGTGCCCAATGAACCCATTCCTACGTATGGTCACAGTTGGCCTTCACCACCAGAGTGTTCGTTTAAAATTGGAGACCGACAGAGCGAGAAGAAACGGTGAAACAGCGATCGGAGGGCGATATGCAACGCGACGCGTGGTATTAAGGCCGCGCGCGGAGTAATCCGCCACCGGGGTGTCTCTAACGGCTCTGACGGAGCGCGTCCACTCTGACGGAGCCATTCCGCCCGGACGGAAATATTTTTTGCTGATGCCCTTCTTTTTCTGCTGTTGTCCTGATTATTGTTGTTGTTGTTGCTGTTCGGGTTGCTTCTTTGATGGTGGTGCCGCCGCTCTCTGCGCCCACGTCTCCTTCTTCTTTTCTTCCAGCTTCTTTGCCGGCTGTACTTGTGCGGGTTTCTTAACCTCCGGCTTCTGCTTCTCTCCTGCCTTCGGTCCCTTTGGTGCCTCCTGCACCTCCGGTTTTTTGCCCTCCTTTTTTTTCTGTTGTCCTGTTACTGCTGGCGCAATTGCAGGTCTCTTTGCAATCGTAACCGGTCCACTTGGCATGTATCTCGGAAACTCCTGTCTCTTCTCTCCTGGCGGAATAATTGGTGCATGCTTCGACGTCTCCAATTCCTCTTCATCCACCTGCATTCTTTCAATAACCATTGCTACTTTTTCACTCTCCTCCTCCGAAAAAGTCGCCCTGGGTTCAAACTCGATATCGCTCATATCCTTCTCCTCAGGGGTGACTTCTACCTGTTTCCCCCTTCAGATCTCATTCTTTTTTCTATCCTCTTCAGCTGCGTCCTCAAACCTCTTTACCACCCTATCTGTCAGCTGATCTATCATCTTTTCCATGCATCCGCTCAATGCATTTTCAATCATCTTGGCCATATTTACTGGTGCAATCTTGGCCAATTTCTTCTCAATCTTACTCAACCTCTCGTCAAGTTTCTCTGCCCTCTCTGCTACACACTCTCTTTCCAACTCAATCTCTGTCTGCACGTTTTGGGCTATCTTCCTTACCGACATAACTGCCGCGTCCGTATGATTCTGCCTTGCTGCAATATGTTGGCTCTGCTGTTGGCACCAATTATCATAATTCGTGTCATTTCTTTCTTGTCCAACCATAAAATCCCTCAGCCCATTATTGTTCCTAAGATACTCACCAATGAACTTTCCGAGATCCGCCGGTTCATCCTCATTGTGTTACGGGGGTTCTTAATCCCAATAATCAATACAATAGTTTATGGAATTAAGTACAACCGCCTATCTAAGAAACTCTTTCTTTCCTCGTCTTATCCTAAGACTCAACCTCTTGCACCTGTGTAGCAAGAGCGACCAATCTGTAACGGTACCAAAGACCGTCTCCTCGATAAATATAAACAGCGTTCCTTCGCTGCACAACTAATCCTCGGAAAACTCCTCGAAGGGTAATAGCCTGGTGCGAAGATACCGCAGCACCAGGTAATCGATATTCTCTAGTTCGCAAAAGCGTAACACCACTCGATAGGTGTGGGTTAAACGATGCTCTTCCAAACTGAAGAGAAGATTGCCGAATGACTCGACAACTTGTTGCAGTGCGTACTCGGATTGTGTGTATCTGTGTCCAGGCATAAAATGCGTAGTCACGAGTGGATAAAATGTCTTGGGAGGAAATTTTGAATAAAGTAATAGATAGAATTCTTAATAATATTTTAAGGTCTTCTTCGGTGTTCTGAATGTTGACTTGTTGGTTGATGCCCTTCAATCCTACCGAACAACACCTTCTCTTATATAGTCGTCTTCGTGGGTCTTGTGCGCCCATACTTCGATACTATTACAACAAGTATCCTGATAGCGTTATCGCGGTCGGGACTTTAATTGCGCCCGGTGATAAGTGCCACACTTCCCAATTGGTTATCGTGTTCATGCAATGTGATTTCAAAGCATTACGCTCCTGATAAGAATCAGGCCATCCGTCGCATGATATCATATCATACGTTGCTTCACTTATCTTTTAACTTATGACATCTTACTACCCATTCGCGACAGTAGTTGGTACATCTGCCAACAAATTAGTTGGCAGTGCTTATCACAAATTAATGCCTCACCCTTTAAGGCTATTTGGCTTGCGTCATAGATTTATTGGCGACAAACCAATACTATGCCAATGTAGAACGTGACGCGTAAGCTCGTATCGAATACAAGTCTTACGTTGCAATGCATGCTAACTCAAATTAATGAGCAGGGTTGCTTCAGGCCTCATATCTTGAGCCAACGTCATAATTCCCTCAGTTACGTCATGCTTAGGTCGAGACTGTTCTCTTTGACCGGAGAGTACCATGATGACTCTTATCGCCTGCAGCAATAAGTCATGGGTCCTGCTTACTGGCATATTGACTATCAACTGCTGCGTTTGTGTGTCGGAGTATTCTCCAGTCCAATCAAACATTCCCGCTAGTATCTGGAATATGAACGTGGTTGAAAACAATGCGCTCGGCAGGAGTTACCTCCCTTCGATCTGGCACCATTGTTGCGTCATCAAATAAGAATTACCGTAGTATGTATTCTTTCAATGAATCTGCTAAGCAACAACTCGCTTATTCAATCGACGCGCGACTCTTATTAATCCCCGCTAAAGGACATAAGACTAATTCCTTGCGCGCCATGAATAGGTGTTATGCATGTCACGTGACTAGACCGAGAGTAACTCCGTGACAAGTATTCATATAGCCACGGCAAGTATCATTATCGCTGTTAAGAGAGAACCCTTAACACATTGGTCAGGCACTCTGCAGGCTTGGCCCAATCAACCTCAAGCTTTCTCCTGCTAGGTGTCTGCGGCATATTCAGGATTGGTCATTCGGGCGTAACCGGCCTCTTAACTCCCTTCCCCTTATTGTGTTTTTTCCCTTTCTTCGTTGGTGTCATGTAAGGCTCTTCATCCCTCCACTCCACCTCCGTCATCGTGTCATCTTCATTATTGCTGTTGTCGCTGATTTCGAATTTTCTCGGAATGGGTGTGTAGACTTTCTGGGTCTCTTCCATTCCCTCCTCGTTTTCTGCGTATTGACTGATATTTTCCTCCGACTGAATTTACCTACGCGCAATAATTCCAGCGCTCGCCCTAGGAGTCGAAAAAGGGTCCTGTGGGAGAGCGCTCGGAGGTAGGCCCATAAGGCTTCCCTCGTATTTCGTAGACGGCTAGGGGGACAAAACCCTCTCCCTAGGTGTTTGCGACGGGAAGGAAATTTCACTTCCCCCGTAGCTCGTAGTCGGTGGTGGCGACAATTCAGAGGAATCGTCGTTCGCATATCGTGTAATTCCCGTATCTCCAGTTTTTCCTGTCAGGTCGGAGTATACTCTCATATCGTTCAGATCGCTTGGTAGCTGTCCGGTTTCTACTCTTGAGGTTGCCTGAGAATTCTCTCTCCTCCTCAGATCATCTTCAACACGGGCGTAACGCAAGCCCGCCTCAAATTCTTCCTTCTTCTCTTCGTTTCTGAGTCTTTCGTACTCAGAATCTCCGTGAAGCTCTCTCTCCATTTTTTCGAGGTCGTCCATATCTGCCACCGTTCCATCGTCTGTCACTGGTCCGGTAATCTTGTCGAGTAGTCCACCGAGGTGGCTGCTTTCTTCGCTTACAACTGAAGGCGACATGGTCTCCCTTCGCTGCAAATTCTCTTTCGCTCTCGCCAAGCTCTCCCTGAGCGAGGTCACTGACTTTTTGGCTCCGAAGAGGCTCATCGTTGCTGCTTCTAGGCGGTTGAAGTTCGTTCAACCGAAAACCGAAGCAAAAATTTTCTCGCAATGTCAAACTTGATTGGATAAAATCGGTCTTGGCAAAACTAAAAGGTGGTGTGGTGTGTTGTCGGAGGTGTGTGCGTGCATGTCCGCCCATATGTACACACCCAATCCCGTCTATCCAAATTATTGTTATTTCGTTATTTAGAATGTTTTCAGGCACGTTCATCCTGCATGCTCCGGTTTCTTTAAGCCACATTCCAAAACCGAGTGAGCCACCATGCAGGGCCGTATAACCCCCCTTATCTCGCAATTAAGTCTCGAAACCTAGATCTACTCACTCCATAGTTGGGAAGACTGCCCAATAACATGGTCTGCGTCGAATACGCACCATATATAGCATGTTTCGTGTATTTTTACCATGCTGTTCCCCGTTTGCCCACAGCGTTTTTGGAATTGCGAAATGGCAATGGACAGGTAGATGCAAAGCAACGCCGAGGTGCTAGGGAAAGCTTTGAAGGAGTTTGGGTAGTCTGTGACTGGTTTCTTGGCTTGAAGGAATACTTTTTAAATGCTCTGTTCTCCCCGCTTCCTCTTCCTCTTCCTCTTCCCGTCACCCCCTCATCCTCCTCATTCTTTACCCCTTTCTTTTCTTTCATCTCTTTTTCTATCTTTTATCGTCCTGGCTACAATGGTTAGTCCACCAGGACAGCCCAAGCCTATCGGCTACAGTGCTGTCTTGTAATCTTCTCTTTGTTTACTTTCCACTAACGAAAACGAGCCATCCATCAAATGTTCGTCACATCCGATGTACCTTAAGGGGATACTACCATTAAGACTAGCATCCCATTCCATATTAGAATGCAGGAAGAAACTAAGGTAACATTGTAAACTTGGATACCATTTCCGCTCAGTTGATGGCTAATCATGGGTAGACGCAGAAAAGAAGATTGAGAAACTCTATTCATTGTCTGCTATGATCCTAAAAAACAAATGAAGCCTGAATCCCATTCCGTATGAGAATGCAGGAAGAAGGGTAAGGTAACATCGTAACTCAGGTATCATTCCGTTCAGTTGATGGCTAATCATGGATAGTCACAGAAAAAGATTGAGGAACTCTATTCATTGTCTACTACAGTCCCGAAGAAGAAATGGGGAAGTCTACATGTGGTTGTTTCAAACACCGCCGCTCTACCCAAATATACAAATCCGATAATAAGGATAGAGGGGGTCTACATGTAGTTATTCCAGACCCCTCCTTATACCTCAATACACAAATTCGAGTGGGAGGACAAAGTCGGGATCTTTAGGGCAGATCATAACCTTCTGTTGGCTAGGTAAGTTCAATCTCTTCTCTTCCTTCAACGTTGTGGTCAATATTTTGCTAATGTGACCGTCATTAGGAGTAGGTCATACCGGTTTTAATCGATTAGATGGTTATTTCTCCTCCAAGTGCCGTCTATTACCACCTTAATCATGATCATCCTCATCTTCCTGATGTGGGACCTCGAACAATAACGACGGCTACAGCCGTTCTATGGATCCTCCTTGGAGATAGTAGATTAGTTGCGTTAGATCAAACTATCAGACAGATCAGTGCGCATTAGCAAGTAGTAGTGTTGTCAGAGGTACCACTATAGTAACTTTTATCCTTCCCATCTATTGAAGAGGGGTGATTGATAAGAGGTCTGTAACGGGGAGTAGTCGAACCGTTACTGTATACTTATTTGACAAGATGTTGGTGCTTTTACCAAGGCTCTAGCTTTACGGTGGTGGTTTTTGGAGCGGCCTTGCTTGTATTTTCATATCATGCTTTAAGGACTGTTTTACCCATACTTCTCACGATTAATTAAAGCAATTACTATCCCGAATAGAATGAATGAATTCATGCATTGTGATCACCCAAGCAAGAAAAACTTCAAGTTTTATAGGATGCAGCAATGGGTAGAGAGGGCCCGTACAATTAGCAGTCCGGCACCCACTTGGTGCAAGAAACATCTCGAGACTTACCACTTCTACCATCAGGATCTGGACTCCATTCTACTAGCATCCAGTCATACTCGAGTCAACTACCTAGATATGTACTGGTCAGAGCTTTATCCGTAATATGCCTAGGTCTCTCGAGCAGCCCTACTCCATTGGCACCACTACCAGCATGCCGAAATTCCCATCGTGGGTTTCATTACCATACTCCAGATCTACTGTGGATTTTTTGGGCCGGCCTCTGTGACATTTTGGAACCGAACATTGTGGGGTACGGGTTTGGGTAATGTGTGAATGTTATGCTTTTGGGTATTAACTAGTCTGTGGAAACACGTGAGCATGTATGGTTGTTTGTCTCTTTTGAATATTCGCCCTCTGAGATACTAGTGCAAAATCAACACTCCATCCCGTTATCCTTTCTAACTGTCACCAAAAGTCAGAACAAAACAAAACGCCTCTCACCAGCTTAACAGCATCGCCAATGTCCCGAAGCAATACCTCATCACCATGCATCCAATGCTTCTCTTCTCCACTACTCGAAGCAGAAGGAGGTGTTCGGGTCTGTTCTTTTGAGGTCTTTTCGATAGTCCTTTGTGTCATTATATGGAAGGACCTACAGAGCTCCTTTTGCTCGGGTTTGGAATTCCTTATCGGCAACCCCTCCTCCTCTTCCACCGGGGGATAGAGCTATTGTTATTATCACTGGGGTCGTCCCATGTGGTTCCTTTTGAGCAAATTTTAGATTGGGAGCAAGAGTGCCCTTGAGTTGCTGCAAAAGGACCGTCTAGAGTACACTATTATCAGGGTTAGATTTCATAGCTAATCCTGTCGAGTTTCGAGGTATGTGTACATTCTCAACCACCTTCTTCCAAGTCTAGCAAGTTTACTTACAAGCATATCGACAGGCCATATCGTCGACTCAAAGTCCCTTTACCACAGAAACTCGATAATAAGGCACTAGCCACGCGCGGGAAGACGAGAAGACGACCGTGCTATAGTTACTTCACCACAAATTTAATGTAGTGCTTTATTATCGAGTCGATACGGTACAGTTAATAATGGCGGAAAACATATCCTCTGTATATGGTCAGAGAAATCTGGTTCAGGATTTGCTACGGGGCTTTGTGTTATGTGTTGAGCTTCTAAACTGAGGATAGTATTTTGAAGGATGTTTTCTAGCAGGAAGGGCTCTTTACCTCCTACCTACCTACAAAATGTTTTAATTATGAAAGGTTTTTTCTCGACCATTTCTGCAAAAAACCAAATCGTGCATGACCTTTGATCACGATTTCTTCGATTCAGGTACGCTAGCTGAGCCGTTTGACAGACTAGCGGAGCATCTCCCGCATGTCTTGAAACATTGAAACAGAAGCAAGGCACATGGCTTAAAAAAAAGTCGCGTCGGTATTACGATGAGATGGACTTGAAGCTACTGCTTCTTAGTATATATTGGATCAAATATCCATACCCGTAGGCTATTATTGGGAGTTTCAAATGAGGGTCCTTCGCCTTACAGTATTCCTCACAATCCCCTTAACACAACCAAGTTAAGAGATTGCAAAATGGCATTACTTCAATTTACAGATCCCCAGCCTATTAAACCCGGGCCTTCGCTCTAAAAGCACGCACATTATCCCCCCTCTCCGCTCTGGACCATCTATCCGCTTACCCATTTACCTCAAAAGATCATGAGCGGGCATAGTACCCCACCAAGTCAAGAACAGCGACAACCCAATCGTATCAACCGCGCTAACAGCAGCCTTAACAGCCACCAACTCCGCAGGTCTACGTTCCTGGAAAACCTGGGTAACCAACTGCACCTCCCATTAGTCACATCCTTCACTCCTCCCTACGTCTCTCATGAACATACCTGCGGCACGGAAGTAGCAGCAAAAATCAGCCCGCCAACATAAGCTGCGCCCTTGTAACTGAGCACACCACAATGGTTCAGCACAGCAGCGACAGCATAGGTCTGTACGCCCGAACCAACAAGGGTGGAGCCGTAAAGAACCGCGGCAGATGCCGCCTCCTTGCTCTTGATGAACTCCTCCTTTGAGTCTGCGTTCTGTGCCCTACGGTAGGTCTCACCAAAAATGGGTGTTAGCACGGCAAGGTTGGCGGCGTGGTTGAAGACGGTGCCCAGAGCGATGGCGGAAGGCTTGATGGGCGGGAGGTAGTCGATTGTGTAGCTTTTGTTTGTTAGCTAGTGCTGGGAGAAGGGGGACAGGGGACGAACGAGCTCATGGTGTTTGTTGTTGTGGTTGGTGTGGTGGGGTGGATATCTTGTGTGTATTGGAAGTAATCCGTGGTGAAGATACGGTTTGGTTTTTGTTTGTGTTTGTGATGGAGGTGAAGGGTTGATGGAGGACAAATGAGTGCGAGGGGGAATGCATGTATTTATGAGAGCATAAAACGTCATCACGTTTAGGTTTCCAATTGCAGCTACAAGTCCCGACAAGGAAAGGCGAATGACGATGGCACGCAACGACAATTCAAGGAAGGGAAACTGGAAAGGGGCAAAGGGGTAAAGTCATGTTGTGGCCCGTGGAGTTTGGCAAGGTGTTTGTGTCGTCATGCCTGGAATCCGAAGTGACGTCATGTGTCCGTCAACACTTAGAGCAACTGTTGTTCCGCGGGCCGCGCTAAACATTTTGTGCTACCCAGGACCAAAGCCATTGTGCGCGCTACCGCGGATTAACTTCGGGTGTCACTCGGTCTAGTGGCTTCTGATAACAGCGAAGCCGTTCAATGCACTCCATCAACAGCATTAATTCTTTGTCTAAAGCTTCAATCCCGAGCGCTTGGACGAAACAAGAGACCAGCAATCTCCCCAAAACCAACCACAATGGCGGCCAAACACTCCAGCAAGCAGCTGGCAATAGAGTAATAGTTAGTCAATCTCTTCTCACAGATCTTCTCAACCCAGGCCTATCCATAAACCCCCCACTTCCCCTTAAAAGCTCTCCCAGTCCACCGTTACCATGACCACTAGCGTTAGGCATTGCCGATTGCGGCCTCTGCCCTCGCAAAAACGGAGTTTGAAATGCACTCCTACTATTGTTTCCAAATGCTGCAACCGAAGTTGGTCTGGAAAAGAACGGACTTGCTCCACTGCCACCTGTATAAGTCGTAGAACCTTCTCTTCCTCTCGGGTTTGCTACCGAAGCCGAGTATGGGTAACCCGAGGAGGTTTGTGGTGCGAGACTGAGCCTGCTTTGAGGTGCGGCTGGCGAGCTCCTGTTATTCATATGATATTGAAACCCAGTCCTTGATGTTGGAGGCGAAAGATACGAAACTTGATTATCTTGCTGTGAAGGGTCGGTGGCATAAGTTCGCTGTAAAGGTAGAGGAGTTCGGAATGGCGGGTTAGGGTTGAAAGACTGAGAAGCGTCTTGGGGAACGAACGGCTGTCGAGGTGTCTGCGGAGGATTTTGGTAACCTTGGTGTGAGTTGGAAAAGTTTTGACTTTGTGGATGAGAAAATCCACGATCATTTGGTCCCTGAAAAAACTGATTCTGTTGGAAATCCATATCTTGTTCAAGAGTATTCTGGTAGTTCCCATACTTGTCGCGGGATATAAACTGTTCCGCTTGCTTTCCATGCTGTAGCATTGGAATTTGCCGATTCCGCGAGATATTGCTGGAAGAATATGAGATTGGAATTGCTGGCGGCGGCATTGCATGTCTTCCGTTTAGCTCCCGTCTAAAATCCCTAACCCGTGAGTTCTCGTCGTGTGCGGTGTCAGCCTTCCTTTTGAGTGGATTATCTTGAGCTGTAGATGGTGAACTGATGCTCAAATCCGGCGGTTTAGGTGGCTGTGCCGATTGTACCGATGGTTGAGAATTCATCTGCTGTTGACCTGGAGATCGATTGAGCTGGGCCCGCAACTGATCGTTTTCTTGTCGCAACTGCGCAACTTCGGCCTGGAGAATAGGGTTCTCTCTGTCGAACGTAAGCACCGAACAACTAGCGCTAGCAGAAGGCTGACTTCTTGAGTTCGCGGGCTTCCAGCAGTTCATCCTTAACCCGTAAAAGCACACCCTTCTGGTTCTCTAACTTCTCCGAGAGCTTATCTGCTAACGTTTTGTGGTGAGATGCGTAACGTAGGAGATTTTCGCATTGAAACTGTTCACGTAAGTCAGTAGAAGAGACGTAGAGACTGAGAAAAAGGTGACCGGCTCTTAATGCGCCGGTAAAGTTCTCTAGCAGCTCTATCGGCGGCGTAAAATAATCTCGTAGACCAGCTGGTGGCTTGTAGAAGATCAGCATCTATTTGCGAGAGTTTTGGCGTTGGAATAAAGACCTCTCCGCCGTTGACTCCTGCCAGGGAGACGTCTTTCTTTTCGCAGTACGGACAGGAATTTGTTGTATCCGCCGCATCTGGGGGAACTAGAAGCAATTTTCAGCTCTTCTCAAATTCAAGATCTCTCCTAGTACTCCAAGAAAATCCGGACCTCCATTGGGAAAAACATGGCTCGAACAAACAATATGGCCACAACTTGTTAGCCAAAACGAAGGTTGTAGGGGATCCGCCGCATTGGCTGTTGATAGACCACGAAAGCAGACACGGCAGTGAAAGATGGTATCGTTGGATTTTTCTGGTGAATCGGTAATTATCCGAGGAGATGACATTGGAGTTGGAAGTTGCATGTTTTGGATGCTCTAGTTGACACAAGCTAGCACTCGTTGTTTACTTCTGGCTTGGCAACGGAGAAATGCGGAATAATGAAACGCCGACCTCTCTCCAATCAACGGGCGGCCGCATCAGTCTTCTCAATGCTACTCCTCCGCCGGCCTCCTTTCCTGCCCGTCCAGCTACTCAAATCTCGTTCCTTTTCTTCTCTCCTACCATCAAAATGCCTCCCGAAAACACGTCTCCTCTTGCCGTCGCGCTCCCTCACGTCTTACCGTAGTCGACCAACGTCTCTCTCACTCTACCGCTCTGCAGCGACGTTCACTCCTTCCAACAGTAGCGACGAACTCCTACCGTCTTCCGCAGCGGTATATACTCCCCCAACTACTGGTGTCCTATCTTTACTACCGGCATCCTGGGTTCCCTTTGCAGAGCTCACTCGACTCGACAAGCCGACGGGGACAATCTATCTTCTCCTCCCATGTCTCTGGTCAACAGTTATGGCCGCATCACTTACTACCCCCGTCGCGCCTATCACCTCCGTTCTCTACACCTCCTTCCTCTTCACTAGCGGTGCACTCATCATGCGCGGCGCCGGCTGCACCATCAACGACCTATGGGACCGCAATATCGACGGCAAGGTTACCCGTACCCAATTCCGACCATTGGCACGCCGGGCTGTTACAGCTAGAAGTGTGGTACTGTTTGCGGGTGCTCAATGCCTTACCGGACTTGCCTTGCTTGTGCAGTTCCCTTTGGAGGTTATTGTTGCCGCACTCCCAAGTATGTTCGTGGTAACCACGTACCCCGCAATGAAACGCTTCATCAATTACCCCCAGGTGGTGTTGGGAATGGCGTTCTCTTGGGGTGCGATGCTTGGGTTTCCCGCTATGGGGCTGAGCTTGTTGGATCCGGTGGTTGGAGGTGCGGCGGCTTGTCTCTATGCTAGTAATGTTGCGTGGACGGTGCTTTATGATACTATCTACGCTCACCAAGACATCAAGGATGACAAAAAGGTTGGGGTGAAGAGCACGGCGATTGCAAATGAAGGAAGGACAAGACTGTTTTTGTCGGCGCTTGGGGTTGCGCAGATCTCGCTGTTGGCAGGGGCGGGTGTGATTGCGGGGATGGGGCCGGCGTTTTATGTAGGTAGCTGTGGTGGTGCGGCTGTGGGATTGGGGTGGATGATTAGGCGGGCGAATTTTAAGAAGGTGGAGGATTGCTGGTGGTGGTTTAAGTGGTGTGCCTGGACGGTAGGTGGTGTTGCAGTTGGGGGAGGGTTGGTGGGAGAGTATGCGGTGAGAAGGCTGGGGGAGGAAACAGTGGTTCAGGAGGTGGCTTGAGAAGCTACAGTGCTGATGGTGGCTGTACATGTTGGGTTATATATCAAGGCGTTTGTTGTTTGTTGTGGGAGCATGTATATATGACTGGGTTTTATACTGACATAGGCTGGGCAGTAGATGCGGGCATCGACACTCTTACTGCAAATATTATTGCCTCCTGTAACCTCAGGTCCGACTGGACTGGCCAGAATTGATACCTGTCTATATTATGTTATTCTTTGCCATGCTCGCGGCCCGCACGACCGCCTATCATTGGTGTTAACTAGAACTAATATGTTTGATTGGGGTCAATTATGGATGGGGCCGGCTCACTACGGCCCCAGAGACCACCCAGCGGCCCATCCTTTCTTCTCATGCCCGCAAGCTCGCTTCCAGTGGCGAAGCGAGGAATAAGCGGACTTAAGTACGAGACAATACCTGAAACAATTGGATACTCTAACCTAACTCTATCAGTGAGATACTGTACTAACAAATGAACAACGAGCGTCGTTAATCATCGACTGCTCTGGTACTTGCTCGATAAAAAATGATATTTGAGGTCGGATCGTAAACAAAGGGGTAGTGTACGGTCATTTACCATCTGAGCGGAGTAAAAACACAGCCCCCGTGGTTTTGTTATTCTTCACCATATCGATCTCCTCGTCCTCATAGTCCTCGTCGTACTCGTCGTACTACATATCGCTCGCTCTATCCATCTATTCACACTATGTACCGTTTCACCCCGGTTCGTTACTAAAAGTCGTCATCTGGCACTCGTTCGAGCGCAAAATCAATCATTTTTAGACAGCCGTTCATTGTTCATCTGTCGGAACAGTACTGCATCTACAGACGAAGCATCCTTACAATTGCACTATATTCTTGTTGAGAGCAATAGAGAAGAAAGAAGAAGCTGTATTGTCCATCGATCCAAAGAGAGAGATAGTGGCAGGCTTGTATACAAAGAAAGAGACCATACTCGGCGAAGCAATGCCGTGCGTCATTCCCGAGGCTAGGCTTCCTCCTCTGCATGAGGGTCAGTGGCGCCGATGGGGGCTGGAAGCCACCGACTTCATGTTTGCAAGCCTTCGGTCGATGGGGGCCGTAAGCCTCCGGCCTGATGCCCGAGAGCCTTCGACCTCCCGAAACCAAGGAAGCCGCCGGGCCAAACTACTACAACAATTCTATACACCCGAACCGAATGAGAAGATGACCGCGTCGTTTCGTTAGTAGATGAGTTCCAAATGACAGCCCTCTAAGCTTTGGAACAAACATTCTGTTGAAATACTGATTGCTAGAGAGGCTTGTGTATTCTAAACTACAGGAGTTCGTGTGATCTTATACACGGCATTCAGAGTATGCCTTGTACGCATGCATGCGCAACCAGCTGGCATCTCCAGCTGAGTCTGGAACGACCATCATCATCATGAGATCATGATCCCCATGAGCCCAGCTGAAGCCCATAAGCCGTACGTACGGGAGGCGGTCCATATATGCAACACATTCCGTGGTGTTTCACCGAGTGACTTCGAATGATTATTACCGCCACTCAATATCCCTCCACGAAAAACGCCCTCAATACTTCATTGACAAGCCTAGAGACTCTCCAAATTGTTATGTCGTGAAGTTTGAAACTAGGATTCGGGGGTTTGTTTCATGGGGTGTCGGTTTCGGGCGAGCTCCAGTCGCTCGAGGTCGTCTCGCACACGCCTAAATAATAATGGTATGAATGCTTCGGTAAGGTCAACATACTTTGCGTTGGGAGGTTTTGGGTACGACTGTCGAAGCAATACGGAGAATTTGAACAGGTATGACTGCATATTCTCCCAACCAGTCGGCGATTTCAAACCGAGCGAGATCCATAAACGCATCCCGGCATCCCCTCGCTTCTCTATCCTCCCTCTTTCCATCTTTCCGTCTTCGCACTTACACATTTCATCAACCCCATCGATTCCAAACCCAAACACAACAAGACGGACTTCATCGGCTACTACCACGCCTATGTCGAGCTCGACACTCTCCTTTACCTAATATATTCCCCTGACAAAGACATCAACTATAATTTCACAATCTCCGCCGGTCATGGACCGAACTTCGAGGCGTGTCTTATATGTGTGAAAGATGAACTCGAGGAATAAACCTTCGCCACTATGGGAAAATATGCCGAGATCCTCCAGGATGCAAGAGAGGATGTCGATGAGCAGATGGAGGATATCTAGGGATGAGGAGGAAGTCAAAGAATGGATCGAGATGGTGGCAAAGATGGTAGCTAGCATTGTGGAGTCGCTAGAAACAAAATTTGGGGTACCAACGAACATTTGGGTCTCTCAAAGCTACTACAGCAGAATATGTTAAGGATATCCGTAACCATCTAAGTGTTATTAAAGTAAGTATAATTGATCTAACCAAGTCAGTTATCACTGACGCCAAGGATCTCAAAGCAGATATTATACAGTTGATTATTAAAAAAGCTCAGCAAAATAAGGATATCGCGGAATGAATCAACAATCACCAGCTTTCGTACACAAACGTCTCGCGGAGAACCGGGCCTCTATTGCAGCTACCAAGGCAGCTATGACTCGGGAAATGGAGGCGGGAAATGAACGAATTACTGCCTCTGCGAAGATGATCCTGCGAGATGCCAAGGAGTAGAATATCACCCAGGACTCGGTCTGGAGAACTGAGCTTCAAGATCCTGAGCAATCGAGTTTGAGTTTGAAAAAGCATTTGCAAGAAGAGCCTATCGCTCATACACTGCAGATAGAGCATGTTTAGCGACCGATGCGGCATTCGCGGCAAGTCTGACCCTTTGCGTTGGTCATCGATATGGTGGATGTTCTGGCTCGGAGGACTGTTTTGTGAAGAATTGTAAGTTATACTCTTTTGTGCGAGAAATTTCAAGTTGCTGTTTATCTTCCTTGCGTACTCTACGTAGAAAGAATTACTCCTATAGCGTAGCCATCCATCTTTCTTGCGTTTTGAGGAGCGAGCTTACGGGCAACAAAAAAAAAGCAGGAAATGACGGTGTGGACTCGAAACGGAATATGATCCCCAAGGGGCAACCGCATTTCCTTTTTGGCGGCGGAGTATTAGGAGGTGGAGTATCAAACAGAGCCTTAGAGCTCCATATCCGCTAGTTGTTGACCAGATACCGTCCGTCCTTTAGGTCAAAAAAAACCACTCACAAATTCTATCTGCTTGTGGTGGTTCTACTTGTTTGGGATGTGGTTGAGACAAAATCAACGCGCACAGACAGACTTTCCATGTGGTATCTATTGGACATAGGTAAAATACAGGTGTTATGCATAGTAATGAAGTGTTCTCCGAGGATGGTCGGTGTCCCAATCAGGACCCGTGTTCGTTCCCAGTGATAGTAACGCATTTATCCTAGGTGTAGATTTTTGCGAGTGTTTCACCTTAATATAGCCTCACCGTTAGTGATGACAAGGTGATATGGTCGTTAGACTCCTTACCTAGACTCTTTAGGGTAGGGGGTTTTAGGGCTGGGGTCTGCGCGATTTTCTTGTGAGCTAAGGCTGATCTCTCTATGTAGATCTCTTCCACCATTTGTTCCCGTGGTCCGCTAGCAGATTGGCCGCATTCGCTCTTCCCGCCCTCATGTGCCCTTTACCCTTCTTCAGCTACACTATGCCCAACCACTATCCATCGAGCGGTCATCGGACCGGTCACTTAGAACCCTAATCCAGATTTTAATGGGCTAGTCGGCATGACATAGATTTCCGCCAAAAAATACCCCATGTAATAACCCTATGGATCAAGTCTAATTTCAGGCTCTATCCAAACACCATCAAAACCAAGTTTTATCCACAGTCTAGGGTACGGTGTCGTAGATAAGCTTGGTGTTATGTGGATAAAACTTGAAATTCAGACTTGATCCATGGCATTGTGCGTGCAGGGGACCTAAAATTACTCGGGTTAGGGTTTGACGCGGCCGAATACTTGAAAAGGACAAGAGGAAGGCAGCAGTTGCGGTTCTCGCGATCCCTAACCCAACTACGTATTCCTCTGTGGAAGGTGAAGGCTGTTTTACCAAAGGATAATTCCGTTTATTTGAACCAGCTTTCTTTGTACGACGATTCTTCAATCTTTGAAGGCACGCTTCATACATAGATTCTGCTCAGTGAGGTTCTCTTGGGGGGACTGTTGACAGCGTGCGGGGGGGCGCGGGCACAACAGTCTAACTCATCCGTCCGTTACAATATTTGTTCTGTGTCAGCTTACTCTGTGTCAGTTTAAGCTGTTCAGTCTTTGGGAATTAAAGAATCCCGGAGTGTAGGGCAAGTGGACTCAGGACGGGTTGACCATAGGTAGTTCAAGGTAGTTGAAATACCAAGCCGGAGGGCTATGCCTAGAAAGCGTCAATACGTCCGTGGTAATTGTATGGGTTACACGGCCTCTCGATACCTCGCCTTATGCAGTAACGGCTGCTCCGATGAACAGGGTTAATCCGAACAAGTGATCAGTTATTATAGACCGTAAGTTACAACGCTATCATAATTTACAGTGATCGACCGTCCGACTACGAATACCGTTCGTTGACGAATCTCATACAAAACTAAAGTTGGGTGAATCTGTTGTCCCTAAAGAACAGCTAAAACTATTAGGTTCTCCACTGGACGGTATTCACCATCGGACGGCCAGTGACTATAATTGCTATCAAGCCCGAAAAAGAAACGACTATTGCGTTGCCTAACATTTATATATTTTCGAAAAGCCACAAGATAAAACGGCAAAGAACCAGCCAATATATGATTTAAAAAAGGGTGCAATCAAGGAAAATGGACAAGATACGATTCACCCCAGACTAGAACCACCTTTTTCTCTTCTCCCTATTCCACCTCTTCTCATACTCATTCCCCAACTCCATGCCTGCATCGTCAACACCTTCTCCCTGCTCCTCCGCTTGTTTCTCACCGTCACTCTCCTTTCTCACCCCACCACCGAGCCCCTCTATCACCTCCCACCTATTCGCCTCCACATCCGCTGGCAAACTTTCTTTTTTCTCAGCCTCTCCTTCACTCTCTGTGATTTCAACTGCTGCCCACTTCCCAGGCTTGACCTGAACCTTGCTGATACGCCTCTTCTTTGCCGGCCTCCGCGCCACCGTCTCTTCCTCACTCTCTTCAAACGAGTATTTTTTTACATCTACCGCACTGCGTCTCCTGCCCCTCTCTACTGATAGAGTCTGGACGTTGCGCTGCGTCCTAAACGCCCTGAAAGATGAATCGCCCTTCAAAGGCGCTGATTTGCGGCGGCTCGTACGAGGTTTCTTTGTGGTAGACGGTCGGGACTGGGGAGTGACAGTAGCATTGTCAGTGGGAAGGGGGTGTTTCCTCGGTCTTCCGCGTCGACGGGTAGGTTGTTGAGGCTGTGTTGGGGCGGTGTGAATCAGAGGAAGCGAGGCCATCAGCGATGGAGGATCAGGTGACAAGCGTGATAAGGGAGTATAGGAATCTCTCCAGCCGTCGTCGGACGAAGGCGGATCAATGATAACGGCAAAGTTCCATTCGCGGGGTATCAGAGCTTCCTTCTTGTCTTCGGGAAAGAAGTCATCAAAGAATTCATCGAAACCTGGTGGTATCTGTGGTGACTGTATTCGTTCCTTTTCACTATCGAAGCTGTCATCGTCACCAGCAGCGGACGAAATATACTCATCCACATCTGAGGAGTTGAGGACTCCTGCTGCAACGAGTTTCGCGTTGCGGTCTGCTTCTTTTCGTTTCCGTTCTTTTTCTTCAGCATGGAGTTTGGCGCGCGCGGCTTTTCTGGCGGCTTTTTCTTCCGCTTGGATGCGGAGTCGTTCTGCTTCCATGGCTATTCGTTGTGCTTCTTCAGCTGCGCGTTTGATTATCGCAATCTCTTCTTCCCTCTGGCGTTGAATTCTCGTGGCCTCTTCTTCCGCTTCGCGTTGGATCCTCACAGCCTCCTCTTCGGCAGCTTTTCGTTGTCGCTCTACCTCTTCGAGTGCTTGGCGTGCAAGTTTCTCTTCTTCCGTTTCCTCTGGTAGTGGTGGCGGCTGGAAATGGTACATCTCTGTGTCTGAACCTTCTCTAAATTGCTCAGGCTGATTCCTCAGCATGTTCAGAACCTCTTGCTTCCCCACACCATGATGCGTAGCTGACAAGAACTGTGCCTTAGCCTCATCTTCTTCTTTCTTTCTTCTCAAATACGCCTCCCTTCGTCTCTGCGTGCTCTTTTCCTTGTCCGCTGGCGTTGCTACAGCCCCAGCACCGATGAAAGCGACTTCGTCAGAGTCTGATTGTGGATCAACGTTGCGGCTGATCTTCCTCGGCCTCCCTCGCTTTTTTTTCGGTGGTGCCGATTCATCTGGTTCCCTATTCGAATTGGCGGAGCTGACCGCATCAAACACCGTAACAAATTGTCCGGGGCCAATAGAATAGAGGTCGGAGGTAACTTTGTCACGTTCTAGTAACGCATCGACGAGAATGCTAAATCCCTCCAATGGCGGGTGGAGCTTGACGATAAGGGTCTTCTTCTTTTTAAGGTTCTTTGTCCATCTATTTGCGGCCTTTGTTTTCCGCACCCAATCACCAATTTGACTCTCCCGTTCTGGGCGAAGCGCGTTGAGGCCAAAGTTTACTTCGGTTTTTACACGAGGGCGGCGAGGGAGTGGTCGTGGGTTTTTTTCTGGGGTAGGGGTCGCTGAGGGAGGAGACGGAGGGACCTTCTCGGGGAGGAGAGGTTGGGCTGGGGTAGGAGTCGCTGACGGAAGAAGCGAAGGGTCCATCTCCATGTGGTGGGGTTGGGCTGGGGTAGGAGTCGCTGACGGAAGAAGCGAAGGGTCCTTCTCCATGTGGTGGGGTTGGGTTGGGGTAGGAGTAGCTGGGGGAAGAGGAGGAACTTTCTCGAGGAGGTGGGGCTGGGTGTATAGTTCTTGTGGAGGCGCAGCTGGCGTTACGCTTGGCCACTGACTGGAAGATGAGGTGTCGCCCCCTGGAAGCGAGAGTAGGCCTGCTGCGGCAATGAATGCGAGAGGATTCTCTTCAAGCGCCGTAAGAGGCTGATGCGTGCCTGGCTGGTCACCACTGAAATGATGGTCCATTGCACTTGAAGAACCGGGATGGTGACCACTGTTCCAAGGCGCAATATTCGAATCGAAGGGGGTATAATGTGTTTGATTAAAGATATTGCTATTCGGATGTAATTCAATTCCCATATGCCCAGCTGTAGATTGAATCGCGCTGTTATGTCCTTCTTCTTCAGTACCCCTTCCTAAGACCCCTCGACTTCGATCCGAGCCCTCTTGCCCTCTTTCTGCCTCTCTCATTCGGTCTTGTTGCGCGATTAATAGATGAGCCTGCACGGAACCAAAAGAATTAGAACCAATCTCCTCTCTGTTTTCGGTGGAAGCCGGTAGGAACCTGCCTTCCACGTCCGCAGAGGAAGCTTCATTCTCAGCATTGACGGCAGTAAATCCGTGGCTCGCAGGTGAGGGTGCAGTTCTGAGATTGCCCCCAAGTGCAGGGTCGACGGGAACATGTCCATTGTCAAAACTATTATCGTGCGTCATTCCGAGGTGACCGAATCCATTGGTAGATGCTCTCTTGCGCTTGGCCGTTGCGGTAGCGTCTGGGTCTCTGATCCAGCCAAGATTTCCCTTGGCGAAATCAACAAGGGACTCAATACTGCGCGGGTCCGCAACATGCTTTGTTGGTGCACCCAGAAATGTGCCATTTGGCTCGTAAGGCTGCATCTCTGCCTTTTTACGGCAAGCACCACAAGAGCAGATACCAAGGCAGACGGGGCATTTCCAAGCGAACTTGCAGAGTACCTGTTCACAGGCGTTGTAAGCTATGATTGTATAAGAGGGTTGGACTACAACTCACATCGTCAAACGGATCCAAGTCAAAAGCACGCCAGAGGTTTCCGTAGCAGTAAACTTTGGTGCATGAACTGCATTCGGCACACTTCCAAGTGTCATGGCGGACCTTGCATACATGGCAGTTAAGAGTTTTGCCATCCCTCTTCTTTTTTTCAGGATCTTCATCCTCTATCTCCTGTCGCGATTATCAGTATGTGGTGCGCCGAGCAGTGGAAGCAGAACCTACCCCATCTTCAAGTCCATTTTTGTTGATATCTTGCCAGGGCCGAATTTTGAGCTGCTCTTGGCATACTCGGGCAAGAGATTTCCTGCCAAGCTGCTTGAGACCCTTCGATAACGATATCACGGGATTGTCGTCCGAGACCCCTTGAATGTCCATAACCGTCCGGCGAAACCCCTCATGATCCTCTTCAATGACTTTCCAATCATGCTGTTCTACCCAATCGAGTTTCGAAACACAGAAGCAGCTTCTTCCACGGGCATAGCAATCCATACAGATATCATAACAATCATCGTCCTCACCCTCAGCAACGATAACACAATTCTTGCATGACAAAAAGCGGTTCCAAATATTGCTGCGACAGAATGAACAGGTGACATTATACTCATTTTCAATCTTCTCCACAGCGGGGGGCGGCTTTTCTGGTGAGAAACATTCATCAAGAACTATCCGGTCAAACAGTCTAAACAGTCTGACAAAGTCGCTCCGTATCTTGTTCAAGTCCATATGAGGAGCAGGCTTTTCGCCGTTAAGAATCTGGGCATATTCTTTTAATGTCTCATAGACGATGGCCCTATTCTTGTACTGCTCATCGCGACAAACTAACCGGGCCTTGGGTAATGATTCAGAAATGGCTAGCTCCAGTGTGTCAACCGTGATACGGTTCCAAGCAGCTTTCAAGGTGGCTTCGCCGCGATTCCAAACTTGATGAGGTGCCAGCGGCGGGACAAGAATGTAATCACCAACCCTCTGCTCATGTATATAGACCGGAAATGGAGCATCCTGGAGATCATCGATAGAAGCAAAATGTGATTCTACTTCGATATCGTGGCCCATTCGTGAAAGCCAGTATTCAGCAATGACATCTCGATCCGCTGATTGAGTCATAAACCAGATCGAGGTGCCAGGCTCTGAACTGCCGCTTGAGGCATCCACCATGATATTTTGGCCAAGGGATGCACACATCTCTTTGTGCGCCGGGGTATATGTACCTTCATGGCCAAAGTAGCACATCATATTCTCCGCTCTGGCGAGTTCAGGTAACGAAGACATTAAGTCTCCTTGGGTTGAAAGATAGAATGTAGACGGCGGTAATATCTCCTTCAGTTTGTCCCTCCATACCAGAGGACAATCGATATCCTTTGCGTACAGCCGTTGTTGTTTGCCAGCGTAATCGTAGGTTGTGAACTTGTTCGCAAGTTTGGGTAAATTGCTGAGATAGTGCCCTAGACTCATCGTGATGTCTTGCGCACCACCCAAATCTCGGACATTGATATCTTGAATACACTTTATGTTAGTAATAAACAGCAAATAGACATAGGATACTTACGATCTCCGCCATTATTCTCCTTTAGCCACTGGGTTGTAAAGATGTACCAAGGCCAATCCCTACGCTTATGCCAATTCTCGATGACCAGTGGTGTTCCTCCGACAATGACGTGCTTTTCGATAAATTCCTCTAAACTTGCAAACGACTCCTCGGTCTCGAGCTGAGTTGCATCGAGGCGAGGTATCGCTTTGAAGTTTGGTGTAGATGCGATGAGGGCATCCACATCCAGATCGGGAGGGAGGTAGGTCATCTTCGCCTTATCTCTCGTACTGGTGATCCGCCTCGGACCTGGTGGTAGTGGCGCGTCGGACATTGTTCGTTTTGCGTCTTAGAGTGATGGACTGGGTGCGGGCGATGATGAACTCGTGTAAGCCTCCCCTCGCACCTTCCTGCCCGCCTTGTATGAGACGGAAGCGGTGATTGTCGGAATCGTTGAACGAGCGCTCGAGCTATTGGCTGTGTGCAATATGTCGTTGTAGTTCGTCAAAGGGTGTCTATGTGTCAGTGACGCGGTTGGTAAGGAGAGTTAAATGAGAAAACGCGTGCGCAGGTCAGGTAGATGGTGATTCCATGAATGCCAAGCTTGCACTAGCGCCGAACCAACCAAACCCAACTTCTGTCCTCACTGTTCATCCGTGACGACACCCGTCAAACCTAAGCTTAACGACACAAATCCCAACAACAATCATGGTACCCAGCTTCGGTTTTCCCGCTGATCGCTCCTCCAGAATGAAGTATCGCTAACTTTTCGCTACAGTCCGCTCTTTTTAACTTCAACGCGCTCCTTCTCGTCATCCTCCTCCTTATCTGCACATGTACCTATATCCGACAAGTCGTCCCTGGCATGGTGGACTCTCGGAAAGACAAGAATATGTGGGTTTTAAATTCCCGCTCTGCAGGCAGTTACTGATGCTATATGGACAGCTTCTTTGGGGTGTTCTGGAAATTTGCGAGAATAGGAGAGCGACTCTCCCCGTACGTCAGCATCTGCTGTCTTGTCATGGCTGTATGTTCTTTTGTCCAGTAACCCTCCCAGACTACTCGCTCAGTAGTCACCATGCAGATCGTTACTTTTGTAGGATAATATAATACTCTTTGATTCACCACGGAGCGGAAAAGGAGAGAAGCAACAGAGCGGAGACGGTCTGGGACGGAGAGGTTTGGTTGAGGACTGCCCTCTCTAGTTTTACAAAACGCAATGGCGGTAGTGGATGGTGCAGCAACGGCATTTTATGACCAGGAATACATTCAGTGGGACTTTGTTGTACACGACTATGTCTGGGTGATATTATTTTCGGAGTTTGGTTTTGGGGACAGTGGGCTGCACAGGCGATATCGCAGTGTTCGAAGTTCAACTTGACGTTGATGGCTACTCCCCACTTTTAAATTCTGGCAATCTAATGCCCTTCCGGGATACTACTACAGTTGCAGTTTTCCACATGCGTGGAATATCACTTACGAAGAGGCGACGAACGATTACGTCGTTTAAGACCATCTGTGCAATTCTAAATCTAATGTTGTCGTTAGAATAGGGATTGGGCGGTCCTTGTGATGGAGTGTCACTGGCATTTACCGACGGACAGCCTAGACTACTTTACTGCGTCAGGGACAGTCAATATGGTGTGGCTGGGCGAAAAATACCAATTTACGCTGCGACTAAATCCGCACATTATAATTCTATCCAGCAGTCTGAACTCATCTCTACTCATTTGCAGATACAAAACTTTTGCTTGTCATAGTGACAGCACGTCCAGGAAAATCACCGACAAAGTAGTTTGTCAATAATCATCTTAATCCATCCCTACTTCAGGGCATACGGATGTCGTAAACACTCTTATCTTGCATCAGAACTCTCGGCAGATAGAGCAACTTGTTTCCACGTCTAGTGCCGACCGATGGTGGGATATTTTTAAAGGGGGGGGAGGAGGGGGCGTCTAGAAATGCATTGAAGAAAGTGCCCTTTCCAGGATATTACGTAGGTAAGTGGAAACGCGTGGGAATATTCCGTATCGCGCGCACATCCAGATAATCGAAGCGCCAACGACATATCACAAGCGATCCAATACATGAATAGGCCGTGCCATGAAGGACGAGGAGCTCCAGTAGTTTATTTGTATAGCGATCGTGGAGCGAATATGATGGTCGAAGTCTGAATGATGATGGGGGCAGTAGTTGCAGTTAAAATCCTTCATGCAAACGACTGCCACTGCAGCAATTGTTTGTACTTCTCTAGGATTTCGGGATCGAATCAGTGCCGTCGTAGACATACCAGACAGACTAGCTAAGGGCTCCTGCCTTGCAAATCTTGAGCCTGGTAGGAGGTAGGTATTAGTCCTGGATAAAATATTGCAAGAATTTCAGAACACTGAGGTTCTTAAGAACTCGAAAGAACATCTGTCTGCGTACATCTTCGACAGTCTAGTTGCTTCCAAATGCTGCAGGAAAAGCAGCTCAATAACTTGCAGGTGTGCGTAATGCCCAATTCTATTGGTTTCTGCTGCGTCTGCACGTCGTCTTTTCAGGAAGTCTTCGCCAGCGTCCTGCACTAGCCAGAAGACTAATATAACCCTGCACGCTGGGTTGCAGCTATTTTGACTGTCCGACGAACGGCGTTTGCCATTCTTATCGCCTCAATATAGGTTGACAGGTTCTTCCCTTTAGAATTACAGCAAGACCTACTGTTGATATGTGATCCTATACTGCCATGTGACTCTTGGGCTGTTCACACCTCTTTGACGGAGCCAAGTTTCAAAAGTCGAAAAGGCTGCATGCTGTGCAGCCATAGCAAAGTGCTGTGCTGTATGGTCTGAAAGAGTATCTGCGGGGTAATGTCTGCGAACATCTCCAGAGCCGCACTCAAGGTTGCCCCGGTGCAATCCGGATAAATTGTTGGCTGCTTCAGCTTGTTCCGATGAGTTCGAATTCGTGGGTTGGTTGAAGACGTGTGCCGAGGGGCTTTCTTCTGAACAGTTAGTTGCAGCCGATCGACTCGGTCGCAACACCGCTTGCTTGTGTACACCAGGCATGCGAACAACGCGTCATGCCAGAAGCTGAGAATCAACTACGCCCCATGCGAGGGAGACGACGGAAATTCACACTTTGAGAGCCGTATGCATGTGGTGGGTTGAGGATATGAGAGTAAAGACATGTGGTGAGTGGTGAAGCGAACCCGAGCCGTGCGGTGGCGGAATTAAGGGTCCGACCGCTTACTAACAGGGAGTAATTGCACTAGGGTCAGACCTGGGTGCTGGATGCACGCTTGCCGCCATGCACTGCGTTCTTCTCCACATTTGACTCCTCCTCCTCTTTCACACTGCCTCTGCACCTTCGACTTTTGCTGCCACAGCAGCTCCTGGCGCCTTCTCCGATCGGTCCTTAAGATCACTTGTGCTGGCCTCGCAACGTCTCCGTTTCTCCAGATGCTCTGGCCTCGGCGCTATCTTTGGAGCGGTTCACGTCGCCCATTTCCCCACACTTCTGTGATCGAACATATTGGCATTGAGCAACGCGATTACATCAATCAAGGGTTATCAATCGATAGACTTGAAATACAACCAAGTCCCGCACAGAAGAATGTCTAGCAGGATATCAACAACAGATCGAGCTTTTACAAATGGCTTCTCTCGGTCCGACCGAAACGATACTGCAACGGCAAGTGACTTTCTACACAGCCCCCTCGATGTTTTATTTCGAGATATTCGATTGCACTACTCTTCCATGGAAGATCGGTGCTACAAACATCCCTGTCGATAACACGGGATGTTTAATAACTGGATGCGGTCCACATCGGTTACCGTGCACAATGGCTGCTATGATGACTTTCTGGTAAAAGGTCTGACTGCAAATGGAAGCAGCAGGCGTGCCTGCTGCATGAAACCATTGCGGAATGCCGCTCGACAACTGGTTCTTTACCTCTCAAACCTCTCTTCTGCTGCAATCAATCATGGAGTATTCCTACAAGTTTGATTTGCAATCAAACTTTCAAAACCTACAATATTCTTCCTTCTGGAAAATAGAATGCAAGACGGTGGGTTATGAAACATAAACCATTCCACTCAATGGAGCTGCAATCAAACTTTCTCGGACCGGCCGGTATCTGGATCAGTTTGCATGAATAGTATGGAGCTCTGTCAATGGGGAACACCCTTGCGGGCTTGGCTGGAAACCCCTCACCATAGCGTATCTGGGTTAATTGATCCTGCAATTTGGGGTTATTGACTCAGGATTTGTAAGGATTGGAGAGTGGTTGATGGTTTTGCTTTGCATGGACTCCTTGGCGACGAACTCGATTGCGAAAATGCAGCTATATCACTGTATACCGGATGCTCGGACCCAGAATTATCATTGAATTGTGGCCAACGGCAGTGGCGTACAATAGAGTTGTTAGCCATGAAGATGATGGTTAGAGAGCTCTTGAGAACTAGGACAGTTCCTGATGGTAATTCCTGTGAGAGTTTGTGTGGCTGAAATTCCAGCCTGTCTCCTGCAGAGTGAAGGCTTCAAGCACAAACTGAAAAGACCTGATGCAGCCATTTTGTATGATGTTAGAGGAGAGATTAGGACGATTCGTTTTATATTCTATTCGGGCAGATGCTAATGCTGCTGATTGAAATAGGGGTACGGAAGGCGAGGCTACAGAGATGATAACGTAGAGGTGAATTCTTCTCTTAACACAACGTGAGAGGCTTCTCGACTTATTAGTGCAGTCGCAGCGCTCTTCGCGAGACAATCCTGGCCCTGGAAATGAGTCAAGATCTTTGAAACGACGATATGAATATATGCCAGCTAGCGGTAGCAGTAGTCGGGAACATCGATCAGCGTACGCATCTGATACATCAATCGTGTCTTCTTTTAGAGGGGATAATCAACGTTCTGGCGGACCACGGTTTAATGAGCGTAGCCATCAGAGACAATGGAAAGGCCGGAATATACCTTATTATGGAGCCAATAGAAGTCCCACGAGAGCCGCAAATTCGAGCCTCGAACCATCTCAAATAGATAACGAACGTAATATCTCTAGAAGTACTAATGGAGAGGGCCCCCCAAACCGCCAACCCAGAACCGACACCGCATTTGGGTCAAGAATAATGGAGACATCAACTGCTCACAAGGTCACCCCTTCTTCTCCCTGCGAGCGGACGGCTCCAGTTCCAGATCCAGATAAGACCGCTCACAGAAAAGTGAAGCGCTTGAAAATGTCAGAGAATGGTCATCAGGTGGTAGAGTCTGAGGTGTCCCCCACACCCGATGAACCTGAACCTCGTAAGCAATGGAAATCACATTTTACCCGAACCGATGGGGGGTCATCTCCGGCGGGGTAGGTACCCAATCCTTTCAAATTCAATCGTCAAATATCTCCTAAATAGTCGACAGAAAATCCAATGGGCCAGGCGGGAATGAATATGATCAGGAACCTTCTGTGCAAGAGACATTATCTCTAGAGATGTTAGTGAAAAAATACGGTTCTCCTTTGAATGATACGCCATGTAAGCCCTCAATTCTTTTCTTGCCCTATAGTACTGAGATTTGCCTTCCCACTTACCCAAAGTCTCAGATCATACATTATTATCAAATCAAGAACCTCGGGAAACTCTGTTACCGAAGGCTTCCACACCTGATGAGGCCGTGCTAGCTCATACTCGTGACCCTTCTCCGCTTTCAGTACACTCAGTATGCTCGGTTAATTCGGCAAAATCTGTTTCAAATGGAAGTACGCAGTCCTCGAGAAAACTAAAAAAACCCTCATGTATAATGTGTAAACGTCCCGATGTTCCTGGGATTGACAGGCTTCTTCGGTGTGGGCAATGCAACCGTTACTATCATACATCTTGTCATAACCCGAAGGTTACAACGTAAGCCTTACTTAACTTGTTTAAATGCTTGGTACGCTCACTTGTTCCTGCAGGAAGGTTTCAGACGCGTGGATATGTCATAGATGTGGTTCACGATCGGGATCGACATCTAGGAGTACGCCATCATCAGCCTCACCAGATGTCCACTCAGAGACTTCAAATAAACCGACATATCCAGGAAAGTCGCAGTTTGCAGAAGAGGAAATGAATGTCAAAGAGACGAAAATTCAAGATGTGAACGAAAGGTACTCATCACCACTGTTTGCCTCGCAGCTATTGCTAATGTGAAAATCAGTCTAGATGTGTGCCAGCCTGATTGCGAACAACCCAATGGCAAGCCTGTTTATGGGGTAGTAGATTCCAGTCATCCTGGCATGGAACACCCGGTTGCAGATGATAAAAACGACGATTCCGAAACACTAACACCACCGTTTGAGGTGAGAATCGAGACATCTTCGTCTAGCGTTCGGACTTCACCTTTCCCAACTAGTTCAATGGAATCTGTGGGTGAACCATTCCAAACGCCCACTACTGTAAAGGATTCACAGAATGGTGTAGCCCCATTGGCTCCTTTACCCACAATGGAAGTCTCTTTAGGGAATGGCGCCTCACTTTTGTTTGCTAGTAGTGAACCCATCATAGCGGGTTCTTCGCCAGATATTCCGTTTTCCAGTCCTCCAAAGATGGTTCGTCTAGCTCTCCCTCCAGAAGTTAAAAACTCGCAAGAAGAGGTGGAGCAGAGCCTGAGTGATGCACCCATGAGCATGGGTTCATCTGACCCCTCGTCGCCGCTCCTGGGGGCTCAGGATGTGGCGGTTGTTCCTAAGGACAACAAATCAAGTATAATTCCTGTTGCCGACCGGGATCGTCTTGGGGCCCAAACTACTGGAGAAAACAAAGATGCCGCTGCTACTAACTGTGATCAAAGTCAACACCAAGACTACAAACACCTTGTTAACGAAACAATGGAACAGCCACAACCCTCTAGCACATATTCATCACCTCCTTACAGCCCACCTCCGGCGTTTCCAAACGATGTAACATATCCAGCACATCCGATTCATGGTCCTCTGCATTCCATCGTTGGTGGATATAGTTGTCGGGTATGTCGCCGCTATCATCCAAACAAGGACAATGCACATACAGACAATTTTTGGTGAGTTTGCGTCTCAATGCATGGGGTTTCTCAATTATTTTTCGACTAACCTCCTGTCAGCAAATACTGCATATCGAGTGATGGAGAACCAAATCACCTACGACAGCCTGCAGAAACAAACAATCGCTCAGTGGTAGCTTTTCCTATGGGGTTGGGGATACACCTTGGCACTCCGAGTCATAGCAATCCACCCACCCCCAAACAAGAGAGAGCAATGCCTGTTGCAAACAGACCAGAACAGCAATTTACCAAATCGCGCCACAAGAAAAATCTTGGTCGAGTACCACCAGTTGGCAAACCCGAAAGGGGATTTGAGCGTATTCCAGAGCAACCTGAAAGGATCAAAACGCGACAGGAGCTTGTAGCCGAGAGGTACGGCATGGAAACTGTGCTGCAACGACTGAAACCTACCGAACCACCTACAGAGGCGCCGCGTCCCAAGCACAAGAGTGTTTCTAGGGTAACTGAGCGCCGTTCTCATCCGGATAAGGACCCGCCTCGTGCAGCAAGGAAAACCGCGCTTGTTGCAACCGCATGGAGCACCTCAAGCACTTCCTTTAAGCAACCATCTCCCAAATCTGCAAGCTACGAAAGAAGGTCGACTAGCAATCAGCCTTCTACCGACCCCCGTCGCCCATCCGAAGAAAGTCCACGACCGATACTGTCGGCGCGGAAAACTGCGCCGCCCCATAGACGCGGCCCAGCGTTGAAAAGGGCGGGACGGATACTTCGAGAGAGAGAGACATACTCTTCGGAATCTGAAGACTCCGACGAAGATGAAGCTGCAAAAGCCGCGCGGAAAAACCTTAAAAAGTTGGTGGAGCAAAAGAAGTATACGAAGATGCATATGGGACGGGCCGACAAGATTTCTAGAGAACTAGAAATGGAGAAGATTGAGAAGGCGCAGCTTGCTGAACAAGTTCAGAAACTTCAGGAGCAGTTGAGGGCGTTGGGTTCCAAAGAAGAAGAATCAATTCAGCTTCCCCGAAATAGAGAAATTTACAAAAACTGGGAATTCACCAACGAAGCTGCATTCCCTTTGCCGCCACAACCGGAAGCTCCACCGTCCCCCGAACCTGCGCCTGGCTATAAACCCCGTGAGAAAGGCTGGCAGAAAAGTACATACGTCCCTTGGGACCCGGCGCGCCTTATGAATCTCCACTTGCATCGACAACGCACCCCCTCCCACCCCCCGGTTGCGGGACTTGCAGCTAAAATCGTGGAGCCAGAAAAGGCGGAACCTTGCGCAACAATAGATGGGAGTGACGATACCATAACGGTCAGGGTTACATGTAAAGAACCAATCACGTTTGACGAGTACGTGGGCATTCCGAAGGATGCGATTCCACTGGTTAAGGATGCGAGTCTGGGTTTCAAAGCGGGAGTTATAGTAAGTTTGCCCCCAAACCCAGAGTACAAAGGCTAACTAGAAAAACCAGAATCGCAGAAACAACTTGCCAGATCGCAATGCACCATTCTTTAAAGTGAGGGGGCCAGGAGATTTGAAGACGAACATTTTGTGAGGGGCGGGGACGGGTAGATGAGCGAAGTAGCATCAAAAGCGGCGTTCACTTTGGGGGGGTTTTTTTTCTGTTACGACCAACCCTGGATTTTTGATCTCCCACTTCCATTTTGCGGCGTACAGTTTTTGTGTATTCATGGCGGGGAGTTCGGCGTGCCTGTTGTATGTGTGGCGGTGGCGGTGGCGGTATGTGTTTTTTGCTTTTTTCAAACCCCATACCTACGATGTATAATGGTTCTTGCTATTTTCTTACGTAGTTCCGTGTGCTGATATGACGAGATGGAGGAGTGAGATGCCCCAGTGGGGAGGGGACGAAGCAGGACAATTTTGGCATCGTTGAGGCAGATGAAGTTTAGAGTATCAACAGCACAAGTCACCGCCACGTATCCTTGACTGGTATTACTGTATTCAATAGGGAGGTACTTCAAAAGTGCATATGCTGTAGATACTTCATGTCCACCTGAGTAGTAACCAATTATGTGTGTTGCTGGTGACCGATTAGACCGTTTCAATCTCTTGGAGAGCCTTCAATATCCAGCTCGAAAAACTTTTGAAAGAATCTCAAGATAACTTATTTCCATATCTACTTAAGTACAAGTTCGAGAATCTACAACTAGGGTTGGGAGTTTCAGCTCCGGCTTGGCAGTTAACTGCCACTGCAGCACATTGCTTGCTTGGAAACGGGAAATTTCAAGATACAGCTGTCAAATAACCATGAGTTTCAAAGCAACTCATGGAAACTTGGTCAGGATTCCCTTTGCTAGAGCGAGGTCATATGAACCTCTCGCCATGCGGGGGAACCCATCTAAGCGAGGGTGATTCTTAAATTTGAGCAAACCGGAAGTCAGGTTCCCTCCGGCGAAGATATTGGGGGTGATCAATCGGCGCCGCCGATTCCCAAGTGACAGGAATGTGGCGGCTGACCTGACCGCCTCCAATCACATCCAATCACTCATGCGTCACTTTCCCCTCATTCCCCGTGCACGCATGATGCGCGCCTACAAATTAGCTGTCCCACCCCCCCCCTCAGCCAAAAATAGGTAAGGCAAGGTGCGGGTACCGTCTATGTCTACCGTTCACCGCATCTCCTCCTCCTCCTCCTCCTCCTCCTCCTCCTCTTCCTCCTCCCCCATATCCACGCCTTGGTGTCACATTCCGTTAATGCTCCCCTGCCGAAGTTAATCCGCTTCAACTGACGCTGGCGCCGCAAAAAGAAGTGTCTGATCGATGCCCAGATGAGGATCCACCATTGCCTAGATTTATGTCTATTGTGAGTTTACGTTTTTGTTTGCCTTGTTTGCGGCAGTATATAAGTGACTTGTCGTTTCCCAGAGTTTTTTTTCGTCTGCAACCCCTTTAGGGCGTAAAGGCAGATATCTGGGTTTACGAGAGCAAGGTGAAGAGGGCCTGAGTTTACGAGAAAGAAAAGAAAAAACGGAGTTATGGCTGAAATGGCGGCTTTGTGGATGGGAGGGGGAGAATGTTATGCGGCGAGGAATGATGAGATGGGGCTTCGGCAGGTGAAGGGAGTATGGCAGAATTGGAGGAACGAAGGGAGGAAGCAGATCTAGCAAGGGACGACTAGGAGGGACGACTGGGAGGAGTAGAAGACGGGGGAAGGGGAGATTAATGAAGCTGGGAGGAAGTACGACAGGGAAAGTCAAATTGACATCTCAAGAAAGCTCAAGAGAGTGAAGCAAAGATGAAGAGGTGATGTGATGGATGATCCAATCTAACTTATGATGAGAGAAAAAGATATAGACAAATATCGGCCATGTCCTGGCCATAGAATAAAAAGATAAAAAGCAGAAAGCCGAATAACTCCAAATCTAAACCAAAAAACCCATGGTATAATATGGTACGCAGAAACAGAAGAAGGAAAGCCAAAAAAAGAACAATACAAACTAAGGTATAAGGCTCGCCTCCAGGACAAGTTCTATGCAAATATCCCAAAAAAAAACACCAAAAAATCAAAGCCAAAACCAAAACCAGAACACCTGACTGCCTGCTCAAGACCGTCCAAGTTTGAGCGTGACAAAGGAAAATGGAAACCCAAAAACAAAGCCGCAACACCATTGAGACATAAGGAAAATACAGAAAATAACGCCTCACCTAGTAAACTCTTCGTTGGTCTCATAGCTGCAGGGCATCTCTCCCCACCAGTTGGACATGTAGTCGCCAGTTCTTTCGCCCTCTTGGGTATAGTTGTAATCCCGAAATTGGATTGTGTCAATGAAAGCGTGATGAGGCATAGCCAGCTGCCTCTCGGCAGGCTGCAAATCCTCAGTGTTTTCTGGCAAGCTCCACGTCTCGCGTCCGCCGAAGGGCGAAAGGCATTCCTCTTTGACGCAATCACAGTCTTCCCCAACTTGCACTGTGGTGTTTATGAGCTTGTTGTAGTTGTTGACAGAGAGGTGAAAGTGATCTCTCGTCATTGGAGCGTTGAGATGGTAAGTATTAGGATTGATTGTTGGGTTCACCGGGTAGGTTGGGGAAAGCTCTGAAAACTCGGGTCCGTTGGGATATGCTGGATCACTGGGAATAAATCCGCCACCGATCACTGGTGTTGAGGCCATTGAGGATGAGGACATCGAGGACGAGGAAATTGACATCGCGGAGTCGTCGTGGAATTGACCGTGGTCCTGCTGAGGATGATACTGATCCCAGATGTCGCCGTGGAAGTTCCCTGCTGAAGCAATGGTGGGGGGCTGTACTTCTGCAGTCGTAAACAATGGACCGAAATCACCTCCATAGAAGTTTCTTTGGCTTCCCCGGGTGGCGAAGGACGAATAGACAGTCGGGGTAATTGGCGGCGAGTCGTCGGAAACCGTCGTCGCAGAAAGCGGTTCTGCCGACTTCCTTCGCTGAGATGGTAGATTCCACTCGTCGGAGTTTGTGCATATCGTTCGGGCGCTGTTGGCGCGTGACCTCTTAGTGACTCTGCCGGATGTTGTCCCAGTCTGTGGTTTGGGTTTCGGTTGCGCCTTTGGTTTCGTCGTGGAGGCTGATGATGGCTGTTCACCGGCTTGTCGCTCAAGCTCTTCTAGACGTTGGCGAAGCTTACGGCCTAAGTCCAGACAATTCAAGTCAGTACAAGATGTCTCTGCAATTCCTACGGGGGCAATGCATACGGTAGTTTCTTTGCGCAAGCCGGTTCTGGATCTTTCGGCGTTCGGCGAGATCTGTGATCTGTCTCCAGTCGTCGTCGGCGGTTTCCATGACCTGAGAGCTGTCGTAGCCATTGCCTGAGGAAAAATGTCAGCGATCGATATGATTGGGTTGGCGTGGCGGGGTACTGACCACTGCGACCAAATCGAATAGACATTCTTGCGGGATTGTAGGGATAATGTATCAAGGGAAAAAATCGAATGTAGGAAGAGGCGTCAATGACGTATAGTACTTGGTACTGTAGAATAGAAAGTATGTACTAAGGACGAAGTAGGCAAGAAACAGGAAGGAGAACAGAAGACGAAACGTCGGTTGCCGCAGGAGCACGGTAAACTGCAGCGTGTTCGTGTAAAGGAGTCAAGGAAGGCTGGTGAAGGGAGATCAGTGTCGCAGGATGATGCGGAGAGGAGTCTCTTTAATGTGAAGTCGAGCGCCATGTTTAGCAGTATCAAGGTGTTCGAGAAGTTTACGAAACACCAACAGGCGGGGAAGCGAGAAAGAGCAGTGCTATTTCGAGCTCATGCTGGTCTCGATCGGGGGAGCGACTGTCGGGGTTTGTGTGATGCAGGGTGGTATTTTTGGAACTGCATCCTGAAACGACGGTCGCGGGCGGCTACAGTCCAGGAATCGACACGACTGCAGCTGTGGGCAGCCAGCGAGCGAGTATCATCTGCAGCCACGTGTGGCGTCGCGCTAGCTGTGGCAGTGCGGCCGTGCTGTGGCATCCCTAATCCACGGCTTCAGCCCTATCGAGCCACGCCTGGATCCGCCGCTTCTCTGTAATCTCCCATAGGACCAGTGTCAGGCTGTGGGCTGGCGTGCAAAGCAGGTACCACGACCCCAGTGCTCGTCTCTTCCCCGCCAACCGGGCGCAGTCGCCAGTCGTCTCCTCTCTTGCGGGCTCCACGCCCAGCGGTACCTGCCCTCCCCCAATTAAGGTTGCATCTGCATGCCCTCCCCAGCCCTAAAATACCCAACTAGTGTTCGTCCACTATGCCTGCATGTGTGGTTGCTCTGCAGCGGGTGGTCAGTGCTTCCGCTTACCTACGTTCTATCTCTATCTTCCGCCCTTCCATTGATTGATGTTGATATATCCGCTCGTATCACATCAGACTCAGCGCAGATTGCCTTTCGATAGCCAGCAATCGCCCGCAGCTCCTTATTAACTAACGGCTTACCCATCCCTATCCTTCTAGATTTAAGATTGAGCACCCAGAATGCCGTCGAATAGACACCGTGGTGAGCCTTCTACCACAAAGGCCCTCGGGGTGAAGCCCTATCTTGGTCACCGCGTCGCCAAACATCAACACGGTAAACATTCCAAACGGATGTCTACACCGAAGATCGAAAAGGGGCCCAGGGGGAGGGGAGAACCAGAACATCCCCTCTCGCATGAATTTACAGGTGGGTACTTTACATTACCCGCTGCACTGCAATTTGCCCTCTATATCTTTACACTCTGTTACACCGCCATGTAATTGTTTGTACCCCTGGGTTCCTAACGTCTCTCGACAGAGTCCCTCTACAAATCCACTTCATCCATCGCAACTAAGCTAGCGTCGTCACTCCAAGATATCCATCAGATCCGTATCTCTAGGCTTGCTGCAGCAACCGCTCAATCCCAGATCTTCATCAACAGAGCCCGCCAGAAGGCCGGGAAGCTTGAGGAGGCTCACGTTCTCTCGACTAACCTTGACAAGAAAATGCAAGGCCTCAGTTTATTTGTCATCGAGAAGAATATCAACATTGACAAGATCTGGGAAGAGTGGAAAGGCATCACGAAAGAAATCATTGAGCTCCAGAAAGAGGCAAAATCAATCCACGTATTGGGCAATCCTAAGGAAAAGGATCCTCTCGATGCTGATGGAGATGAGGACGATGATAAAGACGAAGATGATGAGAGCTTTATGGAAGAGGTTTTCGAAAAGATTCGTGAAGTTGGAAGGAAGTGGGTCGGGCGTATGGAAGAGAGTGAAAGAGTAAGTCCCTTCTTTGTCCGAGGAGAATAAAGAAACTGACAGAGATAGAAACTCGCCGATGAGGCGCAGAAACAGAGACAGCTTGCCGCAGCTGCTATGCTCTAACTAACGGAGGATAGATGATTCATAGTTTACTTTCTGTATCGCATCTACCAGAGCTGGTATTTGTTGGTTGAGGTGCATGGATATCACTTAGGATGCTTGAGCGATCTATTATACCAATGATAATAATTTCTTTGAGAGTGAATCTTTCTCATAAATAAAGGATTAACCTTTCATGTGGTTGTGGCTTCTGCGATTGGGCGATTGGGCGACCACGACCGTCTCCCGCAATAACGAGAAATGTATAGCTTCTCATAGAAGTTAAGCAATGGACGTTTCAATGTACAAGAATTCTATTCCCAGGTAAAGGTCTTTATCGTTGAATTGTTTTACGGGCATCTTTATCGATGCTTGGCACGCTTACTAAAGGGTTGATCTCCCAGAGGCAGTTTGAGTGGCGGTTGCCCTCCCTCTTCCAAGACAGACACGAAAGCGAGACCTGCTCGCCCGCAAAGATATCCATCTACCATATACACAGCACATAATACGTTCCCAGTCGAGGATCCAGTGCCATCTCTGCGATCTACAGCTTCTGGTCCTTTGCGCGCTTCCGGGAGTGTCGTCTTGTCTGTCTGTCTGTCGCTATCTCATCGTTGAGCCTCAGTTGGCATAGCGAATCACCAAATTCATCTCATCGACAGCAACGACCAAGCGACGCAGTCATGTCGAACCAGCTAGTTGTCAGTGTCTTAAGAATATGCTTTATGATCTTGTTTGCTGCATTCAAAATCATTATGGCTGACAGCGGCGCCGTGGTGTCGGTTGGGGAAACAGGGTTCGGTTTACTCGACCATCATCGAAGAAGTCATCAACAGCAGCAGGATCGACTTTGAAGAGGCTGGAATTAATGTCTCGACGCTCGATGATCTGAAGCAAGTGAGTAATATTTACCTTTTGAAGTTCTGTCGCATTTTCGAATGTTGGGAGACGGGGGGGTTTTGGGCGGCTGTTGTTGGTTGTTGCCTTTTTGACCTTGTTCTTTCGCCCTTATGACTCTTTAGCGGATCCGCTTTTATATGGTGTTGGGGGAGCGGGGTTGCTTTATTCGGCCTGGACCTATGGAGTTGTCGCAACGCACAATTTCTTCCTAAATTACTTTATTTCCGCTTTTGGTTCTATTTGCTTCATTTTTCTTTTTCCTGTTCTTGGCTTGGAAATCAACATATCGCTGATCATAATCACCCGCGCTGCGACATGCAGCGTGTACGGTGAGCATATTTATACAGGTCTGGCAAGGAAAACTCTCCGGCCTCAAGATTGCACAATTTCCATGGGACCCTCCCGCTTCGGATGCTACGCCGACGAATAATTCGTCTGCTGCTCAGGCAAGAGCTCAGCAGCAGCAACATCAGCAACATCAGCAACATATCCAACAGCAGATGCAGCAACAGCAACAGCAACAGCAACAGCTACAACAACAACAGAGCCAACTTCATATCAAACAGGAACCATACGCCCAGGTTCAGAATGGTGGTCCGGTAAAAATCAAATCCGAGCCCGGTTTGGAACAGCAGAATTGCTACGCAACAGCGAACCATGCGGGTAATCCCACACATGACCCCCAGCTGGCAGCCATGCGTGCCCAGCAAAACATTGCGCAAAAATTTGGGCCCCAGCTACAGGCACGTCCGGCAAGTGGGCTTGTTCTACCAGGGATGAACCCAGGACCACCCCCCCCCCACCAGAAT
>Ga0307512_10001198_pt1 | contig 37512 bp, 42 predicted proteins | sample 14_EM_MG_FD_200267 | JGI IMG/M metagenome (GOLD analysis project Ga0307512, IMG submission 200267) | Populus trichocarpa ectomycorrhiza microbial communities from riparian zone in the Pacific Northwest, United States - 14_EM | ecosystem: Host-associated > Plants > Roots > Unclassified | place...
AAATGGTATCGGAATTGGAACTGGAAATGGCATCGGGAATGCCGTCGGAAAGTAAATTGATTGGGCATATTTGTTTCGAGGAGATCCACAATGTTTGATTGGCTCCTCTTCTCCTTTGTTTACTGTTCCTTGAACGAAACGGACGTGATAGCCGTCCTGGAGGAGTGTTGAGCTGATTGGGAGTACGGATATCACTATGCCAAGGACTATGATGTGACTTGCCTCTTTTGTAGTTAGCACCATTAGTCATCGATCGACCTTATGTCGATGCGACATGTCTCGTTACACGATACAATGGACACACCTTCGCATACGCCCGCGCACACTCGACTACTCGAGCACACGCCACCGTACAACAGTAAGAAGTCGTGTGTGAATATCGGTTCAGAAATTGATGTATAGCAGGAAGAATGAATCTTTTGGCATGATACATCATTTTTAGTTGTGTGAGAGTGAACAGTGTAAGATTTTCATCCCGCTCGGCTTTGCCACAGGGCCGAGTCTCAATCATGTAGAAAGACAACCGATAAAGTCAAATCACAATGAAAACAATTATCGATGGCAGCAGATGTTGAATGCACAATACATTATAATGAGCGTCAACGTAGCGTCAACGATTTATGGTCTTGTAAGTACGGTAATTCACCAGTGTCTTGGTTGTTTCTACGCATGACAGATGCATTGGCTGCTTTTATCGGCAAAAGAGATAGCAACATGGTCACCGCCCCATTTCTAGCATGAGCGTCAACGGAGCGTCAATCATTTGTGGTCTTGTAACTACGGTAATTCACCAGTAACTTGGTCGTTTTTATGCATAACGGACGTATTGGCAGCCGTTATTGGCAAAAGAGATAGCAACACGGTCACCGCCCCATTCTTAGCATGAGCGTCAACAGAGCGTCGATGATTTGTGGTCTTGTAAGTACGGCGATTCACAAGTTACTGGGTCAGTTTTATGCATAACGGACGTATTGGCAGCTTTTTTTGGCAAAAGAGATAGCAACACGGTCACGGCCCCATTCTCAGCATGAGTGTCAACGGAGCGTCATCGATTTTTGGCTTTGCATCTTGGGTAGGTTATGTTCCGATTGGTTGCAGACATCCATTTATGAGATATTGGCAGCCTTTACTGGCAAAAACAACAGCAACATGCTCCCTGCGGCATCCTGAAAATGAGCATCAACGGAGCGTGAACAGTTTCAGGACTTGCATATTTCGTAATCAAGGCATCGCGCGGATTTTCGCATGCATAAATGTATTATTGACCACCTTGCTAGGCAAAAATACCATTCATCAAAGGTGAAACACAGATACCAAATTAATCGATATTGCAAACTGCTCAACAAGCAAAAGCACATTATTGGTTGCTGAAAACGCGATTCTGATAAGATACTATTAACACTCTGCAAATACAAGAGCCTTATATGAATCTATAGATAGACCCGCTGGGCGACCTGCTTACAACGCGACCAATTCAGATGGGTTGGGAGTTTACCATGGAACAGTACCCGAGTGGGCAGTTCGGGTTTATTGACAACGCAGACCGCCAATTTGGCAACGGTTTGGTTTGGACCCGGACCCAGACCTGGTCCTGAAGTGACCGTCCGGAACCGTTGCTAACACCAATGGTGGTAGATGAGCTGTCTATAAATTGCAGCTTGTTTGGCATTGGAGGATTTCCTTTTCTTCTTGCTTTACTCATTCTCTTGTATAGCAAAGCAAGCCTAGACTTGGAAACAGATGCTTCCCTTGTCTTGTTCTGATTCCTGGATACGAACTGAGAGTGCTTCAACCCAATCCTGATATCACATTACTGTTACCAATATCACCTACATCTGACCCCGCCCGTTACAGGAGCAAGCTAGAAGGGGTGGATCTGGCTTTGCTGGTACGGGTGAAACTAGCTTCGCTGGTAGCAGTTGATTCGGCTTCAATAGTAGGGGTAAAACTGGCTTTGCAGGTAGTGGTGGATCCAGCTTTGCTTGTAGGGGTGAAACTGGTTTCGCAGGGAGCTAGCTGGTAGCAGTGGATCTGGCTTTGCTTGTACAGGTAACACAGTCTTTGTTTGAAGGGGTGAAACTAGCTGTGGGGTAGCAGTGGATCCAGCTTCGATGGTAGGTATGAAACTGTCTTTGCTGGTAGCCGTGGATCCAGCTTGGCCGGCAGGGGTAAAACTGGCTTTCCTCGGAGCTAGCTGGTAGCAGTGGATCAGCCTTTGCTAGTAGCGGTAAAATGGGCTTCGATGGTAGCGGTGAAACTGGCTGCGCTGGTAGCAGCGGATACCACTTCGCTGGTATGGGTGAAACTTTCTTTGCTGGTAATGGTGGATCCACCCTCGCTGGTAGGGTTGAAACTTGCTTTGCTGGTACCAGTGCATCTGGACTGGGTGGAAACACACCAGTCAGGTTGAATGTGGCTTCATTGGTTGCAGAGAATCTGGATTCGCTATGAAGTGGGAAGAAGCTCTCAATATGGCTTCGCAAGGAGAGAGCTGGTAGTGAAAGATCAGGCTTCACTGGTAGCTGAGTATCGGGATTCGCTATGAGTTGACATGAAGCTTTCGGTCTGGCTTTGCTCACAGCCCTCTGACATCCCCAGTTTCACAACCGATCTGCTTGCTCTCACAACTCTCACATACTCACTTTTAAAGTTCTAACATGCTTGGTTTCACTGCTCTGACATGCTCACTCTCATCTCTCTGACAATCTGGCCTCGCTGGGAGGAAGCTGATAGTGGAGGATCTCTCTTCGCTGGTAGGGGTGACACTGGCTTTGCTGGTAGTTGTGAATCTGGTTTCGCTGGTAGGGGTAAAACCGGCTTTGCTGGTAGTAGTCGATCTGACATTGCTGGTAGGGGGGAAACTGGCTTCGCTGGAGGCTGCTGCTCTGGGCTCGCTGCTATGGGATGATTGTGTGTCACTGGGAACAGTGGATCCGCATCTGCTGGAACAATGTTTGTAAGAGTGCATTTGAAATTGCTTGTCACAGTAGATCCGGCTTCAAATAGAGTAGTGGATCCTGCTTCCTATCTGGCCGCAGATCTCGCTTATGCTGTAGCAGTGGATCTGGCTTCACTGAAAGTTGACAGTGGGGTATTACATACAGCTCAAGGAGGAGTAATCTGAAAGTATACTGCCCGGTGGAAGTAACAGTGATGGTGGAGATGGTGATGGTGGTGAGTGTGATGGGTGTGATGGTGATGATGGTGGTTGGGGTGATGGTGGTGGTGATGGTAGTGATGGTAGCAATTGAAAAAAAGGGGGCGACAAAAGGGTATACAGTATGAGAAATATACTTCATTCGGTAAACAGTTATCTGACATGCTGATCTCTGGTAACACTCTCATTATACTTCCATAATGGTACAAATATATGGTATGGCACAATAATCTGGGGTAGGCAACTCTTACTGATTGGTAACCTCCATAGTACATCTCGGTAATGGCAGTATGAAAGGATTTCCCGATGTGGTCTGCTGCACCATCATTCCACATAGCTTACTTTTGAGATTGTCTTTGTCAAGCTGCACTTTCAGCAATAGAGTCTAAACCACCGAAGCTATTTTAGAATCTTCCAAACATAGGTCCCAGCATACAACTTATTCAATGTCCAGTTATATAAGATTACTGAGAGGCCAGACCTGTACATTTAAGGTTTAGTATACAGTAGATACCGTCAACTGAAGGATAGTTTCCCTAAAATATGACAGGGATGGTTCATTCGCAAACATTTTCACATACTGCTCAAGTATTGATTCTCATCCTAGCTGATGCCAGATGGAGTAATCCACCTGCACTTTCAATTGTCGAGTCTGAAAGATGACAATTTGTGGGTGTATGCTACCACTGATTCCGATGCATTTAGAAAGAAATGAAATATATGGAGTATAATGCACAATTGAATATTCAAGCACATTGTGAAGTAGGCACATGTACTTTGGTGGCAAATTTGAAGCTCAGAGGCATATCTGGTCAGGAATCATTTGTTAATAATAAGTCACAGCTAGTCTAAACAGGTATTATATAAACAATAGGCATAAGGTGTCAAACTTCAGACTAGCAAGCATCACTGGATTGAGGATATGAGATATTTTCAAACATTAACCATAAGCCAGGAAAGACTCAACTGAAGAATTCTCAGTTAAGCAATGAATGCACAAACCTTGTCTCTGATCCAGATACCCGAATTGGATATTCCCTAGATGTTGATTGTATCCCAGCTTCATTGATTGATAACATACTGAATCTGTCAAGATGAGAGTCAAGAAGTGTCAGGGATTCTCCAGTGGAATTGAAAATTCTTCATTCATACTGGATAACTCATTGAATTTCAAGGGCCCTTCCTGAGCAGCTGGATGGCAAGGAGATTGTTAATCAAGATAATAATAATTCAGTATTAACCACAGTTCATCACTGGATGGTGCGAAGATTCTTGATCTAGATTACTGCAGTTTAGTATTAGTCAGAATTCTCAACAGTGTGAACAATGAGTCTACATAGTTCGGTCAGGATGGAATCATTGAGATATCCAATACTCATCCAAGTCGCCATTTGAAGGATATGTGAATACCTGTCAACCTGTATGTGATTTTAGGGCTGTCAGAAACCACATTTCTGGCATATTAGCTTTTCATATTATGGATCAGTATCGGGATATGGGCTTGGGATTTGCGTATGACAGGAACACTGGTGGCAAATTAGTTTGTTAGTCTGTCTGTTTTCTATTAGTTCCCAATGATTGGTTTAAGTTTTTCCATGATCTGTTAGCCAGGTGCATTGATACTACACCACAGCTGAACTTGATTACTATGGTAGGTATTTCACTGACTGCATTGGGATCAATACATATATATGGAATATAATCACTTCTATTCTTTCAATTACAACTTACATTTATACTACTAACATTCTCTTTCCCACCAGCCTCCTGATTCTCCGCACATTCAAACTCCTCAGCATTCTCCCAAGTCTTAGTATCATAATCGGAAAATTGGCATATCCAGCCTCACCATGGGTAGTGGATATTACTTATCCGATTCTACTTGCATGCATTGTCCTCTCCTTCCCAGCTCCTATCCTTATCTCCACCAAAAACACTGTCTAATAATGGATTAGTTTTACCTTAAAGGTATTTGAAAAGCAACAGTTCTACAAAATTAGTTATATATTAGTTCATTTATTATATACCCAGGTGGGTATAAGCCCATTGACTATTGCTCTAATATGTTCTACTCCAAGGTGGACTTCTGGATCACAGTTGAATGGCATGGCTCTTTTGGGGCTATATGGTTTGCAATGAAATCAAAATCCTCCTCCCATTACCACTTATCAGTATATATGACATGGTGTCACTTGCCCAATCCATGATTGGCGTTATCAACCTGCACCCAGAAAATCACAAGTATGAGAGTTCAGTTTGACAATGCTGGAGTGCAACTTCCTATCTTTTTGCCAGGGCACTCTCTTATATTAGTTACCAGTTGCCTTACATTCTCTTCTTCCTCTCCACATGAACTTTACATGCACACTTCTTCAAAAGCATTTCAATCAACTATTGCTGAATCCACTTTGTATTATCCAGATTCTCAAACTGCATGCAGTTTTCAAATGTTGACAAAACTTCCAAAACTACAGTCCCACAGTGGAGGAGTCTGTTTTGCATCGGTTGCAAATAGTTCTGCCTGTGGATGGTTGATTGATGCATTTTCTCCAGAAACCTCGGCATCCATAGTTTATTCCACTTGTTTAACGTACTGAGGTTCAGCTGATCCGGCCATATGGCAAATTGCTTCAAAGCACATTCTGTATGTTCAGACTCATTGTGGCTTTCCCTCTGGTACCCCCTAAGTACATCAAATCATGCCTCTCTTTATCTGCATTACATTTTTATATCACAGCTTCGGTATTGTAGGCAGGTTACCAATAACTGTAATATCAGCTTCCGTGCTGCTACTGCATGCTGAAAGAAATTCATGTGGAGGGTTATGGGGGGTCTCTCCGATGTACTGAAAAGTGGTTCTGCTGGAGTAGAGCTGGACAACGGCAGCTGAATATCCGGAATGTTTTCCATTGTGCGGGATACACTCCAGGTAGACCTGGAGATGATGGGGCTTCATCAGGGAATGGTTGAAAGTGGAACATTTGAGATTCACTATAACTCCCTTGGAGGAATTCATATCCTGGCAATGGTGACCCATATCTGGGAAATCCTTAGATTGCCCTGGTAAAACATTGCAAACTTGGTGTCATCTCAAATCAGACATGGCGGTAGAACTTGTGGGCTCCAGCATATAGTTGCTGAGAAGGAGGGTAACCATGCCCTGTTGGCAGGTAAAGCTGATTGGTATATTTCCCAAATGGACATTCTTTATTCAAGGGATTTCAATCAGTATTATCCAAAGAGCCCAGATTATTATAAAGGTATTGTCGTGCATAAATCAGGCCACCCAATGGAGCAAAGTTCACTCACTTCAGTAGTAGTCAGTTGGCCAACATTGTGTGGAATGATGATAGTTGCTAACATATATAGAAGGGATTTGTAATTTGGAATAAATTGAAGTACAGGTGAGTATGTTGAGAGTATCAGTGACCATTATAGAAATAAAGAGCTCTTATATTCTTTTCTATTCTCATGAACAGTGGCAATTCAATACAGCTTTAATCCATGATATCTGGCTGAGTAACAGATTCCTATATCACACACTACCAACGATATTATTACAGATTTCAATGGTAATCTCCAAGTATATATCACATTGCATCATCAGCTGAATGCTGTCAGTTACATCTCCTGACGTGATATGATATGATATCTGGACAGAGAGAACAAGAACTCCTTTGAGATTCGAGATATTGATTTCTCCAGCTATTTAATATACATTGTATGTGCATGAGTTGCAATCTAGGTTAATAGAAGGCCGAAAAGTGCGGCAGCGAAAGTGGTTGGTTCTTATCGAGCTCTGTGTGTAAAGTTCTGACAGAACCATGTATCCAGAAACTGGGGAATAATGGTAACTGAAGAACAGATCCTAGCAAGTGGTATGCAAATCAGGGTCAGCTAGCTTTCAAAGAAATGTCCCAGGGACTCTAATACTGCAACAAACCATCACCCCCTGAAGTATCATCAAGATTTGTCAGGATAGGTACACTGACCATTTTTCAAATAGACCCAATACTCACTGGAAACATGTGAACTACTTCATCTGGAAAAAGCATTTACTTGATGCATTCCAACTGGAGGCTGACTATCTGAAAGATTACCCTATACCAATAAATGAAAGGCTATTACCTGACAGAATTGTATCTCCTCCAGGCTAGATTATCCTTTAACCATCATTATTTGACATAAGTAAGTGCACCTAAATCACCATCAATAAGTAAGTCAACTTCTGATAAATCAATAGCCAATGTATGTTGTATACCACCTCTGCCTGCAGATACTTCTGATGAATATACCATTAATCACCAGCAGTATAATCTCATATGTACCACTGATCCAACCCAGACAAATTCTTATGAAGTGGTCGATGGAGTAGAAAATACCGGTGGGAAAGTGAATGGCAAAGCAATAGAATGATACAACAATAATTGATAGTACTCAGTGGAATGAAATCCAGCATATTCATTTCGGTTGGTATATCACTTTGCACTGCCTCTATTGCTTAGCCTGGAATGAAAAATGTGGATAGCTTAGCATTTGAGGCATGAACTGGACAACTTCAAAATCATTTCATTCCAATCAGCAGATATGCTAATCAAGTTCCTCTAAGAGGTCAATTTTGGCCTTCAGGATGATTGTCAAATTGCAGTTAATTCACATATCTTCAGAATGTTATACCACTGTGGTATTTTCAAATGTATACAGTTTCTTTTCGCACATCACTTATTTCAGGCACACCATGATTGTTAACTGCTGTGCCTGTCAGACTTTGAAGGTCATTGAATATAGCGAGTGATGACAACACATGCTTAGTGATTGGAAATACAACAGACACTCCTTACAATGTCAATTGGGTTTTGCAGACGGCAGAATTACATCAACTGCTCACAAATTAGTTTAAGACTTAGCGACCTTGCCACCTATATTCCAGAAACCTACAAATACCAAGGTTCTATTGGACATTGGATATACATCTGTAGAATGATATCTGGACCTCCAGCACATTTGTGAACTGTTCATTTAATTGATACAAGGCTGCTGGTGTGGAATAGTGATCTGGTGAATGGCCAGAACATTAGGTGTAAAATGCACTCAAAATTATAACTGCTTCAAAAGTGCAGGGACAGGGGAATCCAAAAGAGCCTCTGACAGAATAGCAATGGGAGTGCTGCGGGTATTTTGTAAATTGTCACTACTTGTCAGCCCAGGTAATCACTCTGAACTATCCATTGATGTGCTGGAGGATATGGACAGTCAATCTTTCAAACTGATATTAGTTTTGTGGGAATTGAATGTTTGGAAGTCTGCAAAAGCCAAAGTGGATAAATTGTGGACAACACAATTTCTTCAGTTACTTCAACCAAAAGATATTTAAAATTAGACCTGTACAAGAGGTCATTGTTTATGGGGCTGAAAGAGTTACAATAACACGATATAGGTAATTTCAAATGTGCTTGAATAGAGCCCTATAAGCAGCACCCAAATAATCGAATGCAGATTGACAGAAGGCAATAAAGCAATTTGAGATTGAAATGTATCAGGTGACAGCAGTTACATTGAAGCTGTGCAATTTATGATTCGCTTAATATGATCAACTACCTTGCGGTAAGTTACGACTAAGACAACTTGATCCAAAGCTCTATTCAGCACAAAACTTAGACAGATAATAACTGCTACCATGCAAGAGACTTACATGACAGCAATCATAACCCCCAACATGCATGTGCAACATCAGGTGCATCTATCAGGTGACAAGCTTCAGGCTATCACCTGCAATATTGGTGATACTGACAGCATCACTGACTATCTGGAGAGAGAGATTATCACATTTTCTCCAATAAGCAGAAGTGGTTCAAAAATGAATTTTCAATTGGCTAGATCAAGTTTGAAACTTGGTTGAAGACAATCTGGCGCCAGAAGCTGCAGATACCAATTGAACAGTGTGTAATACACTTCGTATATCTAAAGTAAAATCTTGTAAGCTATATATTACTGTATATTTGGTAAATGGATTGTGGGGTGACTTTTACAAATAGTATTTCCGAATTACTTTATATCCACACTGTGAGAAAGGCAAATGAATCTAGGGAGAAACTCGATTACATTCGACACAGGATCTCATACAATACCTGGTGTACTGTTGGGGTCAATCTGTGGGAGATACTGTTACATCTCGTTCTCCAAGGGTGCAATGATAATTGCAGTGCAAAAGTTTTAAACTTACCATCTGCTACATATAAACAGTAAGATAAACTCAAAGCCAATCTTTTACATCTCCAGCATTGTCAGAAAGTTTACTTTTTCCACCCTATATCGCTACAGGTAAATGATTTGAGACTTATACATGTCCATGAAGTCTGCAGTAGTATCAAATTATGCTCACTTAGAGATTTTTCAACAGATTTCAGAATTCCCAACTTTGAACAGCTATTGTGGAGACGAAATCAAGATGACTGGAGATATAACATTTGTGGATTGGTGCTAGAATATAATGAGAATGTACATATAGACATTATACATATTAAATCAGAAAATAGGCTGCATGTTGACTGTTACCCATTCTGCAGCCCTACATTTGTTGAAAATCTAGAACTTAATCATGTTCATATCCTAGATACTAGCGGGATTTGTTTGATTGGACTAGAGATTACTCTGACACACAAACACAGCAGTTGATAGTCAATATGCAAGTACGCGGGACCTTTGGCTTGTTGCCTCAGGCAATAACAGAAACCAGGGAACTCCCCGGCCAACAAGAATGGTCTCGGCCTAAGCATGACGTGAATGAGGGAATTATGATGTTGGCCGATGATAAGAGGCCTGTAGCAACCCTGCTGATTGGTTTGAGTTAGTAAGCATTGCAACGTCAGACTCATATGCGATACGAGCTGACGCATCAAGTTCTACGTTGGCATAGTATCGGTTGATCGCCGATTGAATCAATGATGTAAGCCAAATAGCCGTTAATGTGAGGCATTAATTTGCGATAAGCGCTGCCAACTAATTTGTTGGCAGACATTCCAACTACTGTCACAAACAGGTAGTAAGATGTGTAAGTTCAAGTTTTGTCTGACACACTGTCTGACATGATATCATGCAATGGGTGGCCTGATTGTAATCAGGAGTGTAATGCTTTGAAACCACAATGCATGAACACAATGACCAACTGAGATGGGTGGCATCTTATCACTGGGCGCATGATTAGTTTCATGATGCGACCGCGATAACGCTATCATGAGCGTTGTAGTCCTAGCGTCGAAGTATGGGCATACAAACCCTTGATGATGACTATAAAGAGATGGCATTGCTCCAGCAATGAGAAGACAAGCTCAAGCAGCAATTCACAGTCAACATTCAGAACACTGAAGACGATCTTAAAATATTATTAAGAATTCTATCTATTAACAACATTCACAATTACTTATACTACTCTTATCCATACTCTTGACTACGCATTTTATGCCTGGTCACCGATACACACAATCTTAGTATGCACTGCAACAGATTGTCGAACTTTTCGGCAACCTCGGCTTCTGTTTGGAAGATCACCGTTTGACCCACACCTACCGAGTGGTTTTACGTTTTTGCGAACTGGAGGATATTGATTACCTGGTGGTCAGATATCTGCGAACCGGCCATTAACATTTGAAGAGTTCTCCGAGGAGTTGTTATTCGACCGAGAGGCGTAGTCTACATTTATAGAGGAGACGGGCTTTGGCATCGATTTCAACTGGGTGCTCTTGCCATACAGCTGCAAGAGGTAGAGTCTTAGGATAAGACGTGGAGAGACAGAGTTTCTTAGATAGGCTGCTCTACTCAATTCAATAAATGTTGTATTGATTATTGGGATTAAACACCCCCATAACAGTATAATATTTTGAGTACTCTACGCTGTATCTGAAGACAAAGATTCATGACTGAGGAGTAGTTACAAATATACCAAATATTCTATAATACAGGTGCTTACCTGTATCAACTATTTAAGGATCCACACTTATATTTGATTCTTACACCAAGCCCTCAGACAATTGTTATACATGAGTTCTGAGTGTAAGGGTTGTGAAGATCATTTCTGCTGTATTTACTTAGGACAAAAGACATGTCCAAAGCATTGCAGAAGACAGAATTGTTTCTATGTACATTGCCAGTTACATCATAGTGAAATAATCAATCCAGCAGTGTGTTGTCAACGCTGCGACTTTTCATCAGAGTGTCATAATTATAAACACATTGGCAGGGTTGCTAATAGAACCTTGTTTGCGATGGAACGAATTTGCGTCGAACATTGTCCGACACCAGATTGTCCACATAAGGAGGTAATAACTTTCGATATACCAGGAACCCCGAAATACCCATCATCACCGGATTGCGGAAGGGTATTAAATAATGTCAATCCCACACAGAAGGTTGACATACTCGAGCAAGGCACTGTTACCAGTTGGCTCAACAATCGAGAAACCTCGGTCCCCGGCCCCTCGGGAAGTGCCAATATGGGTTCAGCATCACCAGAACCGGTTAATGAAGCTCCAACAGAGTACTTGCTTCTAAAGTCACACGAGGAACCCGAGGAAGCACAAGATGGACAAGGAGCGGTAGTAATGGCAGAAGCGAATACCGACTTAGTGCAAAATCAGTTGTCGGAACTTGCGTAGCATGTCATGCATGTTATTCAGGCATGCAATGATGAGAAAGAAATCATCGAGGATGATTTTGAATCTGTCTGAAATAATATCCAGATACTCGAGACTAGGATACAAACGGAACCACCGAGAATTGATTCGGCAGTATCGGGAGTATCCTCTCAGACTGAAATGCATCAAGCGGTGCTAAAATAATTACGGTTCGGGATTCATATTTTACAGTCCCAAGATAATCAAATTGTAGAAGCAGCTACAGATTTGTTTCAAGGAATGCGAACAGAAATGGAAGCTATGAGTAAACAAATTATTAGTAATTCGATTCAGCTATTAGTGAACCAGAATCTGAACAGAAGAATACAGGATGGAATGCAAGATTTAACCACTAAAGTCGATGGGGTTAATAAAATTCTATGCAGTCTTACTAGGTCTTTCAAGGAAGTTCCAACAAAGAAAGAGTTACGAGATCATGCAATCTTAATGGAAGAACAAACTCTGAGAGTTCGGGAAGTTAATAGTGGACTAACTATGGCAATGGAGGAATATAAAGTATCCGAGTCCTCTCGATTTGACTTTAGACGGAACGATCCAGAGGTATCACGGGTTACTACATTTGTGCCGGCAGGACCTTCTGCAGTTCATCCAGAAAGAAGAGGATATTTCGATAGGGAACCATCAATATCTAGTTTGCGAGATACTGACAGTGCCTCTAACTGGCTAGGAAGAATTAGAGGCAGTGCTGGAAACGATGGAGCGGCTGGGAACGGTGGAGCGGCCAGAAACGGTGCAGCGGCCAGAGACGGTGGAGCAGCCGAAGACGGTGGAGCGGCTGGAGACGGTGGAGCAGCCGGAGACAGTGGAGCAGCTGGAGGAGTAAACGGTAATGCCGGAGATCCCCCGCCTCAAGGATCAGATCCTCTACCATCTGATCGTGGAAATAGGAATCCAAGAATGAGTAGAAGACAGCGAAGAATTCAAGATCTTCAATATGCAAAGCCAATTAACATTAATGAACCAAAAGGATTTGAAGGAAGGCCAGCAGAAGATTTCGATACCTGGTGGATACTAGTAGAAGTATTCATACAAGATCAACCGGAAAAGTTTCCAAAGGACGAAAGAACCATCGATTGGATTGGTTTGTTAATGGATAAATATGCTGCATCCTGGCATATTCAATGGTTCAAAGGTACTTTGGCAGGAAAATACCCAAAATCGATTACGGGTTATATACAAGCTTTGAAGTTACGATTGGAAGATAAAGATGCCAAAGATGAAGCTTATGCTGATCTAGAGAAAGGTCGGTATGAAGGATGCATCAGGTATATATTTACACAAAACCGAACATATAATGATAGAGCCATGGTTTCAGGAGCTGCACTGAAAAAACTTATTGTGGATCAGTGACCACATACGATTTTTAAACAAATGCATACTGTCGATCTTACCGGAAAGACTGATGATGAGATTATTACCATTATCACCAATGCAGGAAGAACTGCGGAACAATGGGATGCGGCCAAGAACGATTTGGGACTTAAGAAGTCTATTTCTGAAGTCAGATACAAGGCTAGTAAGCAGCTACTGAAAAAACGATTCAATAAGCCAACTACGTTCAAACAACCCTTTCATAAGAAAACTGGCTTTCAACAGAGAAACTTCAAGATGAAGAAATCCAATGAAACATATGCCGAACAGGTTGATGGCATTGATAAATCTGATCTAGCTCGAAGAAAGGCTGCCGGGGAATGCCAGAGGTGTGCTTTGCCTGTGGATAGAAAAGGTTCACATAAAACCATGGATTGTTTCCGTTGGAGCAGAAAGGATAAAGGAACAGCTCCTTTTCCAAAACCAATGGAATATGAAAAGCTTAAGGTTGGAGCTTATAATCAGGAGGAATCAGAAATGGATCTGTTTATGACAGATGAAGAAGAAAATTCAGATGAGGAATCTGACTCAGAAATTGAAGATCAGAAGGAAGAAGACCTTTTTGAAGATCAGGAAGACAAAGATCAGGATAATAAGGAAGCAAGGGAATCCGAGGATCGACTGGAAAGGAATTGATGGGATTGGAATAGAGCTAGCGAATAAGCCACATTAAGCTTACGAGTCAAAAATTAATGTTTTAAAAACACCAACCTTGTTGGCAGACTCTTTTTCTTCGATTTTATATTTCCTCTGAGAATGGCTGGAAGGCCAAAACTGCTGGTCAGTGAGGAATTACGACTACAACAATTTAATACCTTACTTTAACCAAGCTACAACCACAGAAATCATCATCAATTTCGACCTGAAACGGCCGTGCTATTGTCGACAGGATAGCAATGTCAATGCGAAATGCAACCAGCGAGTTAGGCTCACAAGCCAAAAAATCAATCACTTCTGCTGATTTTGTTTTTTATGAATCTTACCGCAAGGTTAAGAAGATTAAGAAAATATCTGCAACAAAGCTAGGAAAACGTCCAATTTATGGATTTTTCCTTGCTTCCTGGAATCAATACTTTCCGCTACAATGTATGCTGGATTTCGGAAGCACGTCATTTGTAATTTCTCCGGAAGCCGCGAAAGCTTTCAAAATTTCAGTGGCCCAACAAAAGAAAAAAGTAAAATCGAAGGTTGATACTGGACGAGAAAATGAGACTGAAAGATTGTTTACAATTCCTTTGGGATTAGCATTTGGACATCATCCATCGTAAGATGAAAACAACCATGCTTTTGAATTTATGAAGGCTTCTGATGATTACGATTGTTTAATACGAGCTTGGTATCTTGGACATCATAAGGCTCGAGGAATAACAACATCACATTTACACTTTCCACAGTGTTCTATTGAGCGTTATGGACGTGAGAAATTACATCCGGAATACTCAATTACTTACGATAAGTGAGTAGCGTCGGATAAGGATCCGATTCATATTGGTGCGTTGGCACAAAGTTCGCCCTCCATGGTGGAACAAATACCCATATGTTATCATAAGTACTTGCTACTGTTTGATCCGGAACATGCAGGAAAATCACCGGATAGTCAAGGTTGCGATCATAACATTGAATCAACAACCTCTCAGCATAGGCTGCGCATGGGTCCGATTTATCAGTTATCACAAGAAGAAGAAAAGATTTTTGTGCAATGTCTTGAGAAAATGATTAAGGAAAAGAAAATCAGACATTCAAGCTATTCAGTCGGAAGCCCTATTTTATTTGTTCCATAACCTGATGGGAAAGGCTTGAGGTTATGTTGTGATTATCGACATCTTGATGATCATATGAAAAAGGATAAAACACCTTTACCAATTATGGAAGAGTTATCCAGAAAGATTGGCGATGCGGATTGGATAACGAAACTCGATATCAAGGCCAGTTTCCATCTAATAAGAATGGCATTGGGTCATGACAAGTTTACGGCTTTCAGGACCGGGTTCAGATTATTTGAGTACATGGTAATGCCTGTTGGACTTACGAATGCTCCTGCTACTTTTTAACGAGAAATTAATTGAATCCTTCAACTGTCACTTGGGTTAGATATCGTTATTAACACCAAAGAAGAAATCAATAAAGACGCTGGAATGGTGGTAGTAGCTTATATCGATGATATTTTGATAGCAACCAAGGGTTCCATCGATAAACATCATCAACAAGTGGGGGAGGGTTTCCAGTTACTTATGGATAATAATATGTGTGTCAAAATCGATAAATGCATTTTCGATGCAAACGAAGTTCCTTTTCTGGGATCTATGGTCAGCGGTACTGGTCTCAGGATGGACCCGCAAGGATCAAAAGCTACAGTTGATTGGCCCAGACCTACGAATCAGAAGGACGTTCAGCATTTGTTAGGATTATGGAAGGTTTATCAAAGACTCATACCGAGGTATGCAGCAATAGTGTCTCCGATTACTGATTTATTGAGAGGACCTGATGAAAGCATATTATGGAAAGAACCGCAAGAAGCTGCATTGTTAAAAATTATCATCCTTTTTACTTCCGGAAAAACACCAATATTAGGACATTATGATCGCAATAGACCAGCTTTGATGGAAACAGCTGCTTCGGATTTTGCAATTGCCGGAATTTTATCTACAAAATTCAAGCATGGAAAGTTGCATCCTGTAAGCTTTATTTCAGGAAAGTTATTGCCTGCAGAATTCAATTACGATGTTTTCGACAAGGAAATGCTAGCAGTTGTCTTCTCTCTCAAGAAATGGAAGTATTTCTTGCAAGGGGCAGAATATAAAATTACAGTATACTCAGATCATCAAAATCTGACATACATTAAAACCACGGTATCCCTGAATGGAAGACAAGCGAGATGGGCAGAGGATCTCATCAGTTATAACTTCGACCTCTATTATCGGAAAGGTTCCACAAATCACAAAGAAGATATACTTTCCAGGTGCCCGGCGTTCACCTCTAAAGAAGGGGGTACAACAGCAACAGGAAGCCAGACGCTGTTGAGAAAAGAGCAATGGCTAGAAGTTGGAGTGATGCAGATTGACAACAAGGACTACGAATCAGTAAATATTGGAGCATTGGATATCGATCAGTTGTTCCCTGATGCAAAGGAAAGAATTCAGAAAAAAGCGTTATTGGATGATGAGTATCGATCAGTTTGTGAACAACTTAGTTCCAGGGATGTTATTGATCAATATTACAAATTGAAAGATGATATTCTATGTTGGAAAAATGGAGTATATGCACGAAAGGAAATGCGACAAAGGATAATGAAGTCGGAACACGATTCGAAGGTAGCAGGACATTTCGGAAGAGAAAGAACAATGGAGTTAATTACACCCAATTATCATTGGCCTAATATGGAAATCGATATATGAAAATATTGCAATGAGTGTGATAACAGCCAGAGAATGAAAAGCCCTCGGCATGCTAAGTACGGGTTACTTCATCTTTTGAAAATAGCTTGCAAACCCTGGATGCATATTAGCACAGATTTTATCACCGATCTTCCAGAATCATAAGGTGCTACTATGATACTTGTAGTAGTAGATCGGCTTATGAAAATGGCTCATTTCATTCAGATAATGAACAAGGACTCCCCGACGGTAGCCAGAGCATACTTGGAAAATGTGTGGAAGTATCACGGTTTCCCTCGATGACGTAGTGGTGGATCGAGATAGTACTTTTGCTGAACAGTACTTTACGGATCTCTATGACTATCTTGGAATAAAGAAAAGTATGAGCACAGCCTTTCATCCGGAGTCAGACGGACAAATCAAACATATCAATCAAGTTATAGAAAGTTATCTTTGATCCAATTGCAATTATGAACAGAATGATTGGGCATCAATGCTAGCGATGGCAGAATATGCTTATAATAAATCTAAACATTCAGCAATGAAGATTTCGCCCTGTTATGCCAATTATGGTTTTGAACCAAGAGCAAATTGGCCAACCGAAATTCGGTTCCCCAATCCTGCTTCAGAGCTGTATGGACAGTGTGTCCATGCAGTACATGAGAAGCCGTCCAAACAGTTAGCAGTGTCTATTGATGCTATGAAAAAATATTACAATACAACGAGAAAGGATATTGAACCGTTTAAACCAGGAGAACTGGTAATGTCAAATGGAAGGAATATTTGAGCTAAACATCGTTGCAAGAGATTGGAAGACAAGATGTATGGACCCTTTGAAGTATTGACAACAGGCAAGAATGGAAGATATTGTACGATTAGATTACCCGACTTTTGGAAAATACATCCAACCTTCAATATAGCCTTGTTGGAACGGAATAACGGCACCGACCCAAAGAAACAAGTTATCGAAATAGAAGCTGACAACGCGGGCTGGAAAATGGAATGGATAATGGCCAGCCGACCTTCGGACGATGATGTGAAGAAGCATGTTGATTTGCTTAAATGGGAAGGTTATTCGCAATATGAGAATACGTGGGAAATGTATGAAAATACATCGGAAAATTCGATGTATGTGTTAAAAGAATATTATGGAAAAAACCTGAAAATAGAAAGAGATGGGAGATATGGAAAAAGGAAAAAATGATTTAGGTTTGATATGATTTTTTGCTATTGATTTATTTTTGGTATGTTGAGGGGTATCTTTTGTTGTTCTACTTGTTGTGATGGAGCACCGTTGTGGTCACCGGTTCTAGAGAAGGGAGTGATGTTAGAGGTTCTCCCTTAGCAGCGATAAAGGTACTTATGGTAGTCAAATGAATTGATGTCACGGAGTTACTCTTGGTCTAGTCACGTGATATGCATAACACCTATTCATGACATTGTGAGTAAATCAGTACTATGTCATTTAGCAGGGATAGATAGTAGTCATGCATCAATTGAATAAGCAAGTATCGTTGCTTAGCGGATTCCTTGAAAAGATACATACTATGGTAATCTTTATTTGATGACGCAACAATGTTGCCAGATCAAAAGATGATATATCTGTCCAGCGCATTGCTTTCAATCACGCTCATATCCTAGATACTGGTGGGATTTGTTTGATTGGACTGGAGATCACTCCGACACACAAACACAGCAGTTGACAGGCAATATGGGAGTACGCGGGACCTCTGGGTGGTTGCCTCAGGCGATAACGGGAACCAGAGTACTCCCCGGCCAATGGGAATCGTCTCGGCCTAAGCTCGATGTGACTGAGGGAATTATGAAGTTGGCCGATGAAAAGAGGCCTGAAGCAACCCTGCTCATTGGTTTGAGTTGGTATGCATTGCAACGTCAGACTCGTATGTGATATGAGCCAACGCATCAAGTTCTGCGTTGGCATAGTATCGGTTGGTCGCCATTAAATCTATGATGCAAGCCAAACAGCCATTGAGGTGAGGCATTAATTTGCGATAAGTGCTGCCAACTAATTTGTTGGCAGACATTCCAACTACTGTCACAAACAGGTAGTAAGATGTCTATGTTCAAGTTTCGTCTGACACACTGTCTGACATGATATCATGCAATGGATGGCCCGATTTCAATCAGGAGCGTAATGCTTTGAAACCACATTGCATGAACACAATAACCAACTGGGATGGGTGGCATGTTATCACCAAGCGGATGATTAGTTTCATGACACGACCGCGATAACGCTATCATGAGCGTTGTAGTCATAGCCTCAAAGTATGGGCATACAAACCCTTGAAGACGACTATAAAGGGATGGCAATGCCCCAGCAATGAGAAGACAGGTTCAAGCTGCAATCTACAGTCAACATTCAGAACACCGAAGACGATCTTAAAATATTATTAAGAATTCTATCTATTAACAACATTCACAATTACTTCCACTACTGTTATCCATACTTGTGACTACGCATTTTATGCCTGGACACAGATACACACAATCTGAGTACGCACTGCAACAGATTGTCGAACTCTTTGGCAACCTTCTCTTCAGTTTGGAAGAGATCAGTTTGACCCACACCTACTACCAAGTGGTTTTACGTTTTCACGAACTGGAGAATATCGATTACCTGGTGCTGAGATATCTGAGAACTGGCGCATTACCATTCGAGGAGATTTCCAAGGAGTGGTTATTCGACGGAGAGGCGTAGTCTACGTTTACAGAGGAGACAGGCTTTGGCATTGATTTCAACTGGGCGCTCTTGCAATACAGGTGCTAGAGGTAGAGTCTTAGAATAAGACGAGGAGAGGAAGAGTTTCTTAGATAGGCGGCTGTACTCAATTCAATTAATGTTGTATTGATTATTGGGATTAACCACCCCCGTAACACTACCAGGGTGGTTATAGTGGGTCTCAAATGTTCCCTCCTCCGCCGAGTCCAGCGCAAGGGCTGTCATCTCCCGGTCCACCGACAGTGCCTCCAGGACCGCCGGAAAACCATCCAGTCAATCTGCCAACATCTTCCAGCCCTAATCCTCCACCGGAACATCCATCTGGCACTCCTGGGAGACCCCCAACTAGCCTCCTGAAGAACAGATTCCAGCTGCCTGCGGAACCGCAGAAAACTGATGTCGCAGGGATTCCAGAGTTTTATATATTGCTAGAGATTTCCAACGATGATTATGAAGCAGACGATGACAATGAGGATGCGTCGGACTTGGGCGGTGCAGAAGGCAATCTGCCAATCAGCCCGAAGGAAACCGAATTCTCCTTGACACAATCTGACAAAGGATGGGGCAGGCCAACTACAGTGCGTTCAACAAGTGGCAGAAAGTAAGGGTGGCAGGGTTTCTGTAGAAGATGAATCGGTCCATTGTCCGGGGACAGAACGAATCTCATACAGCTTCCAGACCTACCCCTGCGCTGGGAGATGGTGGTAGGAGATTTTTCAGTGACATTCGAGGACTGGCTGCCGTTCGATGAGTTCGATAATGTTCAATGGATCCGGCGGCCGTGGATTGAGATGTGTTTGAAGAAATGTGCAAGCGAAAGTCAGGAGGCGAAGAAAGAGAGAAAGCGAGGCAACAAGCGGCGAGTGACGGATTTGGGTCAGCGCGCTAGCAAACCAGCGTGAATTAACCTCTCTGAGTTGCCAAATACAACATTGCAGGGTGTGCTTTACTAGGTGTCGAATGGCAAGGATATGGTACAAGCCCCGAAAGAACTCCATGCGTTGTATACCAATGTGAGGCACTGGGAGGAGCTGATTGATTTTTACGACATAAGCAGCGGGATGAAAGGGCCATACATTGTAACATCGATGTTCAAGTGCACCTTGGAGCAAGATGAATTGGACGAAGACCATATGGGATTATATACATGTGGGCAAATCATGAATGACCCCATATATGGCCAGATTTGGTACAATGGTTGCCTTTCAAATGATTTACAGTTGAAACTTAGTCATAATTAGAAAATATTTTTGATTGGAATGATAAGAGCTACAGGTAAGCAGATTGCCGAGCACATACGTAGACCTGTGAAAGAAATCCCCGCCAGCCATGTTAAGGCCAGATGTGTGCAACTGCCAGTCATTATACATGGACTTTGGAAGGTTCTGAAGAGGGTGGAAGAGAGGAGGGAGAGGAGGATGGTGGGCAAGAGAAAGATACTTTTATTAATGTAAGTTCTGATTGAAAGAATAGAATTGATTGTATTCCATCCATATATAGTCATTCAAATGGTTCCTTCTCCATCAAATACGTAACATCATGATGAATTTCATGTGCGCTTGATTTTGAGCGAATCTGCCCAGCTTACATTGGAGCGACTGAAACAGCTTATTGAGGACAAAAAGAACACAAACAAAGGTGCGAGGGAGGTTCAGGAGCAAGTGGAGGATGGTGAGGAGGTCCTTGATCCAGATAATACCAGATCAGTATTGAATACTGTTCTCGATCCAATCTACAACGAATTTGAACACAAGTGTCTTGGTGAGGTAGTCAGGCTGCTGAATGCCCATCCGATTCGCCAATCAACACAATACTGTGTTCCAGGCCACAGGTATTCAATTCCAGGCCTGCCCGGAACCAAGTTTCTGGCACAACAGGTTTTGGCCATATGATTGATTGTGAGGAGGTGGGTTTGGGATTCTGGTATGCCAGGAGCGCTGGTGGTGGATGAAATGGGTCTTCGCAAGACATTCACCGCACTGGCAGAAGTAACAATATGCAAATTGCTGACTCAGAAAGTTGTAATGGGGTTTCCACTGTCCATTATGTGGGGGCATACCCTTGACGACTGGGTGAATATGGCACACATTGACGTTCTCAGGATTGTTGGTGAACAACGGGCGTCGTATCCATTGTGAAGACAGCATTCAATGCCCCAACACCTCGGACAGATCCAGACAACACCACCGCAGGGGCATCCAGCGCTTCCATCAGTCCTTCAACCAATCCTGGTGGTGACAATACATGGCGTTGCAGAGACATTCAAGAGTGTCATCAACAAGATGACAAAAGGAACCGATTTCAAACTGATTGACTAGTTGCACTCAGAAAGTGTGAATCTCACCCACGAAGGTGTGAACACCAGTATTGACGAGCCGGAAAACCGATGGAATAACCCCCTTGCTTCATATGATACCTTGTCATCCAGAGCGAAACCATCAAGCAACAGCCAACTTTCCTACTGTGCATGGAGTTTTGGCCCTTGTGATGAGTCCCATCGGTACAAGAATAAACACAGTGCACGCTGGTAAATAGCGATGAAAGTGAAAATTGGATTCAAACTTCACGTTATAGCTACGCCGGGATCTCATTCACTCTATGACTTGTGGCATCAGACGATGTGGCTCTTTTGAGGTGCGCCTGATGATCCAGAGGATAATACTGTGATGGAAAAGCATGGGGCAGACTCATTATACTCCGCTGTGAAGAGTGTGTTGCAAGCTATCCGGACAGAAAACGAAGAAGATCTACTGGTCGCGGCACACAGGATTTTACAGAGTGGATAGCCATGGACAATATGGAGGGGGTCAGAATCGAAACTAGCCTATGGACAAGGACTTGCTTGGGTACCGAAGGAATATGCAAACGTCATTGATCTCGAGTTGACTGTGGATGAGCGAGCACAACTGAAAGCTCTGGTGGAGAGATACACTTCATGGGGTGTTTCAGGAGCATGGAGGGTTCATACATGGCGGCTAGCATGTTTCTCCTTAGTGTTGGGAGATACCGAGGATCGCAACGAAGATTCTGGACAATTGTACGATGACTGGCAACTCGATACTTGGGTTGCTTCTCCAATTTTCCGAACGCTGAGAGATACTTTTCTGCCAATGCTTTTCTACCAACCGGCAGAGTATCCTGAACCTGACCATGACAACGAATCAAGGGAGGCGCTCCTTCCCGTACAAGACTCAGATGATAATGCACTCCCTGTTCCACCTCCTCCACAACAGGTGGTGCTATTTTGTCCTCTTCCAGGCCAAGTTCATCATTTGAAGTGGTTGCTAACCAAGTATTTTGTGGATCATGTGGATACATTCCACATGTATGCAGAAATGGGCAATGATCAACACACAGAAATGCAGCTAAAATTGCAGGATTCACTAAATCCCTCTGTATTTGTAGCAACACCCAAAGTGGGTGGGACAAGCCTAAATGTTACAGCTGCAAACTATGCAGTAATACCTCCGAAAATCTGGGTATTGAATGAACAGTGGCAGGCATTTCCACCAGTTGTCTGGCGAGGGCAAAACAGAGTGCCACACACATGGATACTGAATACGGGTCCTGGTGGCTATGATAACTGCACGAGTGATCTCCACCAACACCCCGGAGTTGCGCACATGAGTGTCCTGCGCAGAATGCCGAGCCGACCGAACATCATGACGACAATGATTTACCGGATTCTGGAGTCTTGTGATAACCACATTCAGCGGCTGACAGAGAATGGAGACACATTGCAGTCTGATGAACCATCATCTGACATTGTTAAGATACTTCATCAGAGTACGCCTCTTTAGACAGTCAACCAACAAAATCTTCTTAACCGATACGAATAATCAAAATGGTTGTTTGTAAGGTACAGTATACCGCATAAAGAAATGCTTTCTTTCTGTCTTTTTGAAGTGAATCAAAGATCAGATGATGAAATTGTTAGAGGGGGATATCATTGATAGTATTGCTTATTAATAATGACTAATATGAGGTGAAGTCAATTGATAAGCTACATTACATGTTCCCAGCCGGCCTATCTCACAATAAAAGTCATAAGTCGAATGTTGAGCTTGATGCTGCAAAGGGCTTGGAATCAATTGTCAGTTGCGAATTTGAAGTGCACCAGTGACCTGATGCCATGTATGCATTTCGAAGTCCAACTTATGAAAAAAGCATAATTCAACCACTTTCAGGTACACTGGGGAATCCTTGGTTCTGTCCTGAGTCTGGTTACAACAGATTGAGCACAGCATATTTGCTGATCCAATTTGGCAATTAAGTGAGTCGAGGTACCATTGGGTTGCTGTGTGCGAATATGAGACACCGGCTCACGGAATACTAGCACTCGTACAGCATGTGCTGGCCATTGATCGATGTTCAGGTGCATCAGAAAATCCTCAGCATATAGCTGGAGTCATGTTATGCTAGATCCAGCACAGCATATTTGGCAGTTGCATTTGGCACTGAGACACTTTAGGCGATATTGAGTACTTGTGTCAGAATATGAGACACGGCTCACTTATTCATGGCAAAGGCGCAGCTCTTGCTGTCATTTGATTCAAGTTCAGGTGCACCAGACTGGATTCAGTACATATCCATATGAACAATCGATCACAGCATATTTGCCAATCCCAGTTGCAATAAAGTCAGTCCTGCCAATGTTGAGTTGATGTGGTGGGATATGCAACACGGGCTCAGTTATCTGTGTCAGATGCACTACTTTGAATGACCTAAGCTCAATGTTCCAGTGCACCGGCGAATTCTGGGCGTGTCGTTCTTACCGATCCGGCGCCATATCTTTGCCCATCCCATTTGGCAATCAAGTTTGTGCTGGAGATATTGAGTACTTGGGTCAGAATATGAGAGATGGGCTCACATATTCGTAGCGAAGTCACAGGTTTTGGTGGCATATCATTGATGTTCGGGCACTCCTCAGAGCCGCATCCCAGAGTGTCAGAGACTGAGACACTGCTCAGGTATCCATGGGTGAACTGCAGCGATCTCTTCTGTGTATTTCCTGGCCTATGATTGATGTTCTGGCACAACTGAGATCTGCAATCCAGTCCAGAATGAGGTTCCTGGATATGGATGAAGCCAACTTTGACAAGCTGCAACTCGTTATGAATGTAGCCTTCCGGCCCAGGCACGCCTCGAGAGCGATAAATACGCCACCGAAGCACATGTATCTCAGTCAGTAGTGCAATTAATTCTGTAGTTTGCTTCATTCTCATCATGTTTTCTTCGACTCTGAATCAGTGAATGCTGTGCACACAAATTGTCATCTATCAAGACACTTCATGTTTATGTGGAGGCAGCTCATCCCACTCGACCTCTGCTAATATATGAATCTATGCTTGATCCGAATGTGAAGGCCGCCACTAAACGGCCTGGAACTGTCAGCACTGTGTCAACTTGTCCATTGGAGGAAGGTCGCCCTGTACAACTGAACCATAAATGCACAGACCTGGCCAATTAGTAACCTCACTTAACTCGATATTGACAAAGTAGTATGCTTGGACCTATTCTTCTACATTCTACAATAGCTTCTGCAAGTTTACTCTCTGTCAAAGGAGCTGGAGCTTCAGAGCGAGAACCACAAAAGAAAGATTCTGTTCAGCAACTCTGCAAGATGGCTGGCACCTCCCTCCCACCCATGTACCACACTGACTCAAAATGGGCTAAATTTCCAATGCATTGAATGCAGACTAAACTCGATTCTGACTAACTGTGTTTGGGCCGCCAAATCTCGTATCTGGAGAGAGATTATGTGAACCAATTTCCATCAAGAGTGAAGTTCGAAGAGAGAGAATCTTGAAAGCTCAAGTTAAGAAAAGACAGCTTCAAAGTGTGCAATTCACTGTCAGAGTAAGGCCAACTAACAATCCCCAGCCATTGAATCCAAGCATAACCATTTAAACGTCAGTGCACCTCAGTTTCCGGAAGTGCACGCAATCATCATCATTCCTCTGCCCATTGTGAGATGATATCTCACTATGCATGCATTCCATTGTAGCATATAGCTTTCAACCATAACATTAATTGAAGGCAACATTGTGGTGGTGGTGAGACTCACAATGAATATGTGATTTAACAGTGTACAACTTACTAGATATTAGGTGCAAAATCGGAATGTGATTGAGTATTCATGACCCATTTGTTAGCAATCTTTGCATCGCCAAGAGCTTGAATCAATATGATTACCCCTGAATCATCCATCATGCCTTACCATTCTTTCTCTACTCCTGTATCTCACCTTTGTATACCAAATTCTCTCTCTCCTCTATTCACTGCAACATTGTTGTGCAGGATATTTTGCAGACACGACCCAGATGAACACATGGAAGGGAAGTTATGCTTACGATATTGCCTCACGGACCAATGACTTAGCTGCAGCATCCTAATACAATAGACTATCATGACTATATGTGTGTCCTTCCGGCAGATATACCACATACAGCAATTTTCATTTCTCCTCGATTGATAACACACTCAGTATGAACCCTTTCAACTCAGCTGTCGCTCTCAAGGTCCAAAATCTATCGAGTTCTGCAGATTCTCAATGCTGCAGCAATTCTAGGCCATGCGGTCACCTCAAATGCTCGAACATTCACGCATAATCACTACGTTTACAGAGTCATATGCTGGGGCACATGTGTTCATTCAGGTTCTGAAGTGTCTCCAGTTGGCCAGCACCAAGGGTTAGTTAATGTCGCAAATTTTCTTCAAGTGTGTCTGGTTGTATACTCTGTGCATTGGCTTGAGCCAACCTCCAATTCTTGTATGCAGATAGAGTGTTGTTGATAGGAGTTGCTAACATTTGGCAGTAGAAATTCTTCTCTTCCGGCACACCTTAGAGGGAATCAATCCATTCTGTTGCACCTGACAACATCCTATATTGCAACACTGGACTGCCATCCTTGATAGAAATATGAACCTATGATGTCATCTCTCCTGAACCCTTCAAGGCGCACATTGAATTGCATTATCCTCAACTATGTGCAACTTCTTCCTTCATTTTTCCCGTTATTCTATTGCACTTAATCTTATATTTGCTGCTTATACATTCTCTACCACATTCCCCAACTTTCTATCTTCACTACCACAAATGGAACCTACGCCCAGCCAGGTGAGGAATCACTATTCACACAAGAAGCAAGAAGCACACCTTGAGAGAGCACTTGCATTTGAGAAAGCAGCCAATATTTGTTGTCAATCGCATATTTGCCTTCCAATTGTCTGCCATCGGGCATTGAGTTGCAGATGACTAATTTCCCCGATTCAATCATTGAAGCAGGATGACAATACCAATCTGGAGATAGGTGGTGACAAAAGTGAAGACCTCAGAGAGTCCACCTTATTGTCCGACATTGAAGAAGATGACTTGAATCACCAACATGAGATTGTGCGTCCAGGCCAGGCGTGCCAGGACAAGTCATTACGAACTACATGGGTTCCACTGCTAGACAAATGGAGCTGTGTCGATACTGTCATTGCATGCCCTCTGCTTTCAAATTCCTGAAATCTAGCTGGAGCAATGGCACCACCACTGCTCAAACACCAAAAGGCAACCCTCTTGAACACATCATCTGAGTCTGATGGTGCATGATCCACCCAGGCGCTGCCACTACACAAGTCTAGTGGAGACCAGAATGTTTCACAACCCAAGGCCAGTGCAGACCAGGATGTTCCCCAACACCAAAAGGCAACTTTTGAGGTAGCGGAAAGGTTCCTGGAGCCAATCGTATTCATGAAGACTCCGTGGCCAATATTATCCCATGACAAGTACTGGATGGTTGAAGAAGCTTGAAAACTAGCCATTGAAGCTCAGGATTGTCAGCGGGCTTTAGCAACTGCTCCTGTAGATACGCTATCTGCGTGTCCATTGCCTGGCGGTCCATCTCTCAAAATAGATCTGCAAACACGAGACACTGTAAGTCTTGGACTCTGTTCCATGCTCCTCTATCAGATTTCGGATATTGACTATGCCCCAAGATATACATAGTTAAAACTGAAGATAAGTACGATTCGTGCACAGTTAGCAGATGGGGCACATCAAACTGTTGTCCATTGTTACCAGTTGGATTTGCACTCTGAGACTGAGCTTCGGATCTGGGTTGAGGATCTTCAACGTGGTAGTGCATATCGCTCCAAAGACGTTGATGATATTAAATCATGGTTCACCGAACTGGAAATGCTTGATCCAATTCACCATCAATTTTTCTTCCCCACCAATAACTTGGGGCGCCAGCCTATGACATCCCAGTATTTCGGACCTGTCACTCGGCAGATTTTAGCGCTAGCAGCTGCAGCAATTCATTGTGCACTGTCAGAATATGCCAGTGGAAAGCAGGCCACAGTAATGTTTTCTCAAGATGAATATCGAGGTACATTTTGCCCATCCCGGGTGATAAACAGTTCTCTGGATGCCACTGCACTCATCAATCACGCATCAGTGGGCCACTTGGTACCCCCTGTGGTGCGACTCCACTACGATAAGGGCTACGCAATCCCTCTCGGCGCTTCCTGGCCTAAATAGACGTTCTTCGATTGCATTCCACACTCCATTCCCCACTTTCAACGCTCCTCATCTTGGGATGGGAGCTCCTCAATTCGCACTGGCGCACCTTGGTCTGGATTGTCACTCATATATTGAATTCCGCACTCTGTACCCTCCCCCTCTTTCGGCGCTCCTCTGGGAGTTACAGTGCGCCTCTATCCCCATCTGTTTGCCTCAGCTGAGATTCGGCGCTCCGCAATCCCCATTGGAGCTCCTCAGTCTAGATTTGGCGCTCTTTTTCATTCTGCCTTCCTCCATCACCTTCTGTGTACTCCTCTTTTCCACACAGCACTCCCCATCTTGGCCCTCCTCTTTTCCTGGTGGTTGCTCCCCTTTTTCATCCGAATAATCATTGCCTTTCAAACTCCCATTTCGATTTGCAGGTAGCTAATAACTCATTACACCTTTGTTAGATATCACAGATTGAGCCAAACAACATTAGAATTCCATTTCATCCACTCGCCAGGTAGGAATAATCAGCATATACAAGGAGCGCCTGCGGCTTCTTTGCGCCGTTGACGAATGGTGTGTTCCTGCTTTCATCAGCACTGATGAGATGGGAGATGGAGTGGATGACATTGACACCATGTTTGATAGATCGCTTAGTTGGGTTATTGTTTTGGTCTACCTGTATTTATGTTTGAATCACTCACTGTTTTCTTTGGTTCCTTAATGTAGGGAGGCAAAAAATACAATGTTGAAGCAGATGATAGCTAGTATGATTCAGAAGTGATAATGAACAATAATCCATGCATCATATTCACCATTGAGGGAATTCGATTGCTCGTATACATCCAGAGAGTCTCAGATCACACCTGCAGTCCTTTGAATGAATATCCATAAGCACCCAGGCATCTCTCAGAGTTTGCTTGTGATTCTCACGTTGGTTTGGCCACACTCCCAGGTTCACCAAAGGTTCTCTCCAGCGCTCCGACCTGTTCCCAAACTTATCACTATCACTCCCATGATACTCCTGTACCAAACATCAGAGATATCAGTTACTCCCAAGGCGAGCCAGAATGCCCTCCCAGGGTCTGATACTCTCCTGAAATTGACGCTTCTAAGTTTAAACTCCACATTCTCTCAGACACTCCTGGAGGCTTCCAGTGACTAAAATACATTTTGCTCATGCCATCCTCAGTTTTGGGCATGTAAAAAATGTCCATCCCCACTGATTGCTCTAGGTTGCTGACATTTAGACCATTAGATGGTTCATCATACTGTAGGGGTACTCATCTCACATTGATCACACCTTTTCAACTGGTCTTTGGCATCGATGTGAATTTCTGGCCACCAGTACCACTCAAATACCTCTCATAATGTACCTTCCCTTCCATGGTGTGCACTCTGCTCATCTGCAGCTTCCACCACACTCCATCTCCTCTCTGTGTTTTCCAGCACCAATGCCACTAGTTCATCCGGTTTCTGCTTCTGGCAGAGTTCTCATTCAGGAGCAACCTATATTGTTGGTTCCTCCTGACATTCCTGCATTTCCATAGGAGATTTTCTTCCTTGCCACTTCAGGTTCCTCACAAATTCGCATATCTCCATCCATCTCCCTGTGTATTCCTTGGACACTTATGACCCAAGAAATGATTCATATGCTCTCTCCATCATGTTTCTTTCCAGCTCTTGTTCTAGCTGTATTCCTCATAACCTTACTTCAATTATTTCCTCTAGATCATTGCCTTCTTCTGCCCCAGGCTCCCCTTCCCATCATGGTAGTGGTGAGAGGTTATTACAACCTCCAGTCATCCTCCTTGTAATGTGCTTTATGTCCAAATGAAATGGTCTTATCCATGCAATCCAGCAGGAGAGTTTTGCTCCTGGTAGATTATTGGCACGTAAGTTCAGTTGATGCACTAAAGTGTTAGTGTCTGTGTCAACAGATCTGATCCCATATGCGTAGTTGCAAACCTTCTTCAATGCTTTTACCAGTCCACTGCACTTACATCTCCCCACATCATATCTCTTCTAGGCATTGTTCAAATGCCCACTTTCATAGCAACATGGGTGCCTGTCAATATTATGCTCTTCCCATGGTAAGATTGCCCCCCACCTTTCCAAGCTGGCATCAACTGCGCAATGTTTTGCCCAGCACTTTCGCTAACAGCTAATGTCCTCACTGTAGGAATATTGCAGTGAGCTCCCTTCAAGATTGCTATTGCATTTGTTTCCTCAGTCCTTCATTGAAGATTGGTGTCCTTCCACATAATTCAGAACAGGGGGCCTGTGATGATTGCATACTTGGGAATCCATATTTGATAGTAGGTACAGAGGCCTAAGAATACAATGCACTTGGTACAGATCTCGCACCAGGGCGAATGCCAGACCTTGGCAACCTTCGATGCATGGGTCCAGCTTCTCGCCACTCCACCGAGGAACCCAACTAAATTCATTCCATTCCATCTCTAGTCAGATTGCTGTGAAGGAATCGTGGCGCTAGCTCTCTCCACATCAGCAACATCAGCAACAACCCTAGTTTCGGTCAGAGACGCCTGGGTGTTCCGGACGGTTCTGACGGCTCTGACGGAACCTCGTACACTCTGACAGAGAATTACACTCTTCCCGTTCGCCAGGCGATGGGTCGCGTTGCATAGCATCAACAAAATGTATTTTAGTCACTGGAAGCCTCCAGGAGTGTCTGAGAGGATGTCGAGTGTAAACTTACATGCGTCAATTTCAGGAGAGTATCAGACCCTAGGAGGGCATTCCTGCCGGCCTTCAGAGTAACTGGGAGCGCCGACAACAAGCCTGGGAGCGCCTCGAATCACAGTAGAGCAGTCTGGGAAAAACAACATCTTCTTTGGGAATGCTGCTGGTGCGCCTGGAAATGATAGCTACTACCAATCGTTCAACGCTTTTTAAAACTCATGTTTCAGTTTGTATTCTCATCTATGTATCTATGAATCTATATAGCTACCCATCTACACACGGTATATCTGGACTATATGCAGGCGGTGGTTGAGAGCAATTCGAGGTGCACCGGAGAATGAAGATCGAGTGAACTCAGAGGTATACTCCGAGGCTGTGATTGATCGAGTTGGGAGATATGCACTGGGAGGCCCTGATCATGCGAACTTGCAGGACGTCATCGAGCAAGTCTGGAGATACACTTGGAGGCCGTGATCGAGCGAATTTGAAGATGCACTTGGAGGTCGTGATCGGGCCAGTGTGGAGCCACACTTGGAGGCCGTGATCGAGCGAGATTGGACGAGTACTTGGAAGCGGTCGATGGTCGGCGCCCATGGACTCGATTCATCAGTTAGGTAACTCGCAATCGTGGGAATGTGACATGGCGACTTTACTGTTGAAGCTGTCATGGAGAACTGGCTGGTGGCGGTCGATCAGTAGGGAGGTACACCGGAAGCTGAAGCAACATTCAGGGGTGAACTCCAAATTGTGAGAATGAAGGGACGACAGACAATTGTAGCTGTATGCTGTACTCGGTGTATGCTGTACTCGGTGTATGCTGTACTCGGTGTATGCTGTACTCGGTGTATGTTGTACTCGGTGAATGCTGAACTCGGTGTATGCTGTACTCGGTGTATGCTGTACTCGGTGTATGCTGTACTCGGTGTATGCTGTACTCGGTGTATGCTGTACTCGGTGTATGCTGTTCCCGGTGTATGCTGTACTCGGAGTATGCTGTTCTCGGTGTATGCTGTTCTTGGTGTGTGCTGTTCTCGGTGTATGCTGCACTCAGTGTTCACTTATGATGACGGCATGGAGAGATACAGAGGGATGACTTAACTTTGTGTTCTTGAGATGATGGTGGAGTTGTGGACGAGATTGAGAGAGATAGGGGATGAAGATGCGAAGGATATGGAAGATACGAGCGGCTATGAGAAATCAGGAGTACGACTTTCCTCATTGGGATTAGAAGACCTCGTGTCGGTGTTAGTACCTGCCGGATCGGGTCTCGTACCTGCTGTTCCGTGGATGGTTAATTTTCTCGCACACAAAATTCTCTAAGTCCCAGTTTCTCACGATGATATCCCCCATCTCCTCTGATCTCTCTCTTTCTTGTGCTCAACTCTACCATCACCTAAGAACACGAAGTTAAGTCATCCCTCTGTATCTCGCCATGCCATAATCATGAGGTAACATCAAGTACGGCATATTTCTCATCTCTCGGCGGATGTTGTACTCAACTCTCTACATTCCCACAATTACAAGGTAACCAATAAATAGAGTCTCAGCTGCCGTCGCGCCTCCATCCAAATCGACCTCCACCAAGTACTCCTCCAATCTCGCTCGATCATAGCCCGCAAGTGCATCTCCTGACCCGCTCGGTCACAGCCTCAGAATTGATCTCCAAACTCTATCGATCATGGCCTCCACGTGTATCTCCTGGGTTCACTCGATCACGGCCTCCAAGTGCATCTCCAAACTTGCTCGATCACGGTATACGAGTGCATCTCCAAACTCGCTCGATCATGGCCTCGGGGTATATCTCTGTGTTCACTCGAATGTCATTTTCAGGCGCACCTCGAATTGCTCTCAAGCACCGCCTGCAGACAGCCCAGATATACCATGTGTGGATGGGTAGCTAATCGATCATGGTCTCCAAGTGTATCCCGGAGTTCCCTCCATCTCGGCCTCCAAGTGTATCCCCAAACTCGCTCCATCATGGCCTCCCAGTGCATCTCCAAAATCGCTCGATCACGGCCTCCCAGTGAATCTCCGCACTCAATCGATCACGGCCTCTAAGTATATCGTTCAGGAGCGACAGTGGGTGTACAAAGATACAGGGCTAGCGGAGGTGGAATGGGTGACGCGGAGTATATATTCGGGAGACCCCGGGGCAGATAGACACCATCTCATTTTCATCTCATCTTGTCATACAATGAAAATACACACTCTATCTTTCCCATCTTTGGGTCTCCCTCGCTCTTTCCGAGATTTCGTGGATCCTCATGGCCAGGTAGTATCATATCTTCTCACCTTCTTCCTACGCTGCTCGAGCTTAATGTAGGATGATCCTGAGGAGAGATTTTCGCAGCGTCACCCATTGCATTGCAATCCTGATGCAAGAGTGTACCTAATGAACCCATTCCGACCTATGGTCACAGTTGGCCACAAACCCAGAGTGTTTGTCAAAAATAGGAGACTAACAGAGCGAGAAGAAACGGCGAAACGGCGATCGGAGGGCAATATGCAACCCAACACGTGGTAATGATGTCGGGTGCAGAGTAATCTGCCACCGTGGTGTGTCAGATGGCTCTGACGGAGTGTGTCCACTCTGACGCTGCCATTCCGCCCGGATGGAAAGGTTCTTTGCTGATGAAGTCTGTTATTGAAAGGTTCTGAAGGTGTTGCATAACGAACTCCACAACTCCAGGCAGCCTTTCTACCTCTTCCTGCGGGTACTGTCTGTTTCAACATTGCACTCTAACAATGTCAATGGATAATTCCACAATTGATCCCAGATGGGGATTTAGTATTGTCCAGGATACTCCAACAAATGCCGATACTGAACAGGTACCACGCTATACTAGTCCGGTCGGCAGATACATGCTGTTAGCGGTCTGGAAGCACCTATAGTTGCAGCTATGCTTGAGCAATGTATTTTGGTTACACCAAGACTGACAGTCACTCAGTGAAGCAATTGGCAGTTGGGCAAAATCTTTAGAAAACTCTTTCATGTTAGGTCATATCCAGGCATCTTCCAGTGGGTGCCAATTCACACTGACAGTGGAGATGATGAAGCGGTATTTCTCATTCTTCTTCCTAACTAAGAAGTGCGCATTCCTGTAGGGGCTCCATTCAGGTTCAGATAGGCCCTGCCATACCCCCTCTTCTACCATATCTGCTTCTACAGGAATGACTATCCTAGGTATGTGGAGTAATGGGTCTTCCCACACCATTTGACCAGGCTCCAGCCAGCTATGATGGGGTGGCTTGACCTCATCATTGATCATTAGCAGCTGTTCCCATGTCCATGACAGAGTGCACTCTCTATTCTATTGCATAACCAGAAGAGCTTCCTTTGCCATTGGCCATAACATACTGCCAATCTGCAACTCTCAAACTCTCTCCAACATCAACTGTCTACCTCTTTGTGGGTGGGAGAAGATGGGGATAAAGTATTCATCCCATCGGTCTGGAATTGATAGTGAATGGTCGATAGTTCTTCTTCTCCAGTCGAGTGAAGCATCAGGTGTACTTCCATCTCACAATTGAACAGTGTTCAATTGCTGGGTATTGCATTGATAACGGATGCACCCATAGGCTGTATTAGCCCTTTCGTCTAAGTTGCACTTCGCTAATTTGAAGCACAAGGAAACGTGTTCTATTTGACCAAGTTCTGGAGCACTACTATTGTTCAATACCCATTGAAAAGTGATGGATTCTATTACTGGAACCCTTCTTCACTTCACCGGAGCCCACACTCCCCTACCTCACTCCACCGTGACCATTCTTCCACCCAACCTTGCAACTGTCAGTCCTTTCTCCTGTCTCCACTTATTGTCCCACTCTGTACCTCTTCCTGTCAGCTTTCTCACTTCATTCGATTGCCCCCCTTTTTTGACTGTATGTTTCCCCTCTTACTTAAATGTTTCCTGCTGTTTCCCATATTATAAGTGTTCCATTTACCGTGCATGCACCCCCATTCGCTCGATGGACTTGTCCACTTCTCCTTTTGTACTATTCCAGCCCATCCCCATTCACTTTTGTCTCTCAGATTACTCCAACCTCCTCTCCAGATAGTGCCAGGACTGATTCTGCCTAGTCGCCTGTACTTTAACAACACATAAACATCTCTAGAGCTGCGGGCAAATCCGGCTCTATTGTCTCCTGGACCGGTGGCAACATATGCCAAGTTCTCTGACCCATCAATGGCAGACACAGTAATCTCGCAACAGCCATCATCCAAGTTCCTCTCACATTACCAAATGTATCTTTCCTAAGAGCTGTCCCAGATAACCTGTTCAGATCAGGTATTTGCTAAAAAGATTGACACAGGAATGATGATACCATGAACATTGACAAGCAAAGATTCCGTCACTTTCATCAAATCTGTCTGCTTGCTATCGGCAGTAATCATCTTCCACTCAGCATGTTTCAACCCTATGTTCAGCTCACAGGTGACTTCTTCACCCAATATTCCAATCTCAGATCCCCCAGTGATGATGATGGGAAGCTTGTGCCCATGGATCTTTCCTGCAACAGTTCATCAGGCCCTGAAATACTGCAACTCTGAGCATCAGACCTGATGTTGGACACCAGAGCAGGTACAGCCATGAGCGATTCCGATCGTCTCTGGAGCAGCTTGGGTCCCGGCAGCAACTCTTCTATGTTCAGGAACAGAGACGAATACTACTTTTTGCAGTCCTCGAAATGTCAACTTGTGGTCTTCTTCCTCCTGACCTGCTAGGTTTGTGTAATCGAGTTGGCTTCTTCCTATGACTTCAGAATGTCCAGCAACCAGAGCTTGTGCTTGCTTCTGAGGCCCTGTTGACACCATTGGGGTCTGTGGAGTGGTGCTTTCGGTGGGGTCTGCTTCAGCTGGTTGCTTCCTGAATGCCACTACGTTCCCAAGTGTTCACTGTTCCAGGTTACTACCACTCATTGAAACCGCTGAAACCTCTTCCACAATACATGCCCATTTGGCATCACCCCAGGTCACCTGCTCCATCCTCTTCCTTCTCTCATCCACAAAGGCAGAAGCTGTCTCCCTGCGCACAACTGCCAACAATTGTTCCCTTTCTTCCCCCGTTATTCAGGTGTCTCTCTCCTCTCCTGTTACACTTGCATTCTCTTCATCTGCACCACTTTTGGATTGCCCATCTTCATGCTCTTCATCCTCATCACTCAATTCCTCCATATGGTCTCCGTTACCAACTTCCCTAACTTTCCTACCTGCAGACTTTCCAGACTGATATCTATCCATTTCCTACAGGTGTCAAGAGATCGCTGAGCACACTGTAGTCACTTGACAACCGCTGCTGTGAAAGTGCAGAGATTTTGCAATGTGCTGCAGGTGAGGCTTCTGTAGTTCAGCTGCGGTCATTACTGCCCACTGCAGATGGCAACCTGCATCAGGTGGGTACTCTTGGATTGACAATAATCTTCTGTCCAGTTGATATCCAGATATCTCCTCACCATCTCCTCCTCTTGGTTTTGAGATTACTCTTCCACATTCATTGAGAGGGACTATACTGTGATTCTGATTGGTGAGCACATCAGGACAGAACGTACAGATGTGGCCTAGCTCATCACGATCAGTGCAGGGATCAATTCCTTGCCATAGATGTTGCTGTTAGTTTGATCGCAGTCTGTCATAAGTGGGTCCCTTGGGTGCATTCAGATGTGGGACTTTGATTGGTATTTGCATTGGTGGATGGTCAGCTTGAATGATGTATGCCCTGGCAGTCAGGTAGCCTCCATATCTGGGCTCATTCGCCTTGCTCAACTGCAAGGTCCATGCCTCAAAGGCTTTCATCATATTGTACATTTTTGTATTCATTGAATTTTCAGCTTTTTCATTAGATATCAACCCTGTAGCTTACCGTGGTGTCGGGATCTCTTCCCTACAGATTGCCAGAAGGTTCACCAATGCTAGCATTTGTGGGAATGGGATGGCAGCTCTGACAGAATATAGATGGACTCTCGGCACCATACGTGCTCCATCCAAGTCCAGGATGGTGCGGTCATAGGTATTGAAACAATTGTTGAAGACAAGCTTTTGGAGTGTGGCATAGGTGAACATTGAGGGGTTTCTGGGATCTAGTTCAAGTTTCATTACCACATTTGCCTTCAACTCCCATGGGAGATCTCCAAGCAATATGTGCATCTGAGAATCATCAGCCAAGGCTTCTGTGTCGGTCATAATAAGGCTGATGTTGTCATTGGCAAGGAATAAGGCTTTCGGGCTGATATTCCCACAATCCTGCTGGTCCTTGTATTGATTATCCAAGTACAATCTTGTCTACATATAATCTGAGCTGTCAGTGAGGCCGAAGGCATCATTCTGATCCTCTTTCAACAGCTCCCAGTCCATCTTCAAATATTCATTCTTCATTTTGATTGTCATCTGGATCGTTTGAGAACTGTATTACAGGATTGTTGCAATGAATGCTTTGGCCGCTGGGTTAGTTCCAGTGCAAGATGAGAGGCTGTTGTATCCTGCGATGGACTTGGTAACATCCACTCCTCTGAAGACTGACTCACCCATTGTTCCTGGGAGTGGCAGATGTCTCTTTCCCTTGGGGTTGGCAAGCCCCAGGGACTCGATGAATTCCCTGTAATCCTGTACATTGGACAAGGCATCGGCAGAAGCTCCAGCATTGGCATCAGATCCAGCATTGCATGAGGGTCCAGCACAAAATGCAGCAGTCCGGCAACTGGAATCAGCTGAGGTGGATGTTGATCAGGTGTGTCCAGTCGACATTTTGCTCCATGCTGCTCCAGTGGATCCAAGATTGGACGGTGCTTTATGTAGTAAGTTGGCAGTGATTGGTGGTCTAAGGTCATTTGCTAGTTTCGGAGGTTTTGGAAGGGGAGTTGGGTCAATTGGTGCACTTTGTGAATGGAGCTTTTTCTAGCTTCCCCATCTCTCACAGTCCTCTCTCTTATCTTCCTGTCACATGTGCTATCTCTTTTGTTCTATTACCAGCAATTTC